>Ga0098061_1000551_pt1 | contig 18066 bp, 30 predicted proteins | sample 22_taG_FD_92579 | JGI IMG/M metagenome (GOLD analysis project Ga0098061, IMG submission 92579) | Marine viral communities from the Subarctic Pacific Ocean - 22_ETSP_OMZ_AT15343 metaG | ecosystem: Environmental > Aquatic > Marine > Oceanic | place: Subarctic Pacific Ocean | collected 2015-01-20
ACTCATGAGGTTCGCAATGCAAGACGATAACGAACAAACAACCCAAACCGCACCGTCATTAGACGATTTGCGTAAAAAGTTGGGTATATCTTCAACCCAAGTAAAAGCCAAGACTACAACGGTTAGAAAATCAAAAGGTAACCAACCGAACTTGGACGTAGCTAGGGAAGACATAAAAACCCAAGTGAAGAATATAAACTCTAACCATGGTGTTTATCTTAAATCGGATACATATGTAAAAGATGGTAAGATGAAAGATAAAAACGGTGAAGTTAAACTTGACGAAAAAGGTGAAGTAATGTGGAATTATAAACACGTTAAGTTGGATGGGTTCTATATTGTAGATAAAAGGGATGATGGTCTATATGATTGTAGTCACATCATGTGGTATAGTGAGACATTCCAAGTTGGAGATTATAGCGAAGTAAAAGCTAAATAACATTGTCTCATTCGGGTAAAATTAGCGTCCTCATTTATTTGGGGACGCTTTTTTTATATCTTTTTACAGTGAAAAAAATTTAGAAAGTTAACATAGGAAATGACAAGATGAAAAGACAACTAAGTTTAAATGATGTTGACAAGTTAGTAAAAATGACGATTGGGAGTATACAATAAAAAGAACATCCAAACATCATGTAGTAGTTAATTTGTTGAAGGTTTACAGGAAATGTTTTATATGTGGAAAGAAATTACATATTGATTCCATGGTAGTTAGACAGGATGAAAGGGTTACGGGATTACGTCTTCCCAAGAAACTATGTAGAAAAGATGCAAAGGACGTAGATTATTTAATTACGATGTTAAAATAACATAGGAGAAACATGATGATAATAAATACAATAGTTGCAGTATTATTAGTCAGTTTGTTTATCACGTTAGTTCGTGCGTACTTAAACCAATAACAAAAAACCAGTAGAGGAAAAGACATGAAAATGATAAATGATTTTGTGGGTACATGGGCTGGGATGATAGAAGAGCCTATAACACAAAATAAAAGACAAGGCTTCTTACTGACCAATGGCATGAGGATATTCTTTAGTGATTATTCACTGTCAAGTGTTTCTAAGGGCATATTATCAAGACGTTACAAAGAGGTGTTAGCTAAGGTAAAACCTGGAACATTTCTTCGTGAGTTTCTCATGAAACGTCATGGAAGATAATATACTGATGCAAAGGCTTGGGATAAAGCCTGAGCAAATAACAAAGCGTAAAATGGATACGTTCCCTGAATACTATCAAGATGTTAAAGTAAAGGCACAAGATGATATAATAAACATCATTTGTGGCGATATCTTAACACAGCATGATAAAGACAATATACATTGGGTATTACCAAGCGAAGTTGTACAGACGGTATTTGATGCCTACGAAGTTGTAGCATCTTACAGGAAGACAAAGAGAAGACTTGGTACATGTTGTTATTCTGATAAACGTATCCGTTTAAACTTCGGGCATAGCATGATGGACAAGGCACAGTGCTATAAAACATTGGTACATGAATATATTCATGCTATTACATATACTGTATTTGGACGTAGAGCATCTGGTCATGGAGATGTATTTAGATTCTATCTTAATTTAATATACTATTCAAGATGGTTTAATGAGCCAAAGTATACCACAGTTGCAAGTGTTACCAATAGACTATCTAAATAGATGTTAATACTTCCTGAGCATAGTGGTGCTTATGTCCGTAAGTTAGGTGGCTGGGCTAAGTACCACTTGTGGTTACTAAAAGAAAAGATAGCAAGATTTGACAGTAGGACACAAAGTTTAATAAGGTTGCCACAATCCACAGTGAAAAAGATAGGACGTAATAGTCCATGTATTTGTGGTAGTGGTAAGAAATATAAGAAGTGCTGTATTAACAAATAAGGAGAAGACATGATAGATACAAAGAAAGAAGCTCTGGAATATTATGAGCATAATCCACAAGATAAAGAACCTATATTCTTTGTTCTGCTCACAGCCGAACAGAAAAGAGATATGGACGAGTACCTCTGTGTATTAGAATATGAAGAAAATCCAGATGTTAAAGATGAATAAGCCTGTTGAGGTAGATGGTGGTTGCCAGTTCTTCAAAGACTTGGAGAATAGTGAAGGTAATGTAAATATGGGATACTGGAATCTTATCTGTACTAAAAGAGACTTATCAATGTATGTTAAACATAACATGAAGCCACATAGAGGCTGGAAAGTTTCACAGGTTAAGAAATATTTTGGAATCAAGGGTACTGGTAAGAATCTATTGAATAGGTTTCTGGTACTCTACAACGTAACAATGGAGGCAATGGATGACCAGAAGAAAAAAGCTAAAGCAACTGAGAAATAAAGCCAAGCTTAATAAAAGAAAGAATGTCCAGAGAAACATCATAAAATACAATAACTCACCTAAACGGAGTAAAGATGAAGCAAAGACAGAAAGATGAACACTTATGGGCTGGGAAGGGTCATGTCCATGAATTTGATGACTTTAGGACTAATGGACAAACTGCAACAAATAGTAATCGTAAAGAGATAACGGACTGGGAACTAACTGACCTAATTCAATTTGTTGATGAGTATACAACAACTGATGAAGGATTCTGTAATGACTTAGTGATGTCGTTATTTGCTCACTTTGGCTGGAAGTATTATCCAAAGAAATAACTGTATGGTGTGAAATCCATGCGACCTGTGGTGGTTGGTTTATTTGTCTTTTCCTATGTGCCATCACAGGAGTTCTTGAATAAAGAAATACAGTTTATTAAATAACAAAAGGACAAGAAAATGACAGAACAACAACATGATAACATTGTCAAGTGCTGTGACGAGTTCCTGATAATGACATTTGGCATAGGTTGGCATGACTTAGCTGACTGTGTAAGTGTATGGGATTGGGCTGTTGGCGATGAAACAGGAAAGAAGCTTGAACGGTTAGTTAAAGATATATGCTGGGAGAAGCTTGTAGATGATTATCCTGATAGATGTGAGATGACTACAATGATATATGGTGATTGCAGTTGTTTCTCATGTGATTCGCCAGAAGAAGAGTTATAGAATATCCCCTGTTCAAATAATCAATAACTAACCCTGTTGGTGAATATATAAACCGACAGGACACTAAATAGTGTAGATGTTGGCATTTAATACAGTCAGGCATAGGTTAGGTAAGTAACATAATTGAACGGTTGGCGAACTGGATTTGGACAGGGGAGAAAGATTAAATACATAGGAGAACATAATGAAATGGAATCAGAATAGTAGAGATAGAACACAGTTACAAGGATGTGGTCATCTGACTAATAGAATACATAATAACTTTATATCACGTTGGCTGATTAAGAAAGCTAACAAGAGCATGAAGTTATCTGGAAGTATTTGGAGGCTTAAGATAAGATATAGAAAGCCTAAACGTAACTGTAAATATGGTTTTGGTGGTACGCTGAGATGTGAGAATGCTAAACGAATAGCGTTATATACTGAACGTAGGAGATGATAGACAAAGGACAGTGCTTTATGTCTGGGTATTGCTGTACTCAAGGTGTTTGCTCTTACGGAGTATGGGTCAGCTCTAAACATCAATGTAAACATTTAGATAAAGAAAATGATATGGGACAGAGAAAATGTTTAATCAAAAAAGATATTGAAGAGGCAGAGGAAATGTCAGGGGAGTTATATTCCATGTTTGGTTTTGGATGTAGTTCTCTTCTGTTTAACTCTGCAAGAGAGAAGGTTAAAGAACAGATAAAACAAAAAGGAGATAGTATGAAATGTAGTATCTGCGGTAAGGAAAGGAAGATTATGTTCCCAGGTGATGAAGGGCATAATCCAGAACCAGTAAAGCCTTATTCGGCTGGTACATGTTGTCATGACTGTGAATACGAACATGTCATTCCAGCAAGAGGAATACCTTATGACCTTGCAATGGAATTAAAGGAACTTGACGAACAGCGACTGGATGTATATAATACAACACATGCTAATGATGTCATAGTTGCAAGGGACCCAGGTGATGAAAATGGGTAGATTCTATGGCGAAGTACAAGGTAGTAGAGGTAAAGCATCCAGAGTGGGTGGTGTTAAGTCTGGCTTTTGGGGACACATACGAGGCTGGAATATTGGTGTTGAAGTAGACTGTATTGTAAACAAGGAAGGAGAAGATGTTATCCAAGTCTGGAAGACTGGTGGCTCTAATGATGGATTACATAGAGTTTTAATTGCACAGATTACAGAAGAGAAAATGCAACTGAAAGGATAACAACATGGACTTGTAGGTTTACCACAGCGTTCTAAGGTCATCCACTCCTACCCACATACAAGCTGTGTCAGGTTCAATTCCTGAAAGTCCTCAATAACAGTACATGGGTACTGTTAACTAAACCCACAAAGTAAAGGAGTAACTTATGGCAAGAAAACTGCATAAGGCACTCAGATGGGAAAGACAGAGAATAGCAGAAAGACAGCACCAGATACATATCTTATCTGATGTCCTATATGCCCTGCAAAGGTCAGAAGGTAAGGACTTCTTAGATAAGAAGACATGGCACTGGGGCTGTGGAATTAAGTTTACAGGATTAAGTAAGCTTGAGTTCAAAACTGTTAAATCGGTACTCCCTAAACTGAGTAAGCTAAACAAAAACACTACATCAACTAACTACAGCCTGTCTGGTAGGTTTGGGGAATCTCCTCCTAATGAGCCTGATGGTACATTCACTCTATCAGTTGAGTTTACATGGGATTTACCTGAGACATGTAAGGTAACCTATAAAGATGTGATATCTAAGGCTGGAGACAGTTACTTCATAGAAGATGGTACAATCATGTGGAAAACAAAGGAAGCTGTCATTGACTGCGGGGACCCACTTATAGAAGCTGTGTTTCGTGGTTAGTACGCAGGCAAGGGAAGTAATGAATGGTTTGGATGCGGACCAGTTCCTTGTCTGTTACTTGCAATACCCACATACCCCCATCCACAAGAGGTAGTCAGATGACAATATCTGATTTAGCTGTAATCGCAGTACTAGTACTCATCATCGGCATGGTACTTGATGAGCTGTTTAATAAATAACAGGTAATTAACGGAGGTTAGCAGGGCTGAAAACTAAGTGAACTAAGGTTGTAAAGCCTCAGCCCTGTACCTTAAAGGATATAATAATGATAAGAAAAGAAAACATATTAAAAGAATACGCTGAAGATATTGACCAACAGGCGTTTGCACAGGGAAGGAAGTCTTCATATGATGAAGATGAAGTTGTTACAGAATGTTGTGGTGCTAATTTTTATGAACCTGGATACCCAGATAGTGACATGTGTACTTCATGTGGTGAGCATTCTGGACCGATGTCAGAAGAATGAGAGATTACATAAATCCATGCCCATACTGTACTGGTAAAGCAATGGAAGATGGAGAACTAGACCACCAATGGGAAGCAGAAGATGTAGAAGGTAAATTTAAGTATGCCACTCCCCAGTTAGACAATCATGGAATATTTGTATTTTATTCCTGTGAAGACTGTGATAAAGAACAAAGGTCAAAGTATGACCCGATAATATTTAATGATTACGATGCCTATACTGAGAAAGCACATGGGTATGGAGAAAGATTTGAACCAGAAGACTAACTAAGAGGAGGTACAGAATGTCAATGAAAATCAAAATAAACAAAGATACTACCAAGACTGTTTATTATAGTGGCGAAGTATCGTACCCAGACTTGACAACACATAGTGTTTACAGATTCACAGTTAAAGTTTTCCATTGGAAATCACAAGACTGTTTTGATGATGTTGTCTGGGAAGAAACACCTGAAGAGCCTAACAAGGCTGAGGACAGAATAAAAAACCTAATAACTAAAATAATGGAGACAGATAATGCTTGATTTAAAAACATCATGTACTGTTAAAATGACAGATGCTATTGTAGAACAGCTACCTAAAATAAGAGTTGCCCTTGAAGAAATAGCTCTGGGGTTAAACTATTTAAGAAAACTGGACAATAAAGAAACCAAGGTAACAAGTAAACTACGCAAGAAAATAGGTTCATCTATGATTTCTAGCATAGGGTACAGGGGGGAGGAATAAGTTGATAACGTCAAGAGTCTTCCTCAGAATGGAAGAACTTAAAGACATAAGTAAAAGATTCAGGAGATTCCTGAGTATTGACATAGAAGGTCTGGGTGAAGAAGAACATGCTGAGTTATTACGATGTTGTTCAAGGATACTTGTCATCGCAGACGAAATAGAAGAAAACCTGCAAAGGAGAAACAATGAAAACAAATGAAATAAAAAAAGGTATGAAAATTAAATCAGTCCAACTAGGTCAAGAATGCTCTGGCGTTATGGCTGACAACATGAAAGGCAACAGAAGGCTGGTAGATGTTAAAGGTTCTGAAGTTGGACTGTTTGATGAAATAGGTTCTGTGTACTCCCATGATATTGTATGGGCAAAGGGACCTGATGGCTGGGTAAGGGTTACACACACTCCTGCACAAATCCAACTGAGAGAAGAAGTAAAGAACTACTTCTAATGAAGGTTGCAGTTAAGAAGAGGATTCAGGAAGTTTTTCATAAAGAAGACATCCAGATTACCCTGAGTGCTATAAACCTGTTAGATGACGAACTTAGCAGGATATTAACTAAATGGGTAGAAAATGTTAAATGGTGTAATGTTAAAAGAGTAACACCTGACTTAATCTGGGCATGTTTTCTGCCAAACGGAAGGAAGACTGATGACGAATAAAGAAGTTAAGGCATCTACTATTGCAGACATGAAAGCTGACATGCTGAAGATGATGGATAAATTAGATAAGCATGAAATGTACATTAAACAGTTAAATTGGAAAATTGACAGAAAAGAAGAAACAATAAAGACAGCTATGTGTTCTGAATGTGATACGATTGTAAAAAATAATCGGGAGAACACTATTCCAATCTGTAAAGAATGCGAAGATAGGTTGAGATGCTCTTATAACTGAGTTCTAACGAAGAAAGGGCTGGGAGAAATCTCAGCCTTTTTTTTATATCTTTTTTTTACATATTTTTTGAAATTCCGTAGTGAAAATGACAAGTGGAAATGATATGAAAGTTCGTGAAATTTGGTGAAATTTGAAAATATTCCTTGCATTTTGTACTAATTTTGTAGTACTTTTGACCTCATATTTCAATTTAATAATTAAGGATACAAACGAATGAAAAACCTACCAAATATCCCACAGTTGTACACTGCTTACATCCATGTAAAGGAAGAGATAAATAGACTGGAGAGGTATGAAGGTAATGAGAAATGGTTTCATGGTAGTGGCTCAGGCTTATGCCATAGAAAACATTACTTTCAGACAACCAAAGTAGAAGTTAGTAACCCAAGGTCAGATAACACCCATAGAGTATTACGTCTTGGCAGTCTCTTTCATGAAGAAATAGAAGACTGTTTAGATATGTTTATAAACATTAAGAAAAAGAAAGATAATAGGTATTCTATATATAATACTATATATAAGGGTTTAGTAGAAGATTTTGATTCTATTAAAGATATTCATGTAGAAGGTGAGGTAACTTTACCCTCTCTTAATGTTCGTGGCTTTTATGATTTCGTAGTGGAAATGACATCTGGGGAAATATATTTATACGATGTTAAAACCATGAATATGGGTAGTTGGTATTATCAGTTTGGTAAAGACGGTTCATTGGGAGATGTGAGGGACCCGTCAGAACACCACCAACTTCAGTTAGCCACTTATGGAATGGCAGTTAAACATCAGTTTGGGAGGCTTGATGGAATGTTCTTGATAATGTATAGCAAAGATAAATCATTTATGGAACAGAAAGAAGTAAACCTATCTAAGCTAAGGGAAGCTGAAGATTACTGGAAGTATGTTAATCTTGAAGTTAAGCCCGATAAAAGCCCACCAATTTTAAATCAAAACAGCCCAATGCAGAGATGGGAGTGTAGATATTGTGACTACAAAGACCACTGCATAAGCACAGGATAAAAGGAGAAGATAATGGTAGAAGGGAAAAAAGAAATAACGCTTGATGAGAAAATAATAAATCTTGAAGAAAGCATAGAACAGCTCAAGGCAGGCTTACACAGAGCTATTGGAGCATTAGAGTTTGCTAAGGGTCTTAAAGAAGGAAAAGAAAATGACGAAAACAAAAAATAACACTAACCTAAAGGACAGCTTGATAAAAGGTTTACATCAGGCAATATCCTCTCATAAGACAACACCACTCTATGTAAAAAAACTGATGGATTTTGATTATGTTGATGAGGGATACATGAGACAGGCTCTAAACAACCATTTCCCTAAATGGAACTGGGAAATAATAGGGTATGAACTTATTAAAGAAGGAAGTGCTGACCATATAAATGCTATTGCAGTTCATGGAAGACTTCACATTTCCTACGCAGATGGTACATGTAGATTCTTTGATGCCCTTGCTGGTTCTCAAGTGAAATATAAAAGAGGCAGTGATGTCTATGTTGATTTAGGTAACGACATGAAAACAGCCAATACTGAAGCTTTCAAATTAGCGGTAAATAGATTGTGCAATGTATCTGATGATGTATATCGTAAGTCAGTTCTTACTGATAAACAATGTACTGAGTTAGAAACATTAGTAGCACAACTTGATAGAGGTACTGCCAATGATGTACTAAAGGCAGTGCAGAGCCATGAGGTAAATGTCCATAACTATGATGAGTCAATGGACAAAATTAACAAACTAATCAAAAAAGGAGAATAAAGCATGACAGACATGAGTTCAGCTTTAGAGTTCGGAACTGGTGGTAAAACATATTACCATGACGATGGTTCTGACTCAAACAAACAAAAGGAAACTAAGGTTATTATGCCTAACGGTGAGTACCCTGCCCATATTGTTAAAACAGAGTACGTCAAGAGAGACGTTAAAGGAAGATACAAAGCATTGGTCTATACTGTGACAGTTGAGTTAGCACAAGACTGTCAAGGTCTGAAGCTTAATGCAAGAACTACAGATGGTAAAACAGTAGAGGTTGATGCTGGAAAGTACATAGGCTTTAAAGTTAAATCAAATGGAATATTTAAATTCCTGCACCCTAATGGTGATGATTCTTTTGAGGCTAATCCAAGTGGTAACAAAAAGTATGCCAGTTTCTGTGAAGCTATTGGCGTTGCTACACCTACCATTGAGACTGAGATTGATGGAAAGAAGGTAAAGGTTAATGAAATTCCAGACATCAATGAATCAGATATGATTGGAAGACCTGTAAAGGCAGTCATTAAACGTGGTAAACCTTGGACATCGTCTACGGATGGGATTACAAGAAGACCACTACAGGTTCAATGGTTCAATACCTGGGAAGATGGTAATCAAATAGAGATAAAAGAAGATGACCTACCGTTCTAGATTCTTAAAACTGAAAGTTCCCTGCGTAAGGATGCTTATTCTATTTGGCTATCCAGTAAGGAAGGCTTGTAAGAAGCTTGGTATAAGTCACACAACGTACTATAAGAACAGAAATCGAAATAAATAATGTTAATTAAGGCTGAGGGTCCTCCTGTAGTGATGCATGAGGCTGGGATGGTTGTTCCAGTGTTCGCCCTCAGCCTCTCTAAAAGGAAATAGCATGGAAGATAGAGTAACTGTGACAATGAAACTTACAGATTCAGAGGTTGACATGATTGTTAACTCATTAGAAAATACTATTGATTCTGAGTCTGCTTTTGAGGTAATACCAGAAGGATATAACACGTTATTAAAAGACCTAAAAGATATAGTTAAAAAGATAGAAAGAAAGAAGTCTGAAGCAAAGGTTGACAGAAAGCTAAAGGCTCATTTTGAAGAAGAATTGGAGAAAAGAAATGGTAAGAAATCTTGTAATAATTGCGAAACCTGAGCAGGAGCGTTCTGTGTCTGTAAAATGTAGTAGGGTGAGCCGAGGCGGAGTTCATGAACTAAGGGATGAGAAAACCTGTCGCCTGTTCCCAAGTAGGCAAATCAGCCGAAAGGCAAGTACCCCTTGAAACTATTCCATATGCACCTGACGAGGTTGAAAAACTTAATGGATTCTAGAAAATATGCTTAGACTGAATCCACTCCTGTTATAGGTTTTGCAAAGTAGAACTTCAAGAAAAGTTGATAAAAGATTATTTGTCTGCGATAAATGTGGGCAAGTATGGGAGGAGTATATGATGTTTGGTAGAAACAAGTGGACGTGGGAAGTTTATCCCAAGGGTCATATACCAACAATAGGAAAAACAAGAAAACTGTGTCCACGTCACAACAAGGAGAAAGAATGAAAAATAAAAGACCTCATAGTCAATATCTAAAATGCCCAACCTGTTCTAAGAATGCTTGGGAACATAGGCATTCAATGAGTCAGGGATTAGCAGTAATCTTACTGAAATTTGTTAAAGCCTGGAATGGAACTCCAGTAAATCTAACAGACCAAGGATTCACTCATAATGAGAAATGTAATTTCCAAAAACTAAAGCATTTTAATTTAGTAGTAAAAAGAACTGGTAAAGAAGGTGGCTCATGGAGATTGACACAGAAAGGAAAAGAATTTGCATTGGGGAAACGTCTGATACCTAAGCATGTATGGACATATAATGACCATGTTATTGAAGAAGAACCTGAGCAAACACGGATTGTATCATGCCTTAAAGATAACCTTTACTGGAAAAGATACCCTTCATATGTTAATGAGATGAGGAGCAAGTTTGAATGCTTTTAATAGGAGATGTTAGAGAGAAAATAAAAGAAATAAAAGATGAAAGTGTTCAGGCTATAGTCACATCACCACCATACTGGGGACTCAGAGATTATGATGAGTCTAATCAGATAGGTCAAGAAAAGATTCCAGAAGAGTTTATATATAATATACTACAACTATCATGGGACCTAAAGAGAATACTAAAGGATGATGGGATATTCTGGCTTAACCTTGGCGATACATATTATGGACCTAAAGGTGGACATTGGTCATCTGATAATTCATTTACCAATGATGAAACAGGAACTAAATATAGAGAGCATAGAAAAGCACCTCCTAAGCATTCTTATTTAAAAACAAAAGACCTTGTTGGGGTCCCGTGGAAAACGGCTATTGCACTCCAGCAAGATGGCTGGTACATAAGAAATGATATTATATGGAGTAAGAATAACCCAATGCCTGAAGCAGTAAAAGATAGATTCGCTAAGTCACATGAACATATCTTTATGCTAACTAAAAAGCCTAACTATTACTTTGACTATGAAGCAGTCTTAGAGCCTTATACAAAACCCCTTAACCGTTGGGGTGGAGACAACTATAATGATGTTGAAGTCAGTAAGTATGAAAATGGAATGGCTAAATCTCTCGGCTACAGCCATCAAGACACAAAAGGAAAAGGCAAGGCTGTTAGACCTAACCCAAATGGAAAGACAAGAAAGGATGTTTGGAAATTAAATACAAGTTCATATAAGGGTGGACACTTTGCAGTCTTCCCTGAAGATATACCTGAATTATGTATAAAGGCATCTACAAAAAAGGGAGATACTGTCCTTGACCCATTTATGGGAAGTGGCACTACCGCAGTAGTTGCTAAAAAACTAGAGAGGAAATGGATAGGCATAGAACTTAATCCAGAATACGCACAAATAATTAACGACAGAACTTGTCAAACAGAACTGTTCTAAGAAGACATAGTATGTATAAAATACTAGAAGTAATAAGAACCATAGGGATATTACTAATCCTATGGTTAGTTTACAATCGTGAACCAGTCGTAAGGTACACTACAGAATATGTCTTATTGAATAACTTAAACGAAATCCCTTCTGGCAAGTTAGTCAGAATGGGTTTTACAATAACAGACAATGATTAAACTAAGAAAAGGTAGAAAACATCCTGATGACAGGATAGTTCTGATAAATGGACATCAAATAACCTATAAGGAACTTGCTAAAATATGTGTTATCTTTGCTAAGAATGAAGACAATATATATCCACCCCCTGCACAAGGAGGACAATACTTTGTAGACTTTATGACTGAGTGCATGAACAAAAGATGTGTTGATGATGAAATAATGAAAAAATACAAACTGTAAAAGGAGAGATAAATGAACATGAACATAAAAATAATGCCATCCAACACAGAGATGGAGGAGGCTCTACTTGGATGTTTAATAAGCCATCCAGAAACCTTTAACAAATGTGAAGAATACCTTGCAGATAAAGATGTATGGTATAATACATATCATAAAGAATTGTGGGATATACTTGTAGCAATGAAACGTAAAGGTGAGCCTATAGATTTGCAGACTGTTACGTCTAATCTTACAAAAGAAATGTTAGCAACTAAATATAATAAATTCTGGATTACAGGTTTAATTGACCAATCCTATATGCCAAGCAATGTACAAACCTATGCTAAGAAACTATACGAACAATATTTATATAGAAAAACAGTAGAGACAGCTAAAGAAATATCTGACAAAGCCTATGCAGGCACTTCTGAGGTATATGATATGTTAGCAGATACACATACCCTCATAGGAAATCTTATAGAACTACAACCATCACTTGGATTTGATATGAGTCAGGTGCTTATAGATTCTTTATCAGAACTAGAAGATAGAACCCCTAAGCAAATTAAAAGTGGGTGGAAAGATATAGATGTCTATGGTGGTGGCTTTACAAGAGGTGAAGTAAGTATCGTAGGTGGAAGACCTGGACATGGTAAGACAACCATGCTTATAAACTTACTGTCAAACTTTATTCACGCAGGTTACAAGGTTTGCATGTTTAACAGGGAGTTGTCAATAGGAGAGGTTATTAAAAAGATTGCATGTCTTGAGAGTGGAAAGCTATCATATAAAATGATAAGGAATGTTCAGTACGATAAAGATGGTCTTGATGAGATTAAAAGAACATACGATAGAATGAAAAGTCTGTATTCAAAGGAAAAGTTTATTATGTTTGATAAAGTTAAAACATATAAACAAGCTGCCCTTGAAGTGAAGAAGTTTAAACCAGACATTGTTATTGATGATTACATACAACTTATACAGGCAGATGGAAATGGCTCAGTTTTTGATGGAAGTCGTAGATTACAAATTGAAACTATATGTAATGAGTATAAGTGGTTAGCAAAGGCTCAAAATTGCGTTGTAATAGTCGCTTCTCAACTTAATCGGGCATTGGAGTACCGTAAGGGACAAAATGCGACAGCAGTGCCATTATTAAGCGATTTAGCTGAATCGGGTGCTATTGAGCAAATAGCTGAAAATGTAATCTTCTCACACTACGAATATAAGTTCTCTACAGAACAATCTGATTCAGTAGATGTAAGTCCACATAAGATTAAGGCAGTCCTCGCTAAAGTTAGATACGGTGAAACAGGTAGCCACATCCTTGGCTTTGATGGAGATAAATGCAAGATATACCCAACCTACAGAGAGTTTGAGCAATCAAGACAATAGTGAGTAAACATAAAAGTTGCTATGGATGTCTGTATTACAGAAATAACAAATGGGCAGAAGTATGTGCTTGGTTCTTTGTCCACCAGAGAAAAAAGTCACAATCTATCCCTAGCAATATATTATACAAAGGATGCACGAAAAGAGAACCAAAGATTCCAGGTGTAAAGCATGACATACTTGTTGAATTTATAATAAAAAGATTTAAAGGGGAGTTGATATAAATACTAAGTTTAAGTTTTTACAGCACAAAATCAGTTTAAACAGAAGAAGAGAATTTAGCAATTTTAACTTATCGGAGGATAAAATGAATATTTATGTAGGGATTGACCCAGGAAAGTCTGGAGCCATAGCTTGGCTAACAGATGATAAGGATGGAGGACTACATTCTGAGAATACTAAAAATTTATCATCAAGAGGTATCAATGATATATTTAGTATATTCTACGAAACAGCTGATGTAGAGAATATACATGTCTATTTAGAAAAGGTTTGGAGTTTCCCAAGAGATGGTAATAAATCTGCATTTTCTTTCGGGATGAATTACGGTATGTGGCAAACCCTGTTAGAGATAAACTATTTATCTTGGATAGATGTCGTCCCAAGAACTTGGCAGGGACATTATGATATACCTAAAATGAGTAAAAAAGATAGAAAACTGTTATGCAAGACAAAAGCAAGTGACTATCTGAAAGAGTATGAAGAAGTCTACAAAGCAACATACTCAAACTCTGATGCGATACTGTTAGCAATGTATTCAAAGGAAATTACTTCCCCCAGCCTGACCCAGGATTCTTAAATTTTATATTATTATTCATTTCTTTCCCAAATAGATAAATAGAAGGCTTGAATCCATATCCAAAGAGGTCCATAACCTTACCTCTTTTAGCATAGCCTCCAAACTTCTTAAACTCTTTAGCAGTATAGTCCGTCAGCTTTCTTCTAAGATACCAATATCTCTTCTCAAGCTTTTCAGCCTTCTTCCTATTTTCAGGAGTAAGATACTTTAAGAAAGCTTTCTTCTTGCTATATGCTCTTCCAGGTTTCTTCCAAAATGGTTTATCATCTAGCTTCCACGTCTCATCTTCCCCTAAGTGGAATGGGTTTATCTGATTCAACACACCAAACAATGCTTTATCTGCTGCGTCTTGAGCCTCTTTTGGAAACCTATCCTGTCTTCCTGTAATCTGTCTATAGTCATCAAACATATAGAACCAAGTTGCTGCATAGTACCTAGCTGCAGACTCTAAGTCTTCATTAAGGAATGCTTCCTTTATTAGTCTATTATAAACAGCATTTGGATTTGTAAAATCAGCAAACTTGTTATTTTTATTTTCATCCTCCCAATGCCCAGACATCTTCATCCATGCATCCTTATATCTATATATCTCCTTTAAATCTCTTTTGAAATTAGACTTCCCAAGAGCCTTAGTAACACCTTTTTCCAAATGCCCTACACCAACAAAAGTGCCTGTTAGTGCTTTCCCAATCTCGTCAGGAAGATTTTTCTTATCTGCTCCAGTGATTAAATTGACTGTTAAGTTAAGACCAACCTTTACATTTCTAATAAATGCTGGTTGCATAATGGAATCAGCCATTAAAATGTTATCAAGTCCCATTCCAGGTGCTTGATAAGGATTTAACAAGAATGAAAACAATGCAAGGCTCTCAGTCTTTGCAAGATTCTGCCCTAACTGTGCTAGTTGGTCTTCATTTGCTTTAGGTGGTGGACTACCTAATAAATGTTCATAGAGTGACCATAGCATACCTCCAAATACATGTCCTGCTGCAACGTGTCTTGCAAGAGGAAGAAGATTACCCTGAGCTGCAGGCTTCATAATATGAGCTGCAACATTATGAGTTCCTGCGTATGCCATTCTATAGAATAAAGTTAATGCTTTTGCCTTACCTTCACCTGCCCATAGGGGAAGAAAGGGGTCCCCCGTAGCACCCTGAGTGATAATATGACTATAATGAGCAATTTTATCTTTTATCTGTTGCTGTTTAGCTTCAATTCTTTGAGCCATAGTGCTACTTAACTGATGTGCTTCCCCATCTAAGCCATAGTTCTTTAAAAACTTTATCTCATCCTTAGTAAGCCTGAATAACTTTTGCAGTTTATCAGCAGCCTTACGAGACTGTGTAGTTTTACTAAATAAAGAGTATCTATTCCCTCTCAGGCTATCAACAAGTGGCTCAGCAGTAAATAAACCTGCATAGCCAGATGCAATACGGTTTGCAGATTCAGTAGGAGTCATCCAACTTATTTTCCTCATAATCATTGCTGGAAGCCCAGTAATCTCAAGTTCTTTTGTACCTATCTGCTCAACGCCTATGCCTCTCATTCTTCTTCTTGCATCAGAGGAAAATACCTTAGCTATACCTTTTATATACTGTCGTCCAAAGACTCCAAGTCCCATTGATGTTCCAATAGCAAGATTCTTTAAACCAGACATTGGTGATGACAATCCCATAACTGCTGACCATCTACCAACCTGAGTAAATACATCTCTTGTCTGAGCCCCATCTAAATCAATAGGCTCTAATCCAATCCTTCTCTTTAAGACTTTTGCAGCATATGCACCAATATCTGAGTTCTTTGCCATTGACTCAAGCCAGTCACCTGCTACCTGTGCTGATGTTCCAAACTTCGAACGAACATCTGTAAACTCAGGCATATGTCTGGCAGTTGCAATAAAATTAGACATTACTCTCGTATATTGACCTACTACCTTCTCAAAATTAGTCTCATATACTTGTATCTTTTTACCTTCGGAAGTCCTAATAATGTTGGGAAGTCTTGGTTGTCTTGATAATAGGAATTTATTTGTTACCTTATTTCTTTTCCTGTTAAGCTTAGATACAATTAGAGAATCTACTTCCATAGATATTTTTCTATGTAGTTCCGAATCTCCTGCGTATGCCTCCTCCTCAATAGCCTTTAATCTCTTCTCTTCTATTTTAATACGTTTATCATATTCGGCTCTCTGTCTACTAATCTGACCTTCAGTTAAATCATTCCTAAGAGTGACAGCTTCCTTTCTTCTTTGAAGCTTTCTAATATTTCCCCTTGTATCTTTAGTCCATATCTTTACTAGGTCATCAAACATATATTTCTTTGCATCATCATATCCTTTAGTACCTAACGCAAAATACTCTTTTGCCTCTGGAGTAATAACTCTTGTAAAGTAATCACTTACATATTTCTTTTGCATCTTTGAAGCCCACTTCTCAAAATGCCTTGGATTTGAGATATTCGCCCTCCCCTGAGTAAATAAAGTGTTCCAATAAAAATCATACATATCTTGCATAACTTTAACAGCCTTACCTTCTTTACTACCTGCTACTAAGACCTCCTGCTTAAAGTCTTCAAACCCTCTTGGAACTTTAATCTTATCTCCATGAGTATTTGCTCTCTGTAAAGATTTGTCAAGTAAGAATGGTAAATATTTAAGGTTCTTTCTACCTATAAGTTTCTGAACATCATTGATAGCAACACCTGCCTTACCTGCTAATTGCGTTTCTGTCATATAATGGTCTAATAATTTATCGGCTATTCTTTCTCCAGGTTTACCGCCAAACTTTCTAAGGACAATATCAACTGGAAGAGTATAGCGACCTAAGAATTTCTGAACCTTCCTATAAAATGGGTCTATCTTTGCCATCTCTCTCGCTGTAGATTCATTAACAGTAGCAGTTTGCCCATCCCATTTCCTTCCGTACTCTCTTGCAATGTCAATAAACATATGTAATTGCTTTTCTGTTGCATACCTTAAAGAGCCTTTATGTATACCAAGACCTAACTTAAGTTCTTTGCCCATCTCTATTGTGATACCTCTTGAGTTCTGAAGAGTATGTGCTATGATGTTTAATCTTTTCCAAGACTTGGCTCTCTTACCTGCATTTGAACGCATGTTAATATCAATAAAGTCTATTACCTTATGGGCATCTCCTTCCTGAAGCTTATCAAAAGAATCAATTCCTTTTTCAAGAAGGCTCTTACCATTAGCATCTGTAATCTGAGAAAGAACAAATTGGTCAAAGTCCTTCATATCTAGATATTTCTCCCTTTTCAGATTCTTAATCTTTTCTTTCTGTTCTCTTTTAATTGGAGAGGTTGATTCATAGGTTGGGTCCTTCCCCCATTGTTTCTTCATTACTGAAAGCTTCATCCCCTGTGTAGAAAAACCCTTTTCTGCAATTTTCCCAAAAATTCTAGCTACATCTTTTGCAGTTCCCAATCCCATCATCGTCTTGATTTTACTTGTAACCTGTTGAAACCACATACTCAACTTACCACCAAGACCTTTTGCATTTGTCCTGTTAACTGACCACTCAGCAGCTAACTGGGTAAGATATTCATTAGGTGCATTCTTACCATACTTTTCTACAAACTTATTCCATCTTACAGAGTCATTCTTTTCTGCCCATTTTTGGGTAATCCTTTCTCCTCTATCCCAAAGCTTAATCATCTTTTGGTCACCAGATTTACGGACAAATGCCTCAAGCCTATGTACATTTTCATGAAAGAATGTTGTTATATCTGCCTTGCCTTCTACGAGCCTTATAATTCCGTCTACAATCTCACCTGCCCATTTCTTATCTTTATCAATAGCTATCTTTAAACCTGGATTCTTCTTTA
>Ga0098061_1000553_pt1 | contig 18051 bp, 26 predicted proteins | sample 22_taG_FD_92579 | JGI IMG/M metagenome (GOLD analysis project Ga0098061, IMG submission 92579) | Marine viral communities from the Subarctic Pacific Ocean - 22_ETSP_OMZ_AT15343 metaG | ecosystem: Environmental > Aquatic > Marine > Oceanic | place: Subarctic Pacific Ocean | collected 2015-01-20
GGCAATTTTTATCGCTCAAATGACGAATACTTGTTCACATGCCCTTATTGTAAACATCATAAGCGAAAACTATCTGTAAACATCTCTAAAAACACATATAAATGTTGGGTTTGCGATAGTCGTGGTCGCAATATTTATAATTTGATTAGAAAGTTTGGCAATTACTCACACAAACAACATTGGAGAAGTTTTGAAGAAGTAGTAGAAATATCAGAATTTGATAACATTTTTGAAGAAAAAGAAATAGAAGAAACAATACAGCGAATTAAACTTCCAAAAGAGTACGTTTGCCTGGCAAATAAAAATTTACCCTCTGCCGCTAAAAATGCGTTGAAATATCTTAAAAAACGTAAAATTACAGAGTATGATATACTAAGATGGAAGATCGGCTATTGTGAAAGTGGAGAATATAGAAATAGAATTATTATACCCTCTTTTAATTTGGACGGATATTGTGATTATTTTGTTGCTAGAGCTTATACAGAGGATTGGTTAAAATACAAGAACCCTCCAGCATCTAAAAACGTTGTCTTTAATGAATTGATGATTGATTGGGAGAAACCAGTTGTTTTAGTTGAAGGAGTGTTCGATGCCATAAATGCAGCAAATTCCATCCCCTTGTTGGGCTCAACATTAAGTGCTCATTCAAGGCTGTTTAAAACCATTCTAACGCACTCTAAGCACATATACGTAGCCTTGGACAAAGACGCAGAAACAAAGGCTTTAAACATCATAAAAACGCTTATTTCTCACGGGGTTGAAGTTTATAAAATTGATACATCTGATCATGAAGATGTTGGAGAGATGACAAAAGAAGAATTTGAAAAACGAAAACAAGCTGCAGCAATGTTTGATTTTAATCTACTGTTGATGCAAAAAATATTGGAGGCATAACATTGTTTAACAAAACAAAACAATTACCAAAATATAAAGATAGAGAAGATACTCAGATTTCAGACGAAATGGACAATATACAAGGATCGGTGATTATGATAGTACAAAATTTGTTAGAGAATATCAGTTTCTATACAGAAAAGATCGAGGAACTGGAAAAGGAAAATACCCAACTCAAAGAATTTATTGGTGAATTGGCTGAAGTTGTTTCTGGTGACAGAGAAGATCTTTTGGTACAAATGGAAGCCTATGTATCAAGTAAAAATCTGATGGAAGAGTATGAAAGTCGGTGATCTTGTTCGATTAAAACATGCATCGACGCCGGCAAGCAGAAATCGCACAGCAATTGTAACTAAGATTTCAAGGTGGAGTGGCAATTGTACGATTGTATTTATGGCCACGGGTCATAAGTGGGAAGCAATTGAATCAATGTTGGAAGTGTGCAGCAGCGCAAATGGTTAAATTTTTTGGTTGACATGTGTTATACTATCAGATAGTATAAGCATATGAGCATGGTTTATATAAAAAAGAAAAGACCCTCACTTAAAGTCGGTGATATTTTATTTTGTTGGGATGACACTCTCAAAAGAAGCATCACCGGCTTTATTCTTCGCGTGGTCGAAAATAAAAAATTAAATGATTACGATATTCATATACGTTGGAATGATCCTTTTGTTGCAATGCAAAATGCCAGTCATGCCGAAGCACTACAATTTATTAGAATGGGGCTTTGGAAATATCGTATGACGTCATAAAGGTAATAAATGAAATTTGCACATTTGGCTGATACCCATATTAAAAACTTAAAGTATCATTTTGAATATCGCGAAGTATTTAAACAACTTTATAAAAAACTTCGTGACGAAAAAGTAGATTATATCGTTCATTGTGGTGATATTGCACACACTAAGACGCAGCTATCACCAGAATTTGTTGACATGTGCACAAACTTTTTTAGGAATTTAGCAGATATTGCACCTACGTATATTATTTTAGGGAACCATGATGGAAATTTAAAGAATTCTAGCAGACAAGATGCTTTAACGCCCATTGTAAGCGCTTTAAATCATCCGTCTTTGTTCTTGTTGAAAAACTCAGGGGAGGTGCAATTAAATGATAAGTTTTGTCTTAATATTCTTTCTGTATTCGATCGCGATAATTGGATTTCTCCTAGTAATTCCAATAGGATTAATATCGCACTTTACCATGGGGCTGTATCAAATTGCGAAACAGATCTTGGATGGATTATGGAACATGGCGAAGACGATATGTCAATTTTTAAAGGACATGACTTTGCTTTTCTTGGCGATATTCACAAAACCAATCAAAGATTAGATCACGAAGGAAGAGTCAGATATTCCGGATCTACAATTCAACAAAATCATGGCGAAACCAACAATAAAGGCTTTTTACTTTGGGAAATTGAAAGTAAAGATTCTTTTACTTGTGAACATGTTGTGCTTAAAAATCCAAAACCATTTATAACTATTGAATTAACCGCCAAAGGTCGCATACCTAACAAATTTAAAGCCCCGGTTGGTGCAAGATTAAGATTAGTTTCAAATAATAATCTCCCTTTAACTGCAATGAAAAGAGCAGTAGAGGTTGCAAAACATAGGTTTAAGCCAGAAAGTATTACGTTTTTAAATCGCGCAGCTGGTCAAAGAGGAAATGTTGATGAATTGACTGCCGGTCTAGAAAGTGATAATCTAAGAGATCCGGCAGTTCAGGAAGAATTAATTGAAGAATATTTAAAAGATTATCAACCAGATGATGAGCTTGTGAATGGGATATTTAAATTAAATTCAAAGTACAATTCTTTGTTAGAACGGTGTGAGGAAGTTGATCGTAATATCAATTGGAAACTAGAATCGTTTGAGTGGGATAATTTATTTAACTATGGAGAGAACAACAAGATTAATTTTAATAATCTTTCTGGGATTGTAGGAGTTTTTGGAAAAAACTATTCTGGTAAATCTAGTATTATTGATGGTGTTCTTTATACCTTGTTCAATAGCACATCTAAAAACGAAAGAAAAAACCTCAATGTCATTAATCAAAACAAGGAGTTTTGCCAAGGAAAGGTTGTAATTAAAATTGGTGATAAGAGGTATACTATTAGTCGATCTTCTGAAAAATACATCAAAACATTAAAAGGTGAAAAGACTTTAGAAGCAAAGACTGATTTAAATTTTGAATGTTATGACGAAGCCACTGAAGAATTAACCAGTTTAAATGGACTAACAAGAGCTGAAACAGATAAAATAGTACGAAGATATTTTGGCACTTTGGAGGATTTTTTGTTGACATCGATGTCTTCTCAGCTTGGTTCTTTGCAATTTATTGGTGAAGGCTCAACTCGTCGCAAAGAAATATTAGCTAAATTTTTAGATCTTGAAGTGTTTGAGCAGAAATATAAAATGGCCAAAGAAGATGCCGCAGATTTAAAGGGCGCCCTAAAGAGATTAGAAGGAAAAGAGTTTGATGATGATATCTTTGCAGCTGAAAAAGAAATAATTTTTAATGAAACACAAACTCGCGAACATACCAAAAGTTGCGAGAAAATCAAGAAACAAATAGGAGGTATACAAGAGAGTATCGATGGTATACAAAAAGATATAGACTCTATTCCAGCGGAAATTATTGATATAGAAAGTGTCAACAATTTGGTGAGTAAAAAAGAAAAAGAAGCTGCCGGCATCATTGTTGATGTTATTAACTTACAAGAGGAATATTTAGAAAAAGAAAACCACATCACGAAAATTGAGGATTTTATTAATGCTTTTAATATAGAAGAGCTAAACAACAAAAAGGAAATCACCGCAGAAAAAACTGCTTTACTAAATAAAATTAGTGATGAACTGTGTGCAATGGAAAACAGCATGACAGTAAAAAAGAAAAAGGGGCAACTTTTAGAAGAAGTACCGTGTGGAGATAAGTACCCTGATTGTAAATTTATTTGTGACGCACACAATGCAGCAAATGAAATGTTTGACTTAGTACAAGAAGTTCAGAAATTAAATTATACTGCAGGTGAGCTTAATAACGAGATAGAAAGTTTAAATCCAGACAAAATAAATGAACATTTGGAAAAATATAGTCAACTACTTGGCAAAAAGAAAGACACTGAAAATGAAATTTCCACAATAAAGCTTTTAATTGAAAAGAACGACATAACTTTGAAATCCTTAGATAAAGAAATAGATGAACTTAATCAAAAGACAAGCCTTTATTACGAGAACAAAGAAATTATTGAAAATAAAGGACTGTTTACCAAAGAGTTGGCAAAAGAAATGGACCGTTATTCTGAAAAGGCAAAAGATTTAGAAGAGTGTCAACAAACTTTGATGGAATATTACAAAGAACATGGTTCTTTAGAACAAAAACTCACCTCTCTAAAAGAACAGAAAAAAGAGTTGGAAGATTTAAGAGAAGAATATTCAGCATATGACTTGTTTATGCGTTGCATGCATTCAAGCGGGATTTCATATGATATTATCAAAAAGAAGCTTCCAGTTATTAATAATGAAATTGCCAAAGTATTAGCAAATGTTGTCAATTTTGAAATTTTCTTTGAAGATGATGGAAAGCGTTTAAAAATCTTCATAAAACATCCAAAACATGAACCTAGACCAATAGAAATGGGATCTGGTGCAGAAAAAACAATTGGCGCCATGGCAATTCGTTTAGCTTTGTTATCTGTTTCAAGCTTGCCAAAGTCTAATGTGTTTATTTTAGATGAACCTGGCACTGCTTTAGATGCTGAGAATATGGATGGGTTTACTTCTATATTAGAAATAATAAAATCTTATTTTAAAGTAGTGTTGCTCGTTTCGCACTTAGATTCATTAAAGGATTGCGTTGATAAACAAATAACCATTGATAAAAGTGGAGATTATGCACATGTATTAGAAGTTTAATGACTATTTATTGAGTCGGAGAATTTTAATATGGCGCTTTTTACAAAAGTTGTATTTGACATAAGAGACACAGACAATGCTTATGGCGACTATTCAGAGGTGTTGGACGAGTCAACAAGATTAGACACTGATTTTACAATCAACACATCTAAAAATATACATAAAAACTATAAACGGAAAACAACTCTCAAACAAAAAGCTTTCGCTCAGATTTTAGTAATTCAACCTGGTCGGTGTGAAGACATAGTCAACCCGGAATCATTTAGTGGGGCCCGTTCTGTTTTAGAGTGTTATCAGGCTTTAACAATTGACGGTGGAGATCGGTATGTAATGGTCCAGCCTGAACAAAAAGCAGTAGAAGTAGAACAAGCTCCTTTTGTTTTGGCGGCAAAAGGTATAATTTTTAGACAAAGAGGCACGCCGTATTTTACAACTACAGGAAACCCAGAAGGCTATATTAGTTAATAGGAGATACTATGAGTGTGAGACAAGTTTTAGATAAGACCTTAAACAAGCTAATGTCAAGAAAATTGATGGTTTGGCTTACTGCAACCAGTTTTATGTTAATGGAGGTTGTTCCTTTAACTTCTGAAGATTGGGTAGCAATTTCATTGGCTTATATTGGTTTAGAAGGCTTGGCAGATATTGCAACTAGATGGAGACATGGCAAGTGAACTTAACAAAATCACTTCTTAAACAATTAATTCTTGAAGAAATGGAAACGCTTTTTAAACAAGAGGATTCTGGCGCTCGTTATAACGAGGAAGACGAAGAAGTGCCATTTGAGCCAGAATTTATTAACAGCACACAGGATGAACCAGCTGGACATATAGCAATATATGACGACAAACGAGAGCATTTAATTGCAGCTGCTCCTATTGTACGAACTGATGGTCCGGACAGGCCTTTTTTAGTTCGTACAACTGACACTAGTTGGCAAGTACCTCAACACGTTGTCGATATGGTTTATCCCAAAGTGGAGGAAGTGTTCAATCAAGTCGACTCACAACTTCCATGGGGAGATTTAGGGCCCGGATCTTCTGGAAATTATAATAATTTAGTATGGGTATGGGAAAGCGAGGAAACACCATGAAATTAACAAAATCACGACTTAGACAACTTATTCAAGAGGAGCTTCAAGCAGTTTTAAGAGAGCAAACAGAAGAAGATTTGAGTTATTTATCCGGACTGGAATCAGGCATGTCTCCAGAAGAGCTTAGTTTATTATCACTTGGACTCGATCCTAATTTAGCACCACTGGATCCGGCGAAACTTCCAAGCGCAGCAATGACCGACGGTTGGCAAGAACAGGTCGATGCCAATAAAGCCAAAAAGAAAGCCGAAATCGGTCGGACCGAAGGCTGGTTAGAAAAAGATAAGGAAGAAAGTGGCCCTTCTGATAAACAAGTGAATCGATGGAAGGCGCGCGAAGAAATGGAACAAGGAAGTACGCGCCATGGAACAAGGAAGTAAATAATCATGAAAATCACGATTGACACGCTTAGAAAATTAATCAATGAAGAAATTCAAAAAAGAAATTTACAAGAAAAGCAAGACGACAGAAGAGATATTCCCGACATTGATGATGAAAAGAAACTGTCTGTTGCACAAGCTTTAGACATTTTAGAAAATGCAGCAGAGTGCGCTGAAGATTCAGATGAGGTTAAATGGTATTTAACTAAAGTTGGCGGCGCCTTTGGATTAGAGCCAGAGGAGGAATAAAAATGAAACTAACTAAATCAAAATTAAAGCAGCTCATTGAAGAAGCACTTCGCAAAGTGGCGCCTAATAGTGCGCGAGAGATGGGCCACATACCAGTAACAGAGGTGGCAAATATGTATATACGCGCTAGCGGCTATTTTACAGTTGATGTCATGCTAAAAAACGGCATTGACACTAACGTCTCTGGTCAATTAGATCCAAACTCTTTAGGAGAACTACAAGAGATTTTAGAAGAAACACCATGACATGGCTTGTGGCTAAAAAAGCATTAAAAAAAACTTGGGTGTGGCTGAAACACAATTGGTATATTCCTGCTGTGCTTGTTTATACTGTGGTTTTGTGGGCACTTTTTAGGCGCAAAGATAAAGCACATGATGTTTTAAAGGTGCGTAGTGAAAGTTACGAAGCTCAAATAGAAACAATTAATAGGTCTCACGCTGAAGAAATAGAAAAAAGAGACGAGATTATTAAACAATACAATGAGACAATTGAGCGCCTTGAAGAAGAGTATAAAAGAAAAAATAAAGAGCTGAGCAATAAAAAGAAAAAAGCTGTTAAAGATATTGTAGAAAAACATTATAATGATCCTGATGCTTTGGCGCGCCTGCTAAGCGAAAAATTTGGTTTTGAACATTTGGGGACAGAATGAAGCAATTAATTTCTTTAATCTTGGTTTTTGCATTAGTATTTCCCGCACCTTTATTTGCAAGTGATCCACCTCCTACAGAATCTACAACATCTGCAGAACCGAAACCAACAATAATAGGTTTACGTAAAGGTCAGCCGGCTCCTTATTCTGGGGTTCTATTAAATTCTTTAGCCGCAGCAAAATTATTTGTTAATAAAGATTTTTCAAAACAAGAATGCGCCCTTCGCCTAGAATATGCCGTTCAAAAGGAAATAGCAAAAGCTAATTTATTATTAGAATCAACAAGAGCTAGCATGCACTTTATGGAACAAAGATATGTTTCTATTGTCTCCATAAAAGATAAGGAGATTAAAAGACTTTCAGACATTGCAAGTAACCAAAACGACTATTCAGTATGGTGGGCAGCCGGCGGAATTGTTGTAGGAATTGGTTTAACTTTGGCAGTTGTATATGGCGTTAAAAGTATGTAAAAATGGCAAAAAAAGATTTTGATTATATTGCGCGCCTTGAAAAAGCCATACAAAAAAAATATGGTAGAGAAACAATTCTTAACCCAAAGGCAAATTGGGACGACGAAAAAGAACAACAATACCTTGAGCAACTAAAAGAATATTCTAAAAAACAACAAGCCGTCAAGGAAGAAACCGAACGAGTTGAAAAAGATGGCTTTTTCTTGCCTAAAAATCTAATTAATAAGAAAAGCAAAAGAATGTGCCCAATTTGTAGAGTATATTCTTTTGACAAGCGGGACGATCTTTATATGAATAAATTTGAATGTTGCTGGAAATGCTATATTCAATGGGTAGATGGTCGAGAAGAACGGTGGGAAAAAGGATGGCGACCTAATGTTAAGAAAGAAAAAGTTTAGATTTTTAATAACAGAACAGGGAGATCTAGGTCCAACACCCGATTCTATACTTTACCCAGATCGGCCACATAAACCAGTAGTATCAAAGCCAACTCCTGAACCAGTTCCTGAACCAACTCCTGAACCAGTTCCTGAACCAGTTCCTGAACCAACTCCTGAACCAGTTCCTGAACCAGTTCCTAAAAAAATTAAAATAAGACTTATTAAAATGTCACCAAAAAAGGGCCTTTACAAGCTTCGAAAGGATAAAGACTATGGAGTTCCTGCAATGCAAGACTATATGGACAACGTGCCTGATTACCTAGGTTTGCATCGCGTTGGTAATATATCTGTAAAAGGTGGAGGTAAATGGTCGAAATCACCCCACAAATCTCATCAAACTGGAGTTGATGTTGACTGGCCGGTATATATTAAGGGTCAGACCGAGAATAGGCTGCAAAAGTTTAATCCAGTCAATCTTGACATAGATAGAACATTAGACTTTTTAGTATATAATGCATCGGGGGATAGAGCTAAGAGTATATACTTTGATAAAAAATATAATGAAATTTTAAGAAAAGCGGCAGAAAAAGATTGGGATCTTAATGTCAAGGAAGATCATGAGATGTATAAGAAAATATTTGGACATAAGAAGAAAAAAGGAATGCTGCAGCATTCCCCGGGACATAAAGATCACATGCATGTAAGATTAAATACACATGGATTTAAAGATAAGAAGACTTGCAAAAAAAAGAATGACAAATGGAGTTGCAGGCCAGGTTCCGATGGCAAGATCGATCCAGAATAAAAATGAGTTTTATAAAACGAGATGATAATTATAGTATCTGAGGAGGATACATAGATGAGACCAGTTATAAAAAAGAAAAGAATAGACCCAAGATATTTTCTTCATGAAACCGTTGAAGAGGGTGTGCGTTTTAACGTTGCCGAAGACGACGACGAAGACAGCCCAGAAGCAAAAGAACACGACGAAAAACCAAACGATAAAGATGGCGATGGCGTACCAGATGAAAAAGAAAAGAATGGAAGAACACAACTTCTTAAGGGCGAAAAAAGTCTTTATGAGAAGATTCGCAGCGCAATCGAAGAAGTACTTGACGAATATTCAGAGGGGAATAAATAATGGCCACACTATACGACGTAATTCAAGGCATCAACCAAGCAGCAGCAAATGCATATGATGGAGCGCACGACAAAGGCTATTCTCACGATGGCAAAGATCGTAAAGCTGGTTTAAAAAGAGAAAAAGGTGATTGTATTGTAGATTCACGAGTTATGGATGGGTTTAATGTAAGATTTGATAGCCAAAACAGATTACATTTGACCTATCACACTGAAATTACAATGAAAGATTTTCATGATAATGGTTTTGAAGATGATGTTAAAAACACTTTAAATGATGTTGTTAAGTATCTCAAGAAAGAATATAAAAACATCACAGGGAATACTTTATCTTTAACTTCTGATGGTGAACCAGATATTCACGCTCAATCCATGTCACGAAAAAGAAACTGGGTACAAGCTACTCAATCCTATACAATTGGTGGTCTTAAACCAGAACCTGAATTGCCAAGTGCGGACGATACAGAAGATCGTGTGCGCAGTGCAGTTAAAAATTGGCTAAGTTTGGGTCGCGACAAGGCTAAGAAACCAGAAAACGTTAAAACCAGCTCTAAGGATTAAAAGTGGGATATAAATTAACCAAGCACGAGATCCGTAAAGAAGTTATAAAATGCGGTAAAGATCCAGTATATTTTATTAACAACTATGCACGGATTGCGCACCCAATAGAGGGATTAATACCTTTTAAAACTTATGATTATCAAGGAGATTTAATTAACTCTTTTAATGATCATCGTTTTACTGTTATACTAAAAGCGCGCCAGCTTGGTATCTCAACAATTACAGCAGCTTATATCGTGTGGATGATGTTGTTTCATCGTGATAAGAATGTTCTTGTCATGGCAACAAAATATACAACAGCCTCTAACCTTGTTAAAAAAGTTAAACATATGCTTAAATATGTTCCTGAATGGCTCCAAATAGCAAAAGTTGAAGTCGATAACAGGAACTCTTTCGAACTAAGTAACGGATCTCAAATTAAAGCATCTTCAACTTCCGCAGATGCTGGTCGTTCAGAAGCTTTGTCTCTCTTGGTTATTGATGAGGCCGCGCACGTCGAAGGATTAGAAGATTTGTGGACCGGTCTATATCCAACACTTTCAACAGGTGGTCGATGCATCGCTCTTTCAACACCAAACGGTGTAGGAAATTGGTTTCATAAAACATATGTTGATGCAGATGCAGGAAAAAGCAATTTTTATCCTATTAAGCTGTTATGGGACATACATCCGGATCGCAATGACGATTGGTTTACAAAAGAAACCAAGAACATGTCACGTCGCCAAATCGCGCAAGAGCTGGAATGTAACTTTAATGCTTCTGGTGACACAGTTATACACCCAGATGACATTACAAGGATTGATAAGCAGATTAAACCACCAAAATACAGAACCGGCTTTGATAGAAATTACTGGATATGGGAAGAATGTAATCCAGAAAATACATACTTGCTTTCTGCAGATGTGGCAAGAGGCGACGGTGCAGATTATTCTGTTTTTCATATATTCAAATTGGAAACTATGGAAGTTATAGCTGAATATCAAGGAAAAGTTACCCCTGATATGTTCTCTGATATGGTTTTCAACGCAGGACATGAATATGGAGATTGTATGGTTGTTGTGGAAAACAACTCTGTTGGGTTTACCGTTTTGGATAAATTAATAGAAAGAGAATATCCAAATATATATTTTTCAGTTAAATCAACTCATGAATATGTCGATCAAATAACAGCAGAGTCTAGATCTGGAACAGTCGCAGGGTTTACAACCTCTCTTAAAACACGACCTATTTTAGTGGCTAAGTTTGAAGAGTTTATAAGAAATAAAATTATAACCATTTATTCTTCAAGGTTCAGAGCCGAACTAGATATTTTTATTTGGAACAATGGTCGACCAGAAGCACAAAGAGGGTATAATGATGACTTAATTATGGCATGTGCAATAGGTTGCTGGGTGAGAGATACTGCAATTATAGAGAATCAAAGAGATTCTGCCTATAAAAAAGCCATGCTAGGTGCTATAATGAAAAGTACTTCTGTTTTAGATACCACTATACCAGGCATGCTTGGAAGATCTAAAGCGCGCGATTTAGACAAGAAACAATCTGCAGCTGCAAAACAATATGAAGAACATTTGTGGCTATTAAAAGGATAAACAATGGCGAATAGAAATAGAAACCCAAAGGACGCAACATGGCCGTTATTTAAAAAGCTAACAAGGCTTTTTTCTGGTCCTTTGATCAATTATCGTTCTCAAACTACTCGACAACTCTCTAGAAGAAGACTGGATAAATACGGCAGTAGATTTAAAGATGTCGCAGGGCAAAAATTTCAAAGATTATCTTATAATCCTTTTGATAACCTATCAGCAAACATCATGTCTCAGCAAAATCGCAATCAACGCTATGTCGATTTTGATCAAATGGAGTACACGCCTGAAATTGCTTCTGCATTAGATATTTATGCGGATGAGATGACCACATCTAATAGTTTACGCAAAATGTTAACAGTTAAAAGCTCTAATGAGGAAATTAAGGGAATCTTAGATGCCTTGTATTATAATATTTTAAATGTTGAATTTAATTTATTTGGCTGGTCACGGACAATGTGTAAATATGGTGACTTTTTTCTTTATTTAGATTTAAATCCCGAAGTCGGCATCACAAATGTGATTGGCTTACCTTCACAAGAAGTAGAAAGATTGGAGGGTGAAGATAAAACAAATCCAAACTATATTCAATACCAATGGAACACCGGCGGTATAACTATGGAAAACTGGCAAGTGGCACATTTCAGGATTTTAGGTAATGACAAGTATGCCCCTTATGGCACTTCTGTTTTAGAACCGGCAAGGAGAATCTGGAGGCAATTAACCTTATTGGAAGATGCAATGATGTCCTATCGTATTGTTCGCTCTCCTGAAAGAAGAGTTTTTTACATTGATGTAGGTGGAATTAACCCTTCTGACGTTGAGCAATATATGCAAAAAGTAATCACATCAATGAAAAGAAATCAAGTTGTTGATGCAGATACCGGACGAGTAGATTTGCGCTATAACCCAATGAGCATTGATGAAGATTATTTTATTCCTGTTCGCGGAGGTCAACAAAGCACAAAAGTAGAATCACTCCCTGGCGGAACTTATACTGGCGATATTGATGATGTTAAATACTTAAGAGATAAACTATTTTCAGCACTTAAGGTGCCTCAGTCTTATCTTGCTCGTGGAGAAGGCGGTGAAGAAGATAAAACCACATTAGCACAAAAAGATATTCGTTTTGCAAGAACCATTCAGAGACTACAAAGATCAATAATATCTGAGCTTGAAAAAATTGGTGTTATACATCTTTATACCTTGGGCTTTAGAAGTGATGATTTAGTCTCATTTACATTGTCCCTGAACAACCCTTCACAAATAGCAGAATTGCAAGAACTCGAACATTGGAGAATGAAATTTGATACTGCAGCTGCAGCAACTGAAGGATATTTTAGCAAACGATGGGTCTGGGAAAAGATTCTTGATTTATCAGAAGAAGAAATCGTTCGCGTACAAAGAGATATGTTCTTTGATGCAAAATTCCAAACAGCCCTTGAGACGGTTGTACAAGCTGGAATGGCTCAAATGCAAGGTGCAGCAGAAGGTGCTGGAGGCGGAATGGGATTAGAAGGTCCAGGAGGAATGCCTCCTGAAGAAGGTGGTCCTCCTCCTGAAGAAGGTGGCGAAGCTCCTGCTGAAGAAGGCGGAGAATTACCAGCTGGTACTCCAGAAGAAGAAGCCGCAGAGGGTGAAACAATAGCTTCTGAAGAAGGCGGAGAAGAATCTAATCTTGTTGCAGCTCCAGGAAAACGCGATGAAGAAGATTGGTATAAAACAGATAAAAAAGATGTTTTTGGCAGGACAAAAGCTTCCACTACTTCAAAATCTAAGGGCAAGTGGTACAAACCTGTAACCTATGATACAAGAGATATGGGCGCAAGAAGAAGGCATTATAAAGGCCAATGGGCAAATGAAGTGGGAAGCGCAACACAAAGAAATCTTTTTAAAGGTGCCATGGAATTATATGGTTTAGGCAAAAATGCGATTTATGAAGAAAACGAGACTAATTATGACGAACAAGAACGTTCTATTTTGGAAGTAAATCGTACGATTAAAAATTTAATATTGGAGCTAGAATCTAAAGATGAAAAAAGCAAAACACAATAAAAAAAGGAACACAGCTTTTTTATATGAAGCTTTGGTTCGTGAGATAGCAAAAAGTGTAATTAACAAACAACCACAAAGAAATAATTTTATTGTTTCTTTAGTTAAAGGGCATTTCACACAAGGCACTGAACTGGCAAAAGAACTAGAACTTTATAAATCATTGAGCGAAACTAATAATTTAGATCCTCAAACTGCAGAAAAGATAATTCAAGAGGCTAAAAGAGTTCACGACAAGGTAGACAAAAAGAAGCTGTTTATAGAACAAAGCCGGCTCATTTCAAAGATTAATAAAAATTTATCAAAGGGCGTCTTTTCTAACTTTGTTCCGAACTATAAAAGTCTTGCCACAATATCACAAATCTTCAATGATGACACCTCCATTAAAGATAAGGTCTTATTAGAGAAGTTGTTATTAGAGAAATTAACTTCTACCGAAAATTCTAACCAACAAGCACCAACCACAAATTTAGTCTATAGAACCTTTATTAAAAAATTCAATGAAGCTTATGGCGAATCTTTACTGGAAGAACAAAAAACACTTTTACAAAGATATGTCACCTCATTTAGTGATAACGGTATACAATTAAAAATCTTTTTAAATGAAGAGCTTGGTAGATTAAAGAAATTAGTTGAGAGATCAACCAGACAAGAAGAGGTACAAGCCGATTCTGACATGATTGAAAAAACAAAGAAAGTGTTGAACATGATTGAGAGTTTTAAAAGTAAACCATTTGATAAAGAAATGTTAACACAAGTGTTAAAAATACAAAACCTAGCACGAGAGATAAAAAGCTAATGCCAGATTTTGATATCAGAATTGCGCCGTCAGAAGAGCCTCCGCAAGGAGAAGTTGGTGACGAGCAAAAGCCGGTACAAGCTACTGTAGATTTAAAGATGAGAAAAACTCTTGATGGCAGTTTTGTTGTATTTGACCATCCGGAAATAGACATAGTTATTATGCCACAGATGCTTAAGGTTGTTTCTTTTCCAAAAGAAGAGATGGGAGATCACATATATGCAACACAAAGCAGGTTGTTTGATTTTCTTTCTAAAAAAGGTGTAATTGTTTTTGATTCCGTACAAGGTGGAAATCTTTATGGCTCACTAGAAGCAAATATTCCACCTCCTGCGGATCCGGAAGTTGATCCAATTGAAGTTATAATTTATGTTGTTGCTAAATTCATTGAAGAGGAACAACCATTCTATGATCGAGAGGAAAAATATAAAGACAATGTCGATGATTGGTTATTAGAACCAGATGACGAACATTCAACTGATTTAGATTGGGCAGAGAAAACACACCAACCAAGAAAAGGTGTACAAAACAGATGGCCTGGAAGCACTGCTGCTTATGGCCTTACAGGAATGTATAGGGCTTAAAATTATGAACATAACAAAACCACAATTAAAACGAATCATTCAAGAAGAGCTTGAGAGGGATCCTGCTTTATTGTCAGCTCTTGAAAGACTAATAGGTAAACTGGATAATTTAGATTCTAGTATTGATTATTTAGCAGCATTGATGTCTGGAGCTTCACCACAAGAAGTTGCACTTTCACAAGCAGCGCTTGGTCGATTAGCTGCTCCAGATTACAGAGATCTTTAAAAGAGGATTTAATGAATGAGAATACAAAAATCACAATTAAAACGAATCATTCAAGAAGAGTTTGATAAGCTTTTGATGGAACAAGAAGGCAGTGGAAGACGATGGAAATATAAAGGTATGGGACAAGCAATTGCCGCCGGTCTGGCCGGAAAAGATGTAAGTGGCACTCACTATGGAGATCGAGCATATTCGCTCGGCCATCTTAAAAAACCAGCACCAAAAGCAAAAGCAACACCAAAACCAGCATCAGCAAAACCAGCATCAGCAAAACCAGCATCAGCAAAACCAACATCAGCAAAACCAGCATCAGCAAAACCAACACCAACAACAAGACCAGAACCAGCAAGACCAACAGCACCAAAACCAGCAAGACCACAAGGAAAAAGAGGCGCGTCTCCAGAAAGTCGAGTCGACCGATTCGGCCTGGATACAGTAACAGCAAAACCAGCAGCAAAACCAGCACCAGCACCAGCACGGACACGAGCGCCCTTAGCCCCTAAAAGTCCCAAAGAAATGTTTGATGCTAAACTGGCCAAAGCCCGAGAAACGGGTTCTAAACGCAAACAGGAACGGGGTATACGCTTAAAATCTGATGATCCGCGCTCACAACCTGAGTACGGCCGAACGCGGAAAACCCCCGAGCAAAAACGCAAAGCTGCTGTCCAGCAACACGGCCACGAGCGCAGACAGTCTACCGCAGCTAGATTTGCTAAATTTGACGATGCGGGGACCTGGGAACAAACTGATATCGGCACCATGGGCCGGTTAGCAGGTTGGAAAACAAAAGAACAACGCGCTGCTGACAAAGCAATGGTACGTAAACAATTAACGAATCCCAATATGTCACCGGGCATGAAACAAGCCTTGCGAAGCAAGTTTGGCGAAGAAGGCGGAATATATTCTGGCGCGCGCGGAAGCGACGATGCAAAAAAGCAACAAAAAGCATTGGACGATACAAAAGAGAAGATGGATAAGTATGGTCTTGAGCGTGGAGGAGAAATGACAAAACAAATTGCTGCACAAATTCACACTCCAGAGGAACGCGCAGCTCACAGAGCGAAACAAGCGAAAAAAACACCAGGAAAAACGAGAAGAAGAAGAAGAAGAAGAAGAAGATAACACTCACGGAGGAACAGTGGATCTAATATATTTTATTTTAACTGCCTATGGATTAACTCAAATCCTAGTTTTTGGTTCGATATTCAACAAAATACGCCCTTCAAAAAACTGGTTAAAAGGTTTTGGAAAACTATTTCATTGTCCGATGTGCATGGGATTTTGGACGGGTGTGTTTTTATTCGGAATAAACGGATGTACAGAACTATTTACATTTGAATATACTTTGGCCAATGCTCTTATATTGGGATCACTTAGTTCTGGAACTTGTTATCTTTTAGGAGTGTTGATTAATGATTTTGGTTTTAAGGTGACTTATAAAAACGAAGGAGATTGTAATGTTCACTAAAAAATGGATGCTTCAGCCTGTTCGACGGTGTTGCAGCGGCTCTAAACTCATGCGGGTTGTGCCCGCATTATTATAAAGGGATTAAATAATATTATGAAATTGACTAAGGGACAACTACAAAGAATCATACAAGAAGTTTATAAAAGGTTTTTAAGAGGAAACTAAACAATGTCTAAGAAGGTACTTTTAAGAGAATTTTTTGAATTATGTGATGGTGGTGTTTGTCAAGATCTTTTAACAGAAGCTGAAAAACGTCTTGTTGCAAGCGGAACAACAATTCTTTCTGGTATCATGCAAAAAGCAGATGCTTTAAATGGCAACGGTCGCGTATATCCTCGTAAAGTTTTAGAAAAAGAAATAAAGAATTACCAAAAATTAGTTAACGAAAGAAGGTCTCTAGGAGAATTAGATCATCCGGATGATTCTGTTATTAACCTCAAGAATGCTTCTCATCTCGTCACAAAAGTTTGGTGGGATGGCGATAATGTCATGGGCAAAGCACAGGTTTTAAATACACCAGCTGGACAAGTACTTAAATCTCTTGTTGAAGCAGGAGTTAGACTTGGAATTTCTTCAAGAGGTTTGGGATCAACAAAAGACAAAAACGGAAAAACATATGTTAATGATGATTATCAACTTATTTGTTTTGATTTTGTTTCTGAACCATCTACACCCGGAGCATATATGTTAGGCGAGGGTCTAGAAAAAAGCTTAAGCAATGTCTTTACAAAATCAGACAGAATTAATCGCGCACTAAACGATATATTAGAAGGTTAAAATGACTAAAAAAGATTTCAAAAGAATATTAAAGCCCCTGATCAAAGAGTGTATTAAAGAAGTGATGTTCGAAGAAGGAGTACTTTCCACAGTTATAACAGAAGTGGTTAAAGGCACGCAAACAATTAATAGCCCCCAACCAAGACTTCAAATGGAAAAAAAACAACAAGCTAATTATCCAGATCAAAGAGAACTGCTAGAAGAAAGGCGCAAAACAGAACTAGAACGAAAAAGAAAATTATTAGATGCTGCTGGATTTGGTGGAATTGATATTTTTGAAGGAACAACTCCAATATCTCAAGGCGGATCTATGACAGAGGGCACAAAACCTCAAGGCCTCTTCTCAGAATTAGCACCAGGTGATGCTGGAATAGATATTTCTGGAATAATGAGTCTTGGAGCTAATCGTTGGAAAACACTAGCGAAGGGGGGATAATGTCAAAAAGAGCAATAGTGGTTGAAGTTGTATCGCGGTATAGAGATGAACCTGCTGAAAAAATAATTAAGCGATTTGTTAAAAAATGCAAGAAAGAAAGAATCGTAGAAAATTATCGTGACAGAGCGCGTTATGAAAAACCAAGCAAAAAAAGAAAACGAGAAAAAGAGAGAAGAAAACGTGTTTTACATAAATTGCGTATGAAATTGGAAAATAGATTAAACAACAACTAATTATATGTAGCGAAGAACGGAGTAGATTATGCCAACAGATGCAAAAACAGGACAACCAATATTTGGACACCATGCCTCTTTATATAGTAGAAACAGAAGGCCTTTTGGGCTCACTGATGATCGAGCGCTCAGCGATAAAGCATCAGCGACAACAGTA
>Ga0098061_1000556_pt1 | contig 18001 bp, 18 predicted proteins | sample 22_taG_FD_92579 | JGI IMG/M metagenome (GOLD analysis project Ga0098061, IMG submission 92579) | Marine viral communities from the Subarctic Pacific Ocean - 22_ETSP_OMZ_AT15343 metaG | ecosystem: Environmental > Aquatic > Marine > Oceanic | place: Subarctic Pacific Ocean | collected 2015-01-20
AGATAGTGCTGGTAACGCTACATTAAGTGGTTCAATAACAGCAACTGATGGAGAAATTGGTGGATACACAATAGCAGCTGGTAAACTATCTGCTACAAATGGAAGTGCTACTACAATCGTTAGTGGTAGTGGTATAATAGTAATAGATGGTAGTGGTGGTAGTGATGCTTTTTTTGGTTTACTTGGTCAAGCTTCTGCATCTCTTGCCCTAGCTAATATCGATCCTAGCTGTGTAGCAGTTGGTGCTGATGATGCTGGTTTTCAACTTAACATGGGAAACTATTTTAAAACAAAAGCTGGTGGTGAAGCCGCATTCAGAGTTGGAGATCCTCAGAAACCAAATTTTATAAGCTATACTGAAAGTTCTGGACAAGTTGTGATAACAGGTTCGAATGCTGATATTTTATTAGATGATGGTGGTAACTCAAGATTCAATATTAGTGGTTCAAATGTAAGTCTTGAAACAAACAAATTTTTCTTAGGTAAAAAAGGTTCACAATTTGTAAGTGGTTCAAACGGTAACATAGAAATAAGTTCAAGTGCTTTTCATTTAGATACTGTTAACAACACGATGAAAATGAGTGGTTCAATTACTGCTACTGATGGAGAAATTGGTGGATGGCAAATAGAATCTGACGGAATTAAAACTAATAACATAACGATGAGTGTTGCAGATACTTATGGACATATAGCCCTGGGTAATCCTCCTCCTCCTACAAACACCCAGGATACAACCGCAGCGGGTATTTATCTTCATGGACGGGGTGGTTTCGTCATGGGAGATTTTGACGGTCCAAGAATAGCTTATGATTCATCAACATCAGTATTAACGTTAAGTTCATCCAAATTTATGTTAGGTGATAAAGGCTCAACTTTTGTAAGTGGTTCACTCGGAAACATAGAAATTAGTTCCTCTAAGTTTCATTTAAAACCAGATGGTGATGTTATAACAAATAACATAACCGCTTCAAACGTATCAATGTCGGGTGTTGTACAAGCTGTAAAGGGTAATATTGGTGCATGGACTATTGGAACAAGTTTAACGAGGGGTGCTAATCTAATTCTTGGAACGGCTGGTGCTGATAATTGGGGTATATTCCTAGACGACGATGGTGATGGTGATAACCATTGGTATATAGATGAAGGAGACAATGATAAAGTAACATTTTCAGTGGGTGGAGAAGATGGTATTCAATACTCTACAGCTACTGGTTTTGTAAAAGTAGGAACGGATGTTAAAGTATCCGGGTCGTTAAAAGCCACAGCAGGCTTCATAGGTGGATGGGGCATTAGCTCAGCTGAAATAAATTCCAATACTTCTGATTTCAGAGGTATTAAACTCATTCCAGATGACAAAATCGTTGGATACGGAACTACAAATCATTCAAATAAAAGCTCAAACGGGTTGTTCGTTTTTGGAGTAGCAGCAGCTGTTCCTCCTCCTGGGGAACGCATCGCATAAAAAGGTGTAATTATGTCAGATTTAAAATTTAAAATAAACATTGAAACAGCAGCCGGTAGATATTATTCATATTTTACTGGATCTTTTGCTAAAACAACTGAAGATGGAACAACTGCATCAGCTGTTAGCTCTTCAACAATTCTTACTAGGATAAATGAGTTAAAATCTGGATCTTATTCAGATGATGTTACAATAAACAGTTTCCATAGCTCTGCGCATGAATTTGATAATGCTTCCAATGTATTTTTATCAGCATCACATGATCTTAATCACATTTATACTGGATCTATTGTTATCCATCATACAGATAGTTTAGATAGTAGTGATAGGTTAAAAAGATATAAATTTTGGGGAACTAAGGTTTGCAATGCATTAGGATTTGCAGAAGGACAATGGATATATCCATCTAATTTTCAATTGGATGACACTGGTGGTGGAGATAATTATTTTGCTGGAGACGTAAGCGCTGAGAACCTTACTGTTAAAGAAACTATTTCATTTTCTAATTTATCAAAAATAACCTCTGATTTATCATTCCAAACAGAACCGTATGGATCTTCAGATCAGTTTATAACCTTTAGAAGTGGGAGTGGGACCGGTTTTACTAATAAAGCTGTTATAGGTTATGATAACGCAGGTGATACCTATAAAATAGCTGGAATTACTGAGTTTAGCGGATCAGCTAAAGACGCTACAGCTGCAAGTATATATTTTCATGATGTAATTAATGCTGAAGCAGGTATATATGCTGATGATTGGATCAGTGCCCCATGGATTAGAAATGCTGAAGGATCTAAATCCCCAGAAAATGATATTATAATAACACCAACTACGACAGTTGCTCAGGGTGATGATGAATCCACGGGTGGACATGTGACCGTTCAAGGTCAGTCCTTCGAGGTAGGAAGTGGTGGGGATGTAAGAATCCTCGCCGGTGATAATACTCATGGCGCGACCCCGGGAGAAGATTTATATGGTGGTAATGTCATAATACGGGCTGGAAGAACAAAAACAGTCATGGACATTGGTGGGGGTCCAGCTTTAATCTCCGGAAGCATTCAAATTACTGGGAGCTTTTCCGGAAACTTAGTTCCATTTGTATCTGCTGCTTATGATCTAGGTTCGGCGACTTATAGATGGAATAATATATATACTACTGACTTACAATTATCAAACGTAGAAAAGGAAAATGGTAATGTTGTAGATGGGACAAAAGGTAATTGGACATTGCAAGAGGGTGAAGAAGATTTATTTGCAATCAATAATATATCTGGTAAAAAATATAAAATAGCATTAATACCACAGGACGATTAGAAATGGGTATAAATATTGGAGCATCAGGAGAAACAGGAATTTGGGCTGGACCATCTCAAGTGATTCAAGACGGTCTTTCTTTTTATGTAGATCCCGGAAATGTGTCGTGTTATAATTATGGAAATTCATCTACAGCTGTAACTGACATGGGACAGGGTGTTAGTATGACATTAAGTGGCGCAAGTTGGGGAGATAATGATGGTGGCGTTTCTTGGTCATTCGACGGAATAAACGATAGTATTGTTAGTGATTCTACTGTTACATATACAAATTATTTGACTGGGAATAGCACAACCGCGGGAACAATTACAGTATGTATTTGGTTCAGAACAGGAAAAAACTACATCGGAGCTACTGGCGGAAGCGCTAATTTAATAAATTTGGATGGTTATGTGTATTCATTATTTTTTCAAAATGGATATCTATATCTATATGCTTCCGGAGACGCTGGTACTACAACTCTTTATAATCCAGCTACAGGTGGTTACCACTCCACTTATACTTATACAGATTTAGAGGGAGACAATTGGTATTTTTATATAGGTCAAATAAATAACAAAACATCTACTGACGGAGATACACCAGCTGGTTATGTCAAAAGCTATGTTGCTAGAGGGGACGCTGGTGGAAGTGCCGAATTACTTGATGAATTCGCATCAAATACTTTAAATGCCGATTTTGAATTTGACGATGCTGACTTTAATATAGAGCTAGGTTACGGTTCTGATAATGGCTGGTATTTTGAAGGAGAAATAGGACCGGTGATGTTATATAATAGATGTTTAACAGAAGCAGAACGCGTTCATAATTATAATGTATTCAGACATAGATATTATGATACTGCAATAGGATAGGAGTAAACAATGAGTAGCAGGTTTTCAGATAGAAGGTGGGTGATTTTCAATACAAGTGAAACTGGATCGATTGATTGGTCTCAAGTAATTGAAAATGATTCTTCCGCATTAAGACTTAATGTAAGTAGCAGCCAAACATTTGTAAAGTATACCGGTTCAATGCCGTCTTCAGTAGCTAGTTTATCTTCTGCATCAAATGAATATAGTCACAGTGCAATACTTAACGTTTTAACTGGTAGTGAGTGGTCGTGGGATCCAGATGGAGAAACTTAAATGCCAATTAATATAGGTGCAACAAGCGCCACCGGGCAAGTTATCGGTGGAAATGAATGCGCAAGAGAAGGATTAGTAATGTGGTTAGATGCTGGAGACGTGAGGTCTGCGGACCAGAGTGGGACTGGTTGGAATGATATGAGTGGTCACGATAACGATATGACTGGCAACAACGTTGAAGCTGCCGATCTTGCTAGTGGGTACTGGAGTCCGGATGGCACCAATGAATATTGGTCTAATACTGGTTTTCTAGACCCTACAGATGACGACGATTTTTCAGTAGAATGTTGGTTACAATTAGGATCTACTAATGAATTAGGTGGAATCATCGTTCAAGGTAAACAGGGAAATTCTTGGGGGATTTGCAGGTCTACTTCTGCGACAGTGAATTTTGCTGTAAGAGGAGACACTAACCGACAAGCATCATCAGGTACATTAACTGCAAGCACTTGGTATCATATTGCAGGAACATACAATGATAGTCACGTTACTAAAATATATGTTGATGGAGCTGAAGCTGCTTCAGTTGACGGAGATCCAGGAACAGTAAGCACAACAGAAAATTTTTATATTGGTTATAAAGATAGCACATCAGGGTCGTCAGCTTCTATGAAATATTTTGATGGGATTTTAGGTATCGTTAGAGTATATAATAGAACCCTATCCGCATCAGAAGTATTGTATAATTTTCACTCAGAAAGAAGTAGGTACGGGAAGTAGTAATGCCAGTATATCTAAACGATAATGTATTAGGTGGTGGACAGTTTCCAAGAGAGGAACTTCTCATGTGGATAGATACCGGTATATATGAAAGTTTTCCTGGTACGGGAACTGCTTGGGGTGATTTAAGTGGTCTTAATAATGATGTTTTACTTGTAAATGCTAACACAGAAAATATTCATCAATCAATTGATTTCGATGGTTCAAGTGATTACGCTAGAGTATCTAATTTGAATTATGGTTCATCAAATACAATAGAGTATTGTAGTGTTATGTGTTGGATGAAAACTGCAGCAACTGGAGTTAACTATTATGATAATTGGGCATTACTCGATTTTGATAAGTCAGAGAATTTTACCTTATACATAAGAGAAGATGATGGTAAAATAGGTTTAAGTTTTGATGATGGTGGCGGTACTCACGATCTTTCTAGTAGTACTGCGTGTAATGATGGTGAATGGCATCATGTAGGGTTCACATTCACATATGCCTCATCTCCAGAAGTTACTTTTTATTTAGATGGAGCAGCAGATGGGACAAGCACCACACCTACTGCAGCTTTTGGTACAGGTCAATCAACAAGATATGCTATTATTGGTGATGGTAGCGAGACGTCATCTTATGCGAGTCCATCAACAAATGGTTATTACTTTAATGGTGAAATAGCGTTAATGATGTTTTGGGAAGGTGCCAGCACAGCGGTTTTATCCGCACAGGAAGTGCTAACACTATATAATAAAGATAGAGCGAGGTTTGGATTATAATGAATAATTATAGATTTTTGTGGTCTGGTTCTATATTTTTGAGTATATTTATATGTACAATGGGGAACTTCAAATGAATTTGCTTACTACATCTATTATAAAACCTTTTTTGCTCGAACAGAAAATTAAAACAGTTGTTGGAGTATATGCCGGCAGATTCCAACCATTTGGTTTACATCACTTAAAGACTTACAAGTGGTTACAAGGTAAAGTAGATGTAGCTTATATCGCAACTTCAAATATAACAAAACCAAATACACATCCACTGAATTTTAGACAAAAAATGGCACACATGACTAAGATGGGTATTCCCAAAAATAAAATTGTCAATACAAGAAATCCCTATCGCGCGGAAAATGTATTAAAAAAATATGATCCTGCAACTACTGCAGTTGTTTATATATTTGGTGCAAAAGATGCGGGAAGGTTATCAGGTGGAAAGTATTTTAAACGATATACAAAAAATATGGTCGGATTTGATGAACATGGGTATGTGTTAGTAGCACCACATCAATCAGTAAAAGTGGGTGGTAAAGAAATAAGTGGGACATTGTTGAGGCAACTATTAGGTCAACCTAACGTTGATAATAATGTACGAGCAAAAATATTTAAGCAAGCGTTTGGATATTTTGATAAGAACGCTATGAAGATGATGATGAAGAGATTTGGTGATATCGATGAAGACATAAATATACCAATAAATGTGGGTGATACTGTATTGGTAGGTAAATTTAAAAATAAGAAAATAAAAGTCAAAGATATCGGTAAAGATAAACATGGGATGCCAACTATTAATGGTAGAAAAGCAACTACATTTAGAATACATAAACGAGTTAATATTTTTGATCAAGTACAAGATATAGTAAATCATAAGGTCAAGTTTAAAGAAATGGTTGAAAAATTTATTGTTGATTATGACATACCTTCATTATTCGAAGGGTCTTCAACAGGAACCACAATTGGATCAGAATTTTCATCCGAAATGGATGATGGTCCAAGATATTGGTGGGGAAATCAAAACAGTTACAGATCAAATACAAATAAAGAAGCTGAAAAGTTAGGTTGGTATGTCGTAGATTTCCTAGTACCAGAAGTTGAATTTGAAGAACACGATACTTTATATCCTAAAGGTCCCACCGGTGCGGTTTCCTACTTCCCAGCTGGCAAGGTAGGAGCATCATCAGGTACCTCTGTCATGGCAGATCTAATTGGTACTGAAGCATATAACAAATGGCGAGAGAATATTACTAGAACTGTATCAGTATTGGGATGGGAATTTGTGAATTTTCTTAAAGCAGAACAGTCAATAGAAGATTCAAAAAATGAACCAATTGTTAGCACCGATCCAAGAGTCGAAGTACCTATTGAAACTGAACCAAAAGGTGAAAAAGACCAGCATGATGATATGGAACTTCACGATGAAGATCATCCACATACAAAAAATTTAAAAGAACAAGCATTAACAAAACAATGGTGGACAAATTTGATAACAGAGAATCTGGTACCAAAACCACAATTAACAATAAGAAAAAAGGAGTTACTGCTTATGGGCGGAGCTTACGGTCACATGAGTCATCCATTTGATAATTGGAATTTAACATTTGGGGACTTAAAAAATATTATAGATATGGGGTTATCAGGGACCTTGAATCGTGAAGATAATGTCACAGAAAAATTAGATGGTCAAAATCTAATGGTTTCTTGGAGAGATGGAAAGTTGTTGGTAGCACGAAACAAAGGTCATATAAAAAACAAAGGGGCTACTGCGTTAGATGTGAAAGGTGTATCATCTGTATTTAAAGGTAGAGGTAACATTCGTGATGCATTTGTTTTTGCTGCAAAAGATTTACAAAAGGCAATAGGGTCTTTAAGTGAAAAACAGCGAACAAAAATTTTTATGAATGGTAAGGCATTTATGAATTTAGAAGTGTTATGGCCTAAATCAGCAAATGTTGTGGATTACGATGTGGCGCAAATTGTATTTCATGGTGCATTGGAATATAACGATAACGGAACGGTTGTTGGTGAAGTAAAAGGAAGTGCTCGAGTATTAGAAGGCATGATTAGACAAGTGAATGCTCACATTCAGAAGCATTATAAAATAGCCAAACCGCAATTTTTAAAGATACCTAAAAATCAAGACTTTGGTACAAGGAAAAAATATTATCACGGTAAATTAAACAAGCTTCGAAACGTATATGCTTTAGATGATTCAGATACATTAAGTTTATATCATCAGATGTTTTGGCAAGAGTGGATCATGAACGGTGCGTATCAAAACGGATATTCAAAAATCACAAACGCACAACTAATTAAGTTGATGTCGCGTTGGGCGTTTGGTGATAAATCATATGCAATACGACATATGAAAAAGGAGTTTGCAAAACACCAAAAATTTCTTGATTGGGTGCTTGCGACTGATAAACAGGATGTGGTGAAAAAGCAAAAACAAAATATGAAACCGTTTGAAGTATTGTTTTTTCAGCTTGGTGCGGAAATACTCAGTAACGTAAGTGATTTCTTAGCAGTGAATCCATCTAAAGCAGTACAAAAGATAAAAAAAGAAGTAGATGCTGCAGTTAAGGCTGTGCGTAAGGGTGGTAATATAAATAAGATAAAAACTGTAAAGTTACAATTAGATAAAATAGCAGGATTGGGTGGAATGGGTAAAATCGTTCCATCTGAAGGAATAGTTTTTAAGTACAAAGGTGGCACTTATAAGTTTACAGGAGCGTTTGCACCAGTTAATCAGATTGCAGGTCTATTAAATTTGGAGGGCGTTAATTGTTTTTGTATATACTTATATACAACGTTTGGAGAGAGCATGAGTAAGAATATTGAACGAGTATCATCTATGGTTAATGGTACATATGACCGTCGTCCACAAGTAGGATACGAATCTAAAACTATAACACAGCGTAAAGAAGGTGAAACGTGGACAGAAAATGATAAGCAGTGGAAGAAGGTCAACGGTGAAAGGAAGCAGATTACTAAAATTCCTCCACGTGGATTTGATAAGTGTGGAGAGTGTAAAAAGCTAATTTTAAAGTCCCGGGACCAGGACACATTTAATAGAATGAGCAAATGTTTTCATTGTCAACTTAATTTTGAAGTAGATTTAAAAATTGCTGGTAAATGGAATGATTGGGTTAATGAACAAGAACAGATTCGTTGGAAACGTGTATTAGAGGAAGTGGGTATTGTAATGAAGGAAACAGCTGAAGAAGAAAGTAATTTTGACACAAACATTGCAAACGCAGTATCTAATGAAAACGTGACAATGCAAGTAAAAAAGATGGGAGGATAAAATGAAAATTTGGAAAATGCTAATAGGATTAGCAGGTTTAGTTGGTGGACTTTTTGCTATGCAGGCTTCGAAGAAAAAAGAAGTGAAAGAATTAGAAGTTGTTATTAAAGACAATAAGAAAAAAGAAAAAGAAGTAGAAAAAGAAATAAAGGTGTTAGAGAAAGATAAGGTAACAAATAAAAAAGAAATAACAAAGGCAAAAAGAAAACTTACTCGATCACAAAACGAAGTTAAAAAAATGGAAAAAGCCTATGAAGAAGACGATATAGAATCAGCTGCAGACTTTTTAAAAAAATATAAGAAATAGTATGAAGAAATTATTACCAATATTATTAGTTATTCCATTGTTTGGACAACAAACTTTTACTGAAGCTGAAGTTCTAACCATTGTTGAAGATCGAGATGCACAATGGAAAGGTAAAATAGAAAAAGCAGATTCATTAATATCATCACAGAAAGTATTGATTACTGATTATGAGGGTTTGGTTAAAGATTTGGAAGACCAATCTAATCTTGATTCTTTAATACTCGTTGCTAAAGATTCACAAATCACTTTATTAAAAGCTCGTGATGTAGCAAATGAAAAAATGGCGAAGTTAATTTCACCTAAGTGGTATGAAAATCAATATCTTTGGTTGGGTATTGGATTTATTTTAGGAAAACTATAAGAGTGGCTACAGCAAGTAATATAAAATCAGTAATAAAAAGAGAATATATAACATGCGCGGATAATCCCGCTCACTTTATGAGAAAGTACTGTACTATACAACATCCACAAAAAGGAAAGGTAAAATTTGATTTATATCCGTTTCAAGAGAAAACTCTAGAGTCCTTTTCTCAAAGTAGATATAACATAATTTTAAAATCTAGACAGTTAGGAATCTCAACACTTTCAGCAGGGTATTCTTTATGGATGATGTTATTTAATGCTGATAAAAATATATTGGTTATTGCTAAGGATAAAGATACTGCAAAAAATCTTGTAACTAAGGTGAGAGTGATGTACACGAACCTGCCGAGTTGGTTAAAAACGCACGTTGATGAGGATAATAAACTATCCTTGAGGTTTGTGAATGGATCACAGATAAAAGCAGTAGCAGCAACTCCGGAAGCAGGTCGTTCAGAAGCATTATCTTTATTGATACTTGATGAGGCGGCTTTTATTGACCACATTGAGAGTATATGGACTGCAGCACAACAAACATTAGCAACTGGTGGTGACTGTGTAGTACTATCCACACCGAGTGGTGTTGGTAATTGGTTCCATAAAATGTGGGTAGATGCTATAGATGGGGAAAGTCAATTTAGTTTTATAGAGTTACCTTGGCATTTACATCCTGACAGAGATCAAAGTTGGAGAGATGAACAAGATAAAATTTTAGGACCATCGATGGCAGCTCAAGAATGTGATGCTGATTTCCTTACATCAGGTCTGTCAATTGTAGATCCGCAAATCTTACAATGGTATAAAGAAACACAAGTAACAGATCCAATAGAAAAGGGTGGAGTGGATAGGAATTTGTGGATATGGGAATATCCAAATTACAGCAAACAGTATATGGTGGTGGCTGACGTTGCAAGAGGAGATGGAACTGACTACTCAGCGGCACAAATATTTGATATAGAAGATTTACAACAAGTGGCGGAATATAAAGGTCAATTATCAACTACAGACTTTGGAAATTTTCTTATTGAATTATCAACAAAATATAATGACGCATTGTTAGTAGTGGAAAACAATAATGTTGGTTGGGCTACTATACAAACGATAATAGATAGAGACTATAAGAATTTATTTTATCAATCTAAAGATTTAAAATATGTAGATACAGAAAGTCAGATGTTAACAAATCGATATCGAACGGAAGATAGAAATATGGTCCCTGGTTTTTCAACAACTATGAAAACAAGACCATTGATTGTAGCAAAAATGGAAGAATATACAAGAGAAAAGTTAACAAAATTAAGAAGTATTAGATTAATTGAGGAGTTGTTTGTATTTATATATGATAATGGAAAATCTCAAGCAATGCGAGGATATAACGATGATTTAGTTATGTCATATTCCATTGCATTATGGATTCGTGATACAGCATTACGTTTAAAAAAGGAAAGGGATACTATGCAACATGCTTTGATGGATTCAATGTTGAATAGTAACAAAGGATTCGATAGCGGATTCTCAAAAGGTAAAAAGAAACAATCAGACGCCGGAGATCCGTGGAATGTCACAATCAACGGTGAACAAGAAGATTTAACATGGCTATTATAACCAAGAGGTAAAACATGGCAGAACAAAGTAATAACATTTTTAGTAGATTAGGTCGATTATTTAACAACAGTATTGTTGTACGTAAGACACCCGATGAACGATTAGTTGTCAAGGATTTAAATTTCTCTCAAGCGGGACTAACTTCTAATTTTATTGACAGATATACGAAACTGATGCAAGGCGGTTTTGGAAGTAAATATTCAGCAGCACAAAATGCTCGAAATGCATATGAAGTTGCACGTCAGGAACTGTTTAGAGATTATGAATTGATGGATTCTGATCCAATCATATCATCAGCGCTTGATGTTTACTCAGACGAATCGAATATAGATAATGTAGAGGGTGAGATTTTAACTATAAAAACTAATAACGTTAAAACGCATGAGATATTACATAATTTATTTTATGACGTTTTAAATATAGAATTTAACTTGTGGTCATGGATGCGCAATTTAGTTAAGTACGGAGACTTTTTTCTATTACTAGATATATTGGATAAATATGGTGTAGTTAATGCTAAACCAATATCACCATACGACGTTATGAGATTAGAAGATCACGATCCGGAGAATCCAAAATTAGTTGAATTTGAAGTGACCGGAGATAGTGTAGGACAAAAGAATGTACAAGCTATAGATAAAAGACTGTATCAAAATTATGAAATAGGACACTTTAGATTATTATCAGATTCAAATTTTATTCCGTATGGTAAGTCAATGTTAGAAGGGGCTCGCAAAGTCTGGAAACAATTAGTTCTTATGGAAGACGCAATGTTAATTCATAGAATTATGAGAGCACCAGAAAAAAGAATTTTTAAAATTGATATTGGTAACATACCACCAAATGAAGTGGACAACTTCATGCAAAAAATTATAAATAAAATGAAAAAGATCCCAGTTATTGATCAAACAACCGGAGATTACAATCTGCGTTATAATATAGAATCAGTCACTGAAGATTATTTCTTACCAGTTCGTGGTAGCGATAGTGGTACCGAGATTGAAACGTTGCAAGGGTTAGGAAACGAAGGAGCTATTGATGATATAGAATATATGCGCAATAAACTTATGGCTGCATTAAAAATACCTAAAGCGTTTTTGGGTTATGATGAGAATATCGGATCAAAAGCAACATTAGCAGCTGAAGATGTTAGATTTGCAAGAACAATTGAACGACTACAAAAAATTGTTGTAGCTGAACTTGAAAAGATTGCAATTGTACATTTGTATACTCAAGGATTCGATAACGAAGAGTTACTGCAGTTTGATTTAGAACTAACTAATCCTTCGATGATCCACATGCAGGAAAAACTCGAGTTGTTAACACAGCAAGTTGAGATATCTAACACCGCTATGGAGAACAAATTATTTTCACGTGAGTGGGTTTATAATAATATTTTTGAATTAAGTGATGCAGAAAAAGCAAAAATGTTTGAAGGTGTAATAACAGATCAAAAACAAGCATTTAGAATGGAGCAAATAGCTACAGAAGGAAATGATCCAGCGGAAACTGGTGAGAAGGCTGGTGAAGAAGGTGAAGGCGGTGAAGAAATGGCAAGACGTGGAGACTGGGGCGGATCAGAAAAAGATCCACGAGTACCAGATGTAGATAGAGGGACTATGGAATATGATGACATAAAAAAAGCAAATAAATATGCGACACCGACATCAGGTAAGAGAGAATTTAAAGGAGGCAGTCCGCTATATCCCGGTAAGGGAGCTACGATTGTAAAACAAGAAGGTTTGATGGCATCCTTAAAAAAAGCTTTTGGGAAAGACATAGCTAAAGAAGGATTATTAAACGAATCTGCTTTATTGGATGACGAAAATGATTAATATTTTTGGGGATAAAAATTATAATTACATATTTATATATGTGACACTATACTCGCATAGGAGATATACGCATGAAAAATGATAAGAAGGCGAAGCACAATAAAATTCGTAACACAGGTTTACTATTTGAATTTTTGCTTCGGCAAGTAACAGCTGATTTGATTTCTAAAGATAGTGATAGCGCTGCTTTACAAATTATAAAAGAACGTTTTAGTGAAAAAACAGAACTAGGGAAGGAGCTGTTGCTGTATAATGCGTTGTTAAATCAAAAATTTAATACAGATAAAAAAGCAGATTATTTTATATCTGAAGTATTAACTGCAAATAATAAAGCAAATAAAAAACAACTTAAACGTGAAAAGTTTAATGTGATAAAAGAGATATCTGAAGAATACGACTTGCGGAAATTATTTTCATCTAAGATACCTAACTATAAAGTATATGCTTCAATTTATAAATTATTCGAACATAGTAATAATTTGACACCCGAGGAAAAAACTATCACTCATTTTAATTTAATTGAAAACATTACTACGCAAAAACCTACTTTAGTTGAAGAAGTAAAATCATTACCAGAAGATGGTGATTTGAGAGTCATTGCTTATCGAATTTTATTAGAAAAATTTAATGCGAAGTATAAAGATTTAAATCAGGGTCAAAAAACTTTGTTGAAACATTACATAAATAACGTTTCAAATACAAGTTCGTTAAAGGACTATATCACAGAATCAGTACCTAAATTGAAAAAACAGTTAAAGCGGGCAAGTATCAGAGTAACTGATAAGATTACAAAAATAAAGTTAACTGAAGCTATTAATTCTATGGGAACCTTTTGTAAGGTAGGCAGTGAACGCACGGTACCAGACAAAATTGTAATTCAAATGATGAGATATTACGAGCTATTAAAAGCGCTCAATAAAGTAGCATGACTGAACAGCGTTTAAGAGAACTGATAAGACAGCTGTATAATGAGTTGAAAGAAGAAGAATTGGAAGAACTTACAACAACAGCAGCGACTCCTGGATATAATACTCCAATGGCTTTTAAAGCTACGAATGGAAAGAAACGTAAAAAGAAAAAAGTTAATGAAGAATTAAATGCGAAAGATATGTTGAGTATCAAAAAATTAATCAGAACAGAAGTAGCATCTATATTGAGAGATATATGGATTAAGCGGACCACTTGGGCATAAGGAGAACATAATGTCATACATACAAGACCCTAATAATACGGATAAACAAATCCCTAAGGGGTTATCTGTCAATCATGGATCAAAAGCCATTACACCAGCAAATTGCGCAGAAGCACAAGCCGCTTCTTATGTCTTGGTGAATTCTACTGGATCTTTTAGTTTTAGATACGGTACAACAGATGCAACGTCTTCAATGGGCAGTTTTACACAAGGAATTGTTAGTCATATCGGTGATAATGCTACACCAGTACGATTAGATATTAATGCAACAGCTTGGAGTGGAAGCACTGCTGGTCACACCTACAACACTGGTGATGTAACGTTTGTTTACGTTAACACAAGGACATAGGAGCTATCATGGGTAAAGAACTTTTAGTGGATTATATACCTTTCGAGGTAACCCCACAGCAAATCAATGAATCAATAAATAAAAATGGTGGAAAATTGATTGTTTCCGGTGTACTACAACGCGCAGATTCTAAAAATCAAAATGGGAGGGTGTATCCAAAAGAAACTTTGATGAGAGAAGCTGACAATTATGAAAAAACACAAATCAAAGAACATAGAGCACTTGGTGAACTGGATCACCCTGATTCATCAGTCGTAAATTTACAAAATGCATCTCATAACATTATGGAAATGCATTGGAGTGGAGATGATCTGAAGGGCACAGTTGAAGTATTGGGAACCCCATCTGGTAATATTTTAAAAGAATTATTTAAAGCAGGTATTAAGTTGGGTATATCTTCACGGGGTCTAGGATCAGTTAAAGAAATCGCTGAAGATAACGAAGATAATACTGTTCAAGTACAACCTGATTTTGAACTCATCGCATTTGATTTCGTTTCTAATCCATCCACGCATGGAGCCTTCCTGCATCCGGTTAACGAAAGTGTGGATCCATCTAAAAGGACATGTGGTAAGTGGTGCAAAGTTGAATCAGTTATTAATGATATAATGAGAGGAGAGTAACGTGAAAGTTATTACTCGAGCGTATATTCGTAAATTGATTAAAGAAGCACTCTCGGAAGCTGCAGCCGATAAATACGTCCACGTTGGATACGGCAATTACAAAGAAAAGGGTAAGGAAAAAGATTCAAAAGCCCAAGTTTTTAAAAAAACAGATTCAGGAAAATTTGTACCCGCAGGAGGAGACGATTCTAAAGGTGCTGAAAAGGCACCGGATAAACCCAAGGTAACAGACATTGATGCAAATCCATTTGATACTAAAAAAACTGATGATGATCCAGATTCAGAATTTGGTAAAGATTATACAAGTAAATTTATGGGGACATCTGAACCTGAAGATAAACCATTTGGTGGAGATACAGGAAAAGACGCAGACACTCGTGATGAAGCTGAAGTACAGGATGCGATAGAAGGAGCTGAAGAAGGTATAAATGATGCAATTGCTCGCGGTATGGACTATGGTGATCCTGATGTTGCAGATATGGTCAGAGATGATATGGAATATGCCAAGAACAGAGGTGCTACCATAAAGGACTTTGAAAACCTTGCTAACAAAATGCAAAGCGCAGAAGCTTCTGAAATAATAAATGATGCGTTGATCGATGTGTATGGTGAATCAGGAAGTCTAGCTGATCCAAACATGGATAAACCAGGATATGATAGCCCCGGGGCTAGGGACACTAAAGGATCTGATAATCCTTATGACTGGAAAGAACCTGACGAAGATGAGGGCCTGCAACGAGCAAGTGAAGCTAATTTAGATAAACATATAGACGACGCTTTGGACAGAATTCCACCAGATCAAGTTGAAGATACATTTGAAAAAATAATCAACCGTATAGATGATGAAGATCATTTAGAGATGATAATGTATAGTCTTGAAAACGACAACATACCAACTGCAGCAAATGATCCAATTGGTGCTATAAGCCACGCGGTAGTACTTCAAGGCATAGAAGATGGTACACTTGATTACAACTCAAAAGGAATGGAAATTTCTAATTTTTTAGCAAATGTAGAAGAAGATCTCTACACGAGAATGACAGAATCAGAAGATTTAGTAGATAATATACAAAAAGAATTTGTAGAATATGATAGATACAATAAACATATATTAAAGAGTTTTATATAATGAAGTATAAAAATTATATGTCAGAAATGTTTGGAATTGGAAGACCTAAGCGGTCACTAAACAAAAAAACATACATAAAAAAGATGTCTGTACTCGAAAAAGTTCAAGCTGAAATTAATAACTCAGCAGTTCGGAATCTCGTAGATGATATACTTGGAGAAAAGAAATGATCAAACTAAGCGGATTAGTTAATCTGAAAGAAGCAGAAGATTCAGTAGCAGAAGCTGACATGAAGAAAGCAAAGCAGATGAAAAGATATCTTCAAAAGATACTCACGGATATAGGAAAAGCTGTATCTGATATAGAATATAATTTATCAGATTTCAACTCGCCTGGACTAAAAGCGGCTTTTATGGATGGAATAAAAGCTGGTTTTAAAGGTACGAAATTTGATTCCAAATCAGCAGTTGCTAAATTATTAAACTATTATAAGAGATAGATGATGATCAAATTAAAATCATTACTGAATGAAAAACAAGATTGGGATCAAAATCTGAGTAGAATTTCTAGCGAAATAAATAAAGTATTTGGGTACGCAAAAATAAAAGTGTTAAAACACATACCTTATAAGCGAGCTCATCGCCGAGGTGATGCGGCAGTATATGGTGCATTTATTTACGTAAAAGATAATGCTGGTGCAAAAACTGTTTTACCAATAGAGGTTGATAAAAACGGTATTATACGTTACGCAGGTGGACCAAGTGGTTGGCACAAGTTGGAAAAAATTGGTGCAATAAATATGAAACAAGGCCGCGATAATTTAAAAATTAAAAGTTATGCCAGAACAGCTGATTATTTAAAACAATTTGCAAAAATGCCAGGATTTGGTCAAGACGTTATACGGAAGAAAAAAGAATCCGTAGATGAAAAAATAAATAAAGATGATAAGATTCAAGTACGAGGAGTCGGCATGTACACGTATGCTACTCTAAAGTCAACTTTGCAAGACAAAGCGAAGGATCTTTTTAAACAAGCTAAAGGTGAGAAGTGGAGCAGGGTTTCCAGAGGTGGTCTAAGAGCCATGGCAGAAATGTGGGATGCTATGGCTAAATACGATAGGACACATTAATGCCAGCTCAATCTAAAGCTCAACAAAAATTTATGGGAATGGTTCATTCTTACAAACAAGGTGATATGAAAGACGCACCATCTTCAGTAAAGAAAGCGGCGTCATCGATGACAGATAAAGACGCAAAGGATTTCGCATCAACTAAACATACAGGGAAACCGGAAAAGGTAGAAGAACACTTCTACGACGCAATTAAAAAAATGTATGAAAGTATGATGCAAGAGGCGGAAAATAACAAATTTAGAGTGACGTTTGAAGTTCAATTTAATGAAGATCCAATTCCTTTTAGTACCATTATTCCAGCTTTAGATAAAGACGATGCTATACGCCAAGTCAACAGTATGTATCCTGATAAAAAGACAACAGTTTTAAACGTATTTTCACATAATCCTAATAGAAAAGATTTAATGGGGGTTAAAGAATCAACAGCTTCGTGGGAATCTTCATTAAGAAAAATGGCTAAAGATAGAACATTAAAAATGTTGTCTAAGAAAGATAAAGCTACACTAACTAAAATTGCTGATATGATGGCAAAAGCAAACGAATCTTTAGATGAAGCATCAATAACGTTTAGAGATAAACTGGATGCACATGGAGATGCTATGCAAGGCATAGATCATTATTTAGGTATGTTAAAAAAGATACCAGCACCTAAAAAAGCCAAATATGTTGAAAAAATTGCAAAACAGCTTCAAAGATTATTTACTAAAAAAGATGAATCCGTAAATGAAGCACAAAATAAAATAGCCGATATAAGAAAGATTCTCAAAACCAAAAAAGGTAAAAGAATTGATAGTATTTTTATGGATGTTGAAACTGCTGAAAAAGTAATAAAACA
>Ga0098061_1000557_pt1 | contig 17980 bp, 21 predicted proteins | sample 22_taG_FD_92579 | JGI IMG/M metagenome (GOLD analysis project Ga0098061, IMG submission 92579) | Marine viral communities from the Subarctic Pacific Ocean - 22_ETSP_OMZ_AT15343 metaG | ecosystem: Environmental > Aquatic > Marine > Oceanic | place: Subarctic Pacific Ocean | collected 2015-01-20
GAATCAGTTTCTCTTTGTGCAATTCTTTTTGATTTCATACAAGCAGATAAGTTTGGTTTAAAAACGTGTTCAATCATTTTGCCTTCTAAGTATAATAGCAAACCAATAACACCTTCTTTGTTTAAATGTTTTTTACCTGGTTTATATTCTAATGCAAACGAATTTGTAATTAATACAAATGTAATTAAAAGTGTTGCTATCCATTTAGTAATTGTTTCCATTTGTCGCTTTCATTTCCCTTTGTGAATCTTTAAGTTTTTCAACGTCGCCACGTAAGTCTTTAACGTCTTCTTGTAGTCTTGTGATGTTAACACCATTGTTCATCATGTCTTCCATACGTTCTTGTATCTTTTCAACTTGACCTGCTATGTGCTCAATAAGCATGAATTGTTCTGAGTCTGCTGGTGGAGAGCCTAATTCACCACGTGGCCATTTAATACGAAATTCGTTGTTCTTTTCAACGTCACCCCAGAGCCTTTCTTCTGTTTGAGTTAAATCTTTTTCTGATAATTGTGTTTTTGTTTCTAGATTGTTCAGTCTTTCAATAACACCAAAGTATGCCCAAACGCCAACGGCAACTGCCGCCAATATTGACAGCAAATTTCTCATTGGCATACTTATCGCTGTGCTATCTGATATTTTCATAATAGTAGTATTTATTTGGTAATTTCCGTATTTTCGTAGTACTTCTTATACTCTTCTAGAAGATTGTTTGTTTCCTGTAATTTTTGCCTAATTTGGGCAAAGTTTTTGGATAATAATTCATAATCTTTGTCTGTAAGTCCAAATAGCACAGGATCTATTCCTGCCTCTTCTAATTTTTTGAATACTTCTTCAGCGTTCTTACTTGTAATGATTATCCAACGTACATCTTCTAAAGTTAACGGAGTAGGATCAGGAAGATTCAATTTTGCTCTAGGTTCTTCAAGTTTGAACAATTTTATTTTTTTCTCACCAATTGAACAACCAGTTAGCATACAAATTAATAATACTATTGCAATAATTTTACTCATATGGTATATAACTTGGATTTGCTAGTGATGGGCATTCCGGGTTAATCTCCGATTTTTTTGTTGCTTTTAATTCTTCTTCTGTATGTTTGGCACCTGATGCTAACTCAACACATCTTTTTGCATTACTAGAACCTTTGTTAATAACCCTTTCAACTGATTTGGTTCTATCTATTGCTAGTTTGCCTACATCTCTTTTTTTCTTATTAAACCTTTTATCTAGTTCGTTTAAGTCTTTTTTGAAAGTTTGTACTAAAACATTTAATTTTTTGTTGCTTTCTAATATTGCATCAAAGTCTTCTTTTTGTTGTTCAAGTAGTTTTGTTTGCTCTTCAATGCCTTGTTCTAATTGAATTTGGTTTGCTTTTAAAGTGGCGTTGTCTGCTCTTAATTTCATCACATAGACACCCGCTCCGGCTATACCGGAAATTAGTAAGACAGCAAATACCATTTTGATGGTTGAAAACATAATATACGTATTTATTTCTCTAATCTCTCTATATCACAAGTTACACAATGGAATCCACCGCCTAATGTCCTTGATTGACGCATTGGTAAATCAATTACCTCAAATTTTTCTTGCTTTAATTTTTCTATTAAATCTACCTGTATTTCATCAACAATTATTGTTTCTGGATTTAATGATAACATGTTCATTCCGATCCATTTTGAAGCGAACGGAAATCCATGAAAGTTTCTAGGTACACAGTTTTCAACCCATATTGTTCTAAAATCTTTCATAAAAGTAGGTAAGGTATCAACAGTCAATCGAGAAGAATTTGCGATTATAGTATTTTTACCACAAGACAATAATGTGGAATCAATATGTGTGATTTGGTGTTTTACTGCTTGCCATTTCACAACTTCAAACTCTGTTCCAACTTGTTCCTGTAACCATACCGCTCCGGCTTCATTGGCTGAGTGAGATAATGAATAAACAAGACTGTCGTTTACCTTAAGAACGTTAGCGGCATCAAACATAGGATCGTTGAGTGTTTTAGGACGTGGTGCTCTTATAATATTACAGTTTGCTTGTTTCAAGTCAGGATATAAATCTAATTCTTTCGAACGACTAGAGAAAGGTGTTGGGCATTCAATCAAAGTATTTCCAACTGTTAATAATATATCTCTGGCAGAATACGCCCATGTGGGTTCAGTTATTTTGGGTCTATAAACTTCTATTCCTCTGCTTTCTAATGTCTCTACTAGTTTTTCTAGGTCTTCCCTAGCCTCATTGATTACTATTTCTGATACTGGCCCTTGATTAAATTTTCCTTCATAGGTAGACCGTGCTATGCTCCGGTTGAATTCATCATCGTCTATAGGCCAGGAGAAATTATCAACACTTCCGACTAAAACAGATCGCAGTTCCCCATATTCGTTTTTAGTTGATACTATCATTATAAAGTAATTATTGTATTAGGCCAGGCTTGTAAACAGTTTTTCCGTTTTCTTTCATAGCAGTTAAAACAGATTTTCTATTACCTTCTGTTTTGTATGATACATGAACCCAACCTGAATCAGGTATGCCAGGTGTGTAAAATTCTAGTATGAGTTGATCAAAATCTAAATTTGATTCAACCCAACTTGCAACGTTATAGTTTGGTGTTCCCGGACACTCAATATCGACTGCCTCACCTTTACAATGTTGTGATTTAGATGACCCACCTACTGCTTCATTTAATGTTGGGCCTCTATATCCTGAATTAATAACTGTTGGTCCAAAATTGTTTCTAACCTTTTGTACCACGTTAGCAAATAGTTTTTTTGCATTTGCAAGATGTTCGTCACCCGGTGTATTATCAATGCCTTGTCTTAGGGCAGTTTGACTTTTAGTAAATTCTTGTAAACTGAAATTTTCTGATAATCTTACCATTTGTACTTACTTAACAATGCAGACTCATTTCCTTTGTTAAAAATGAATTTGTTTTCAGTAGTTTTGGTAATATTATATGGTCCAAAATATTTGGTAAGATGCGTACATTCTGCAATAGCATCAATATCAATTGCAAATGCTTTTGCTTCTTTCATTATTTCATTTGTTGGACCTACTTTGTGTATCTCAAATTGAAGTTCTTGTTGTGTTCCTGATTTTTTAACACTTAAAATATTGTCTTGCATTTTGCATTCTATAAGATCGTATTTGTTAAAAAAGTTTTTTGCTTCACCAATTTTTATTTCATTTACTCTTTGTTCGTATGCTTCTGGAGTAGTTGGAACCATTTCTGCTAATGTTGAATCAGACACAATTGTTGGATTCTGTCCTTTATGATATGTGTATTCAAATTCTTCAATATTAGTTAATTTTTTTAAATCTTCTAAAAAACTTAAAATATTTCTTATTACTCCGTCTTGTCTTGCAAATTCTACAAATACTTTATGTTTGCCATCTGCCATTGTACCTGGTGTAGCATCTGCATCTAAAATTTCTTTGTAACCTGTTTCTGCAAATCTTTCTAGGTCTTTAGCAGGAGCCAGACTATCAACAGTAAATGCAAGGACCATGATATTTTTATCATCACCCATTTTTGATTTGTATTGATCTACTGAAAAACGTTCTGAAACAACGCCTTCAAGGTCGCCGGCTTTTAATCCTTCATTAATCTGCATCGAAACTATTTAGATCCTGTGTTATTGTGTCAGTTTCATCCTGACTTTCTATATTGTCTTTGCCGTGTTTAAAATTACCAATTACTTCTTTAGGCATACGTATTTCAACGATCCAAATTGGATGAGCATCTATTTTGCCTTTAGTTGTACCAGGTCTATAATCTTCTGGTGACTTAATTTGTCTTGGTTTTAATAGTTCGTCTTTTCTATAACTTACTTTACAACCTCTGTCCAACAATCTTTTTCCACCTGATGGATCTGGCATTTTATCATGAGGCCACATAAAAGAGCAAGTAACAAAATGTCTTGCATCTTTTGGTCCTTCTAATAACTCTCCATCTCTCCAATTTTCAAATACATATACGTCTAATTCGTCAAGTACCCTTTCAAAATCTTTTAAAATACCCAGTGTTGGACCCACTGCATATAAACCTTGAACGTTACGGATTATATCTAATACATCATGCATAATACACTTATTTAGTGATTATTTTACTACTTTATAAACTCGTTGATTGCTTCAGCATAATACTTGCTGTAATGGTTATATAATTTTTCAAAGTTTACGTCGGTTAAACCTGGCATGTCTGCTCTTAAAACCTCTGCATTGATTAAATCAAGTACGATATTGTACTCTAGTATTTTTGTAGGTCCTATTTTTTTCTTAGATAGTGTTACAAGTTCATCAAATTTTTTATCTGGTTTCATGGAGTATTTTACACAGAAGAATCTTTTTTTTGCGTGTTTTTTACCCATAATATTTTTTAACTCTTTTGTTCTGCAACTTTACTTGCCTTTTGATCTAATTCGTATAATTGTTGTTTACCAATATCTACACTTGGTATCTTTAATATTGGACACAGGATTTTTTTGGTAAATTCGTAATGTTGAGAAGGCGAAGGATGATTATCGTGTATTTCGGCCAGTCGTGGAATTTCTAGACAGAAAGATTCCATATCAATAGGCCATTCTTGTTCATTTATTACTAAATGATGTTTGTGCTTGATAAGTTGTTGTGTTTCGCCCATGTTAAGGATTATCATAGAAAGATTTATTATTTTAATATCTCTTTGTTTACAATAAGTGTTGGCCATCCATATGTATTCTAAAGTCCTTTCGTACAGTTGTTGAAGTGTTGTTCCGTTGGTAGCATCTTTGGTGCCATTATTATCTGCACCTTGATTATATTCTTTTTGTTGTAAAAAATTTTCTGAATGTACTCTATCGTATGCAGACCACATGACTATAACAATATCGCCTGCAACTGCATTCTTTATTATTTGCCTACAAATATATTCGTTAGAAGATCCGCCCAGTCCATAGTTAATTGTATTGTTACCTTTGTTAGATAGTCTAAGGAAGTCAACCCAAGTGGGCCACTGATTGCCATCTATTTCATCTGTATGATGGCGTGTATAACTACAGCCAAAACATTTAAAATCAGCCATTTGATAATCTCGCTAATTTAATCATTACACTTGCAAGATTTATTTCTGGATCAGCAACAAACGAATGATCAACTAAACCTTGTTTAATAATTAATACTGCTTTATCTTGATTATCTTCATCTTTAGATATGATGTCTAAATTGTCATACAGCCATCTGTATATTTCTTCACATTCTTCTGGTCTTGCTTGAGCACATACAAGTTTTCTTGCTTCATTTATTTTACCTGTTTTAAATAATTCTACCATTTGCAGTCTATAATCTTGTTGCCCACTATCTCCTGATTGTGGAGGCATTAATTTTCCATCTCTGCAATTTTGCTGTATCATATTAATACATTTTCTTAAATCTGGATATGATGCTTTTACATAAGTGTCTAGTATTTCTATGTCTGGTTCGACTTGTTCTGCAATTAGTATTTCGGCTGTTCTTGCTGTAAATTCATTTTTGTCAATTGTCTCCATATGGAATCCTTGACACCTACTATGAAGTGCTGGTATAACTCTGTTTGGATAATTGCAAGTTAATATAAATCTTGCTGACGTGTGATACATTTCCATTACGCCACGTAGTGCCGCTTGTCCATTTGGACTCATATAATCTGCCTCATCAAGTAATACATATTTGTATGCACCAAATGGCATAATTTGTACAAATGAATTAATTTTTTCTCTTACAGTATCAACAGAATTTTCTCTTGAAGCATTTATTTCTAATATGTCATAACTGCTAACGTCAAGTTCATTGAATAATACTTTTGCAAGTGTTGTTTTACCAACACCAGGTGCACCACTTAATAACAAGTGTGGAATTGCTTTGTCATTAATCCATGTTTGTATTTGACTTCGTTGTGCATCGTCACGAACAACATACTCTTTTAATGTTTTTGGTCTATATTTTTCTACCCAAAGTTCTTTCATATAGCAATAATATACAAATTATGATTAATTGTCAATTTGATCTTGTGCCCAATTATTAATTAAACCAGAAACTTTTAATTTATATTTGGAATTTTTATCAGCGTCTCTTAAAATTTTATTTGCTTGTGCTAATTGTAAACCTGATTTAATTGGTATTATAATAGCATTGATGGTATTTTTCTTTTGTTTTTTAACTGCTTGTACTCTGTGCCAACCATCACATAATACATAATAACCAGAGTCTTTTATTGGAGAAACTAGTATAGGTTTTTGTTTTTTGTTTTTTGTTAATTTTTTTATCCAATAACGTTTTTCTTTGTTTAAAGGACGTTCAACACCTAGTCCTAGTTCTGCCATTGTAACTAGTTTTTTAATTTCTACGTTAATTGGTTTCATACTTTACTTTTACATAGTTGTCAAAACTTTTCTGATTAATTTCTTTCCAATTATCAAATAGTGTTTGCTTACTAGAATCTATGTTAATGTTAATTTTTTCTAAAAAATTCTTATTTTCAAAAATATCAGAAATGTCTAATTGATTTTTAAATTTGCTTGGCCAAAAATTATTCCAATTTAGAACATCTTGTTTATAATCTTTTAAAGTAGTTCCATCAAAGCACTCTGGATGATACGTATAGAATCGTTTGGAAAAAAAACTAGACATTAGATTGTTATCACATTTGATTACTAGTGTGTTTCTATGGTGCTTTAAAGCAAATTGACTGTCATGACACGATATAATTTTGTGTTCGGATAGGTATTGATCTTTTTCACTTATTGATAAATCTGTATTCCGTTGAAGTAATTTAAAATTGGTAGGAGATAAGTTTTTAAAATCTAGTTGTAATATTCTACGATTTCTTTCAATGACAATTTGTCCGTTTTCTTTTAGTTCTATAAAACAGTTCATGTCATACAAGGCTGTAATTAGATCACCTGCAAAGCCTCCTCTGAACAATATAATTTTAGTCATTGCCCGGTAATGATGTCATTTGTTTTTGTCCACTTGTGTTAACATACCCGGCTTTTTTTCTATTTTGATCTGGTTCGTCGTCTGATACAAGTAAAATATCGTCTTCATCGATCATTCTTACTTCTAGTTCGTTACCTTCTTTTTTAACCTTAAGTGCTCGAGACCATCTACCATGTGCAACTAATACCCATTGTCCAACAGTAACATCTTCTTGTTCGTTGCCAATAGCATATACTTTTGCCCATCTAGGATGAATACCGTCTGCAGATCCATCGTCATCTATAAGAATAATACCGCCTTTAGTTTTTGTTTCACCAAAGTGCATATCAGATACTAATACTCTTTTTTTAAGTGGAGTGATATCGTAATCTACAGTGTATTGTTTTCCACCGTGAGATCCAAACCCTTTGTTTTGTAAGTCTTCTATTTGTGACATATAGAAGTATTATATAAGATTTATTCTATACCGTCAAGTGCCGCATCAATACCTTTTTTAGGTGCCGGTGCAGTTTTTGGTTTTGCTTGTCTTGTAGTTCTAGGTTGTGGTGCAGGTTTTGACTCTACTGCTTTTGGTTGTGGTGCAGGGGGAGTTTTTCTTATAGGAACAGGTCTTGCTCTAGCAGGAGTATCATCAACTCGGCCTTTTGGTGCTTCGTAATATTTTTTTATTACTTCTGTTTTATGTGTTGCTATTTTTCCGCCAATTCCTAATACATCTCCACGTGCATTAACATTCATATTACCAACTGCTCTTACATCTTCGTTGGTTGCTCGTAATTTTTCTATATCGATCATACGGCCTTGCATTGATCTATACATTCTTTTTCTGGGTGCTCTTGCTACCATAATATGCTCCTATTTTATATTACTTATCATCGCAAAAATTCACGGTGATCTAAATTGTATAGAAGTGGATTTATTTTGTGTACTCCTATTAAAAATAAACAAAAACTAGCCACACTTGATCCTCTACCAACACCCCATACAACATTATTTGCTCTTAGGGTATTTACAAAGTAAATTAAAAACTGTAAAACTTTAATAAATTTTTTCTTTTCAAATAAACTGTATTCGTCTTTTACTCTAATTTTTTCTTCTTCTGATTGACATTTATCAAGAAGCCAATTCAATACATCTATGTTATGGTATTTTTCTGGCATGTGCCAATTTCCGCAGTGTATTTGGTCAAACTGATACAGTGGTTCTCTGTTTGGCACTTTTTTAATAGTTGCTACTTCTAATCCAGTTTCCATTACACTGTCATTATATTGATCGGGTGATTCAAAAAATAGTTTTGATATATCAAAATCTGGATTAGTATACAGTAAGTCTAGTGCGTCTTGCTCTGTGAATATGCAATCACCATAGTCATTTATTTTTATCTTTGCCACCATCTAAAACCTTTGCGTTAAATTCAAATATTTTAGCATGGTCGTTATGCTTCTTGTCAACTGGTATGTTGGTTTCCTGCCAACTAAAGTGTCCTGTGTATATGCCTTTGTCAAGTTCACGATCATATGTTGCTGTATCTGCCCTTAACCACCATGGGTCGAATTTTTTGTATTTGTCTGTAAACCATTGTGGTGTATCTAATAATAACAGTTCTTTGCTGTCTTTGTCAACCGTATAGGTAATACCGTCACCTTGCCAACTGCTTAATTCTAACTTATTAACTAAAATTTTACCATCTAAGATACTATTTGCTTTACAAAAAGTTACGGCCGCCATTATTTGATCATAAGGAGGCTTTGGTAATTCAATAAATCTGTTTGATGAAGAAACTTTTAATACTTCATACAAAGATTCTTCTCGCCAAGTAGTAATTGTATTTGCAAATACTTGTTCAAGTAAATGTTTTAATCTTTCAAAATATGTTGTTTGTTCTTTTAAGTCAGCAGTATACGGAGTAATATGTAAATTTACTTTATATTCGTTTTGGAAAAGTTCTCCGTCTACAATTATAATTGATTTAAATTTTGTTTTCCAAGTAAAAGTATTTGGCATCAACTTTACTTACTATTCCATATTAATTAAATCACCGAGATCTGGTTCACCTCTTAATTTTTTATGGTTTTTATGCCATGTTTCGATTCTTCTTTGACGAATAGCATCTTGGTAAGATATTAATGCATGTTGTAAGTTGCCTAGCATTTCTGGATTACGACCTCTTTTAGCAATAGCAACTTTTCTTGAAAGTTCTTTTATTCTTTTGGAAATATCTTCGTCGCTCAGATTTCCTATTTCTTCTTGTAATGGATGAAAATACATAACTACCCCCTATTAGATGTAGTTGTTTCCTAACTGATGCATTAGGATTGTTGCCCCACCATCTGGAGACATGAATTCATATAGGTATCTGCCCGAAGTTGGTACGGTTATTGTATCTGACGAACCGTCACCTCCAGACACATTTCCTGCTACTAGCACTGAACTAGGAATTGTAAGTGTATCTGCTGTTGAATTAAATGTTATATCTAAAATTATTCTGGCTAACATTAAATTCAAAGGAAAGTTTATAAAATTTAAAGTAACTGAGGCGTTTGTGGTTAAAGTTTGATAATGTCCGTTTTCATGATTAAGAGTAATTGTTCCGCCATCTGTACCATGTACATATACAGTTTCTGAATTGTCCTTCAGGATTGCACGTTTAACGATGTTATCTGAAAAATCAGATTCAGCATTTGTACTTGCCTTATCGTTTTGTAGATCAACTATTTCGTTCTTTGCTTCAGTAAAGTTTGTTTTTATAGCAGAAAAATTATCTCTCATGCCTTGACTACTATTGTCTTGGCCTGCTACTGGATAAGATCCGTCTATGTTACTTGGTTCTATGTTACTTGCCATTAAAATATTCCTTTGCTTCTAAATTTTAAATATTTATCGTTTAATCTGTTCACTGTTATTATTGTTCCGTCTGCAGGTGCTTCTTTAACAAAAGTTATGGTTGTTTTTTCATTAGCCACGTCATGTGACAGTTCAACACCGTATTCATGGTCAGCACTTCTGGTAAGACTGTCTGTTGTTGGTACAATATAACCCCTAAATCCTGATGCTTTCACACATTCACCAACAGATACTATGTTAGATCCTTCTTTTACCAGTATGTCTTCTTCGTGAACAAGTTCATTTAACTCAAATGTTGTAGTTGTGCCATCGCCAGTAAATTGTGCAGGCATAACTTTGCTTCTTGTAATTGTATATTTGTCAATTATAAAGTCTATATTTCTAAAATTTAATTGTTTATCTTCAATACGTTTTTTTACTAGAGCACCTTTTCCTGGCTTACAATAGCAAATTGGTACTGCTAAAACAAAACCCAAAGGTCCTAAGTCACCACTTTGTGTTGTTTTCATCCATAAAGGTAGATATGTCCATTCTTTGTGACCTAATCCCTTTATTCTTGTTCTCATATTTTCAACTGCATTTGGATAAAGAGTTGATAAAAAGTTTAAATCTGTTGACAAAGGATTAGCATGTCTTACTTTGGAACCGGATGTACTAAAACTTAATCCATTGGCTGTAGTAACATTAACCTCGTCGGCATCTGCTGTAATATTAGTAGAACCCGATCGTGGTCCTAACATTGGTTTTTCGATGTCTGTTCTCACAGTGATAGAACTGCTTACAGCCTCGTTATCATTGTTAACTAGTTTGTCTTTCATTTCGATGTAAACAACTTCATATATGATAGTATTATTTTCTTTTGCCACAGCAGTTTTAATATCACTAAAGTACATAGTTTTAGGTGCATGACTTTGTTCCATTTGATCTTGGAAAGTTTTAAGTGTTTGTGCTTCTAATCCTGATAATATTAACATCTCTGATTTATTTTTCATTCCAAAGTTTGAGTCTTCACCTCGATAGATATTCTCATTATTGTTAATTGATGGATCTTGAGCAACATTATAAAAAATGTTTTGATCAATTAGACTTGTTGCTTCACCTTTCATATCACCATATCTAATTGTTGTAAATGGTATATCTACTGTAACACTAAATTCTTTGCTAGTAGCCGCATCTTGATATTGATCACTTACTGTGACTGTAAATGTATATGTTCTTGTGCTGTCGGAAAACTCTTCTGGATCTATTGTACCTACTAGACTGCCTTGTTCTGATAAAGTAATACCTGGAGGTAACGATCCGGAAGTAACTGTATAATTTAAAACTCTGTCTGTTTGTTCTGCTACGGCTATAATGTCAATAGTGCTAGGTTGATCTGCTGATAACGTGCCAAGATTGGCGTCAGTGCTAAAAGATATACCAATATCAATTTCACCAATCACTTTCATAGTGAAAGTTTCATCTGTGAATACGTTAGTTGATGAACTATCTGCAACATAAACTACACGATTTGCTCTGATTGTGAATACATAATCTGTTTCGACTGCCGCTTGTCTGGCCAACGTTCCTGTAATTTCACCTGTGTTAATATTAACTGTAAGACCAGAAGGTAATGCACCTGCTACTATTGAAAATTCTAAATCTGCTTGGTTAGGATCAAAATCTGCAACATCAATAGTAAGAGCAACTTCGTTGTCGTGTCTGAATGTACCTAAGTCACTGCCAGTTGTAAACACTGGTTTACGATGAACTGGTCTACGGTATGATGAGAAATCCATTAATAATGGAAAGCCGTTTAATATATCCCCGTCAATAGTAATATAAGTGTTTGATACTCTCCAATAGTCTGCTGAATAAACAAAAATGCTGTTGTTCTGTTCTACAATAGTAGTACCATCAGACACTCGTACAATAAAATCATAATTTTTACTAATACTAAGAGTTGTTAATGTAAGATCAAAAACGAAGTCGTCGTACTTTTCATCATATCCACCTCTGGTCTGTGCAGGATCAGTCTCTGTTAGTTCAACTATTCCAGAAATGTAACCTGTAGAACTCATTGTGACACCCGGTGGTAAACTACCTTGCACAACTTCATACATTAAAGTTTGTCCTGCTCTAGTATCTGTGTCTTCTGCTATTATTTGATATCCTATTTTTTCACCATCTAATACCCAGTATAATCCTTGTTTTGTGGAATCATCTATTTGTAATTGTCCTGATGCTGTTGTAAAAGTTGGAGTATCAGCACCTTCTACATCTAAATAAAAATTTCTGTCTGTAATTTGGCTTCCGGCCGTAGCACGAACTACGAAGGTGTATCTTGTTCTTTTGTATACTTCGGCCGGAACGCCTGTCAGTAAGCCTGTTGAAGTAAGTTCCATTCCTGAAGGTAGGCCTCCTGCGATTAGTGAGTAAGTTACAGAAGTAGAATCGCTAGTATTCGCTTCTAATTGAACCGAATATGCTACTTGTTCTTCTATAGACGATATTTTACCTGCTGTGGTTGTCCACACTGGTGTTGCCATTAAAACTTACTCCTTCGTAATATTTATGGTAATTTATAGTCTATTATGATACTGCCGCACTAAACGGAGTTGCTGGATTGGTGCCTGCAGATACTCTCATTTGGCCCGTTACGTGCCATTTGTCAGCACCCATGTCGATTAATGTGACTGTATCGCCTACTAATCCACCTTGTGTACCACTGTTTAAAGTAATTGTATCTGATGCCGCCACTGTTGGATATGCTGTAACTGTTGTACCGTCTTCATCTAGATACATTATTTGTCCAGCGATTGTGTTATTAGCATCTGGTGCCTGTATTTTGTATGTAGTAGATCCACCCATCGCAATACTAACAATAAAATGATAAACGCTTCCTGATCCTGTTGCATCTGGAAGTGTTAATACTACGTTTGCATTACCACCTACTTCACCAAGTAATAAAGTTCTACCTGCGTGTTCAGTTTCTGTAATTGCATCTGTACCTGTGAAAGTGTGTATTGCTTTTTTAAATGATCCTGTCAAAGTCAACTGTGATGCCATTGTAACCACACCAGTTCCAGATGCATCAATTTTTAAATCTGAATTTGAAGCATTAGCGGCTATTGTATTATCTGTTACTGTAACTCCATCTAATGTACTTGCTCCAGTAACACCTAATGTTGTTGTGGCTGTAAGTGCACCGTCAACATTTGTAGCACCATTTAATTGTAGTGCTTCTGCTATTGTAATCGCAGATGAATCATCTGAACTTAAAGTTGTTCCTGCAATTCTTACAGAAGATGCAACAACACCACCTGCACCAGATGGTGCAATAATAATATCTTCATCTGATCTTGCTGATACAATATTCCATCCGTTTATGTCTAGATTGCCACCTAATTGTGGAGATGTGTCCTCAATAACAAAATTTGTTGCGTCATCATCGCCGCCATAAAGTTCTGAAAAGTTATCGTTGATTTTGTCAAATGCCGTTCTTAGCGGATCACCTGTACCGTCGTTTGCACTTGAACCTATGTTAATTGTTTGCTTTGCCATTTGCTATTATTTATTTTAATTTTTTATAAACCGAATGTAATTTTATACGTCTATTGCTATTCTTTGGTATTTGAATACAGTACTGTTACTTGTTATGTTAACAACTCTTAGTCTAACATCAGATCCACTTATGTCTGCTGAAAATGTACATAATGGTGCACTATACGAAGTTGTTGATCCAAACGTTGCCACGTATGCTGAAGATCCGTCGTGTATTACGTTAGCCTCAACAATTTCATATCGAGTATTTGTAGCGTCTGTTATTGATATCCAATATTTTGCACTTCTATAATCTGCTTTAGCAAAAGTATCTAAATTAGTTATTGCAGAACTAGATATAGTTACAGTTGCATCTGCAAGATCTGAGTATGATAATGATGCACCTGCACTTGCAAATGATAATACACCTGAACCATTTGTTTTTATAAATTGTCCTGCTGAACCATCTGTAGTTGGAAATGTAAATCCACTTATATTAACACCACCTGTTCCGTTACCAGTTAATTCAAGAGGTGAGTTAGATGCGTTTGTTGAAACAGTGTTGTCAGTTATTGTAACTCCGTCAATTGTTACTGATGTATTTGCTGTTAATGTTGTAAATGTTCCAGCCGCTGGTGTTGTACCACCAATTACAGTATTATCAACTGTACCTGAATTAATATCTGCTTTTGATATTACAACTTGTCCTGTTCCTGATGGAGTTATAACTAAATCAGCATTTGAATTTGTTGTTTTAATTGTGTTGTCTGTAATATTAATTTCAGAATCAACTGTTAAATCTGTTATATAAACTTTTCCTGTTCCGCCCGGTGTTATAAGAATATCTGCATTTGATGAAGAACCTATAATGTTATCATTAAAAGTTAAGTTATCAATTGTTACAGTACCGGCCATTGAATTACTAGTACCAGTAACTACAAGGTTTCCGTCTGTAGTTAAGTTTGTACCTACACCTAAAGTTGAATCAAGTGTTACTGCACCTTCAATAGTTGCAGTACCATCAACTATTAAACCTTCATTAATATTAATTGTAGATGAATCTGTTGAACTAAGACTAGTTCCATTAATAGTAATTGCACCTGCTATAACATTACCTGTTCCTGCAGGACTTAAAATTAAATCTGAATTTGATGTTGTTGCTTTTATTTCGTTGTCTGTAATATTAATATTTGAATCTACAGTTATGCCTGTTGTTGTTGTTGCACCTTCAATTGTTGCTGTACCTTCAATAGTTAGATTCCCATCAACATTTAAGTTGTCGTTGACATTAACTAATGATGAATCATCTGAACTAATTGTTGTACCATTAATTTTAATTGCTCCAAAAACTACAGATCCTGTACCACTTGGCAATAAATTTATATCTTCGTTTGATCTTGTACCTTCGATATTGTTATCATTAATTCTGATAGCAGGGAATGATATAGTACCTGTTCCTGATGGTTTAAACACAAGGTCATCATTTGATCTATTAGCACGTATCTCGTTACCACTTATTACTATACCGTCATTAAACAAAGGAGAAGCATAAACTTCAGTGAAATTCTCATTCACTTTCACCATAGCATCACGTAAAGTATCACCTGTACCGTCGTTTGCGTTTGTTCCTACATTTAGAGTTTGTTGTGCCATTTTTAAACGTTTATTACCCTTTTTACTACATTAACCATGTGTGTATTAACATTACTTATCTGCCCTCGAAGGCGTAAATTCCCATCACTAATATCAACAGTAATTGTTGTCATAGCATCAGAAACGTTACTTACTTTTCCGTACGTACTGATATATGCGTTAGATCCGTCGTGTACGACATTTGCTTCTATAAGTTCGTATCGTGACCCTTCAGTGTCTACAGTTTGTACTAGATATTTTGCAGATCTTACATCAGCCGCAACATTACTATCAAGAGTTGCAATAGCAGTAGAAGACCCTTCTCCTCTAGTTAATTTTATTCCATAAACATTTACTTTAGTTGAACCACCTGACGTTGATGACGCTTTTACATCTACAGTTGAAGAACCATCATGTACAGCAGTTAAAGTTATTTGCCCAGTGGACTTTGTACTTGTTTGTGCGTATTGTGTAACATATGCATTTGTGCCTTGTGTAACTACTGCCGCCTCACATATAGATGCCGCTCCTTCTGATGAATTATATGCTACAACAATATAATGTGCACCTTGATATTCTGTAGAGTCAAATGTATCTACAATAGTAGCAGTAGAACTAACTGTGGTATCTCCAGTAACAGATATCTTATTGCTTTCTGTTCTGTCTGCTTCGTTATCTGCAAGTAAGATTCTGTAAGCATGTATTTTTAAATCATTATTAACACCTCCTGGAACAGTAGCACGTAATCTAACATTACCACCACTTATGTCTGATGCCCAAGTAATAAATTTAGTTGAACCAGTGAATATATTGTTATATTCAGTCATGTATGCGTCTGATCCATCATGTACCATAACAATCTCTACATTGTTTACTTCTTGGTTTGTTTCGTCATTTATAGAAATAAAATATTTTGCACCTCTATAAGAACTTGTAGACCAAGAGTCAAAAGTTTCTGTAGTTCCACCTGCTGGTCTAGTTAATTTTATTCCATAAACATTTACTTTAGTTGAACCACCTGATGTAGATGACGCCTTCAAACTTACTGTTGTAGATCCGTCATGTACAGCAGTTAAAGTTATTTGTCCAGTAGACTTTGTACTTGTCTGAGCGTATTGTGTAATATATGCATTTGTGCCTTGTGTAACTACTGCCGCCTCACATATAGATGCCGCACCTTCTGATGAATTGTTTGCTACAACAATATAATGTGCACCTTGATAATCTGTAGAATCAAATGTGTCTACTACAGTAGCAGTAGAACTTACTGTGGTATCTCCAGTAACAGATACCTTATTGCTTTCTGTTCTGTCTGCTTCGTTATCTGCAAGTAAGATTCTGTAAGCATGTATTTTTAAATCATTATTAATACCTCCTAGAACAGTAGCACGTAATCTAACATTACCACCACTTATGTCTGATGCCCAAGTAATAAATTTGTCAGATGAAGTCATTACATTGTTATATTCTGTCATGTATGCGTCTGATCCATCATGTACTATAACAACCTCTACATTGTTTATTTCTTGGTTTGTTTCGTCATTTATAGAAATAAAATATTTTGCACCTCTATAAGAACTTGTAGACCAAGAGTCAAAAGTTTCTGTAGTTCCATTCGCTGGTCTAGATAATTGAACTCTGTATGCATTTACTGTTGTTGAACCACCTGATGTAGATGCCGCTTTAACAGTAACAGTCGATGAGCCATCATGTACAGCAGTTAAAGTTATTTGTCCAGTAGACTTTGTACTTGTTTGTGCATATTGCGTGATAAATGCATTGTTTCCTTGTGCAACTACCGCCGCTTCACAAATTGATGCCGCTCCTTCTGTTGAATTATATGCAACAACAATATAATGTGCACCATCTATCGCAGTTGCTCCATCATCTCCAACATTATTAAATGAGTCTATTGCAGTGGCAGTACTAGAAACTGTTACTTCGCCAATTACATTAACATTGGTGCTAACTCTATCTGCTTCGTCGTCCGCTAATAAAATTCTATACATATGAACTCTTAAGTTTGGTTCATTTCCAGTTGCTCTTAGTCTAACGTTTGATCCATTTATGTCAGCAGTAACATTTATTAAATCATTATTACCTGTGTTGACTGAACCATAAGATGTTATGTATGCGGCCGAACCATCGTGAACTATAACACATTCTAAATTTTGCACTTCTGATTTTGTATTGTTGTTAACACTAATATAATATTTTGCACCTCTATAATCTGCTTTTGCCCAAGTATCTAAATTTTCCTCTGCAGAATCTAAATCTGTATTAATAACTATACCTGCTTCTTGCTCACCTGAATAACCGGTTGAATCATCGTCTCCTAAACCTATTCTGTACCATGATGCAGAAGCATTTGAAGAACTAGGACTTCCTAATAATCTAACAGTACTACTATCAACATCTGCACTTGTAACAATATGATTATTAGTACCAGTTTTTGTAAGAGCATAAGAAGATACCATAGCAGTTGAATTATTATGCGCCAATGAATGTTTTGCAACTTCAAATTCGTCACTATCGTCGTCTCTGCTTATAGCAAGATAAAATGCACTATCATATTTTGATGTTACAAATTCATCTAAAGAACTTGTTGCTGATGTCATGTGATTACATCTTTTAGTTGATATAATAGGATCAATTATAGTTTCGACATTATGGCCAATACCTGAATTAATAACTTGTGACGCTTCGTCTTCTCCTCCATAACCAGATGAATCATCGTCTCCCAAACCTATTCTATAATAAGACATTGAATTTGCTGATGATAATCCAGATGCTCTTAATCTTACATTTCCATCTGATATATCACCGTCTATTGCAATATGATTATTTGTTCCTGTTTTAATTAATACAGAAGAGTTTAGAAATGCATTGCCATGGTTATGAGCAAGCGAATGTTTTGCAACTTCAAATTCGTCACTGTCGTCATCTCTATGTAAAGCATAATACCATGCACTATCATATTTTGTTGTTGCCCACATATCTGCTGTTCCTGCCGCAGAAATTA
>Ga0098061_1000562_pt1 | contig 17895 bp, 6 predicted proteins | sample 22_taG_FD_92579 | JGI IMG/M metagenome (GOLD analysis project Ga0098061, IMG submission 92579) | Marine viral communities from the Subarctic Pacific Ocean - 22_ETSP_OMZ_AT15343 metaG | ecosystem: Environmental > Aquatic > Marine > Oceanic | place: Subarctic Pacific Ocean | collected 2015-01-20
CTAGTAAAAAGTCGAAAGCATTTTCTTATTTTAGTGTTATCACTAAGAATTGGTTTATCCACAAGGTAAAACAGAACTCTAAAAAGCTCAAGCGAGATCTTCAATATGAGAGTATAACTTCCGAGGTCGAGTCCAAACAGTTAGTAGAAACCAACCCATATGAGACTGACAGAGAAACATATGAGTTTTGGCAGCACCTCTTTAGAGAAATGGACAGCTGGGACAAACTTAAACTAAAAGATAATGAAAGAAAGGTCCTAGAGGCGATTAAAATTCTCTTTAACAGCATTGATGAAATTGAAATTTTTAATAAAAAAGCTATTTATCTATACATGAGAGAAATCACGGGCTTAAACACTAAGCAGATAGTTAACAATCTTAACAGAATACGAAAGAGATACAGGAATTTTAAAGGCGAATGGGTAAAGGGAAACATATAAATTCACAAGCACTTATAGAAGATGCTTTAAAAAACGTCAAAGAAGACAGGGCAATGGCATCAACTCTTCTTATCGAACTTATGAAAATTCTAAAGTCTGACGAGACAAAACACCAGTACTCGGGCCCTGTGGCTGCAAAATATTTAGAGACGCTGCAGCGATCAAATGAACAGATGGTAAAATTGGCGACACTTTTATCTAAGAAAGAAAGCGTTACATCTGGTTTATCTTCATTAGAAAAGTCTGATATATATGATTTAATTAAAGAAGAATAATGGAGGCTGTATTAAATGGCTAAAACAGAGCCTCAGTGGCATCACTTTACAAAACTTGATATAGGTGAGCTAAACCAGTTAAATGAACAGCTTTTTAAAACTCGCTACAATCCGGATCAGAGTTATAAAGTAGCATTAAGGGAGCTTATACAGGACCACTACTCTTATGACATTATGAGCGGCGCGGGGCCCTACTTGGCTGTGGTTTTGAAAGTATTGTCTGGACCACAGGTTAATAATGAGGCCTCCACCGGCGGAAGTTTAACTAAAACTATAAGCCATTTAAAAAACAATCAGTCCGTCGAAGTAGAAGTTAAAAAACAATCAGGTAAAAAACCACCGATAAAAGTTATAGCAAGAATCCCAGAGTTCGACCGCGATGTTGACTGGCCTTCCGGAGAAGATGATGAGGCTCGAATCGCGATCCACGGTGAATTTCACGAGTCGATTGATTATGGTTCGAAAAATTTAGAAAAAATAACCCCAGGATCCGTCATACTTGTGCAGTATTCTAATACTGAAAATCAAGTAAGCACCAGCGGCCGCCCAGTTGGAAAAATTATTGGCATACATGAAATAGGCACTTTCAGCAAAGTCTTTAAAAAAGAGTCGCCTAAAGAAAATTTTGAAAAAGAATGTAAAACAACAATAAAAAGATCAAACCCGGCCTCCGGCGCCCTTGTTGGTAGCACAGAAGAGAACCCAAATCAAAACCCGGGCCCTCCGATAAGAAAAATCAAAGGCATGATTAAAACAGGAATGTACGGCCCAGGCTCAATTCAAACCAAAGCACACTTTGATCAGAGCCTAAAGACATCTCTACCGTCATCAAAACATAAAATTCCTGGGCCCGCACCAGATTCTACTAGCGCTTTTATATGGATTGGGCATCTAAAAAATAACGGCCATATGGATATTCTTAATCGACCCGCTGATACGGGAAGAGAAACTATTATCTATGCGCCGTCTACGCTTGATGTTTCTTCTCCGATAGAAATAAAATATTATTTTCATGATGAGTCTGGATTTGGAAGATCTTGGAACGGAGGCCTTGCGGCCACCAAGGACGACGCCGAACAGTCTGCTTCTACCGGTGGAAACGATTTTAGAGAAAAAATTGCTCCGGCATTAAAAGACATGATCCGTGACGGGCGCAACTTTATCCTCGTAGTACCAGAGATGGCCCACTCTTTGGGATATGGCCCCTATAATGTATCTGACATGGCGTATGCTCGCGTCCACGCGAGCCCTGCCTTGCGGCCAAGAATTAAATCGTTGATGGGTGAAATGAGTTCCACGATGGATATTAATTTATCATATATAACCCCATTAGATAGAAGAGAAATGCACACATTTGATGGATCGTATTCTGGCGGTAGATTCGGTGTATTTCATCAAGAAGTTTTAGAAGTATTAGATCAACACTTAGGGACAATTTATAATAAAGTAGGATTTATATCAATATTGGCAGATGGTATTTCAGCCATTACTTTATCATCAATGGTGAGAAAAACAGAAAGCCCGGTCCAGTCCTCCGCCGCCTCAAGCTTTCGAGATGTTAATGTGAATAGGATAGATCTCATTGATTATGGCAGAATGAACAGTTTGGCATATTGGAATTTATTTAACGGTCGATCGCCAATATACGCTTTTTATAAGGATCACTTGGAGCTTCAAGCCAGCAAGCCGTTTTATCTGGAGTTTAATCATATTGTTGTGCCCTCTAATATTGAAGAACACCCACTATATATGGAACTGGGTACCTGGTATAACGAGAAATACAAAAAGTCCAATAAGAAGGCCGCCGGCGCCGCCGAACGGCGTTTTAGCTTCGTCATCGACGAGGGCACAATAGAAAATTGTTTTAGTATGCACCAGGCGAGCAGCAATCCAGTTGGTTACGCTTTTAGCATGATCAACGACTTTATACCTTCTTTTTCTGGCTTGCCAGGAAAATCCAATGCTAATGCATCGAACACCCCGCCCCATAGCGCGGTCCCGGACCACGCCATGGCGGCGTTCATCAGGCCTGCGAACGCCACATTGGCGAAATTACAAAAAGAAAGAGAAGATTTAAGTGCACCAATAAAGCATTTTGAGAATCTCTTGTTATCTTTGCAGGGAGATGTAAATAAGCTTTGTGCTACCGCGGCTAATGATTTGTACAAAATATACTGTAACGAAGGTCGCCCGGTAGTTAATAATAGCAGCGTATTTTTTAGAAACTACTTGGACTACTTGTCAAATAAAAAGAAATATATATTAAACGGCCTGTTGGCGGAATTTGAAGTTGAAATACAGAATGCGAGAAACGATAAAAACAAGTTACAAGATATATTGGATCTGGCTGAGGAAGACTTAAGTACAGTCGATATTAATAATGATATGGACACCGCCCAGGACTCAATTAACTCTCAATGGGAGGATTTGAAGTCCAGCTTCGACGCACTAACGTTCTCTGATGAAGTAGGGTATCTTGACTCATCAGACATTGAATCCGGATATTTGGCCATCTTGGCAGAACAAGTTGCCAGAGAAGAGGCGCTACAAATGAAAAGGACGTCCCTAAAAGAGGCCATTAAAAAAGCAAAGCCATCACCTATTAAGAGAGATATAAAATGTGACCCGCCCCCGAAAAAGATATCTGAAACGGTCCGCCCCCGCGAACCAGATGCTCCCGACACTGGCCCGCGAGAACCCCAACAATTTTCATGTGAAGGAAATAACATCGTCACGCCAGATACATATGAAGAGCTGGTCAAGATGATTCCTTATTATCCTAAAAAATCTGATTTTAGTTTTTCAGAGGAGAGGACCTGGTCCAGATCTCACACTAAGTTGAAACAAGTTGAGGGATATAAGATCGGCAAATTTAAATACCTTGCCCGGGGAATAAATAATACCACAAAATATTTGGAAAGTCCTCCAATCTGGGCATGCCTGGTACCAATAATAGAACAAGGTTGGGAAAAAGCATGCAGCGCCTCGAACTATATACCATTTGGAATCTCTAATGCTCTGAGGGGATCCCATGGCAAATCCGGTGTTACAGCGTATAAGGCCGGCCATTCCCTTCATGGTATCGGCCTGGCCTTTGATTTAGACCCGTGGTTAGCTGGATATAGTAAAACAATAAGGAAAGGTGGCAAAACCGTGTGGCCACCGCTAAATAGCGTTTATACCGGTGCATGGACCGGGAAATTATTATTAGAGCATGGTGAAGAGTTGTATAGGTTGGGCGTTTTTAAAAGTAGGCCATCGCAGCTGGTGAAAAATGCTTTTGAGGGGGATAACAAAATACGGTTAGCTGAAAATTGGAACCATGCACCCGACGCCTATAAAACAGGTCGCTCAAAATATCGTAAAGCAATGAATGCAGCGAAAGGGTCTCCTATCGTACCATATAACGCGAATCCCACTTTGTGGATGATAGTGTTTTGCGAAACTACTGGTATGAAGCTGGGAAATGCCAGATTTTTAATTAAGCGATATAGAGGCGGGAAAAAATGGTCTGAAGCAGAGCAAAAAAGAATTGCAGAAATTTATGGTATACCGGATATTGTACAAAGGGTTAAAAAATTATCATGGAAGACCAGGTCGGTTGATGATCATATGCATTTTCATTTTTGGGGTGGCAAGTCTTTAGTTTCCTGGAGTGAAATCCACAAGGCTAGAAAAGCAAGGAAAAACAAGAAATGACAAACCCAAATGGCGCCACCGAAGGTTCTGAGATATTGTTTTCAAAAGTTGAAGTTGGAGACAAAACAATCTATACAAATAAGGTTATAAATTCTTCCACTGGACAGGTTCTAGAAAGTAGCTCAAGCAAGTCCCCCTCCGCCGCCCTCGCCGTCGCCCTGGAGTACAAGAAAAAATATCCGTCGGCTCCTTTCGTCGATGAGAGCGGCCTGACAGAGACATCACCTAGCGCTAATTATTCGTCACCCGCTCTACCTCCGCCGACTTCTTTAACGGGCCCGGAATATAAGTCTCAATCATCGCGCGATATTAGGAGCTATAGTTCTCTTCAAAGTGAGAGAATGGATGACCCTGGCGCCGGCTCATCTGGCAATTTCGGGTCTTTACCTTTATTTAATACATCCAGGTTGGTGAAAAAGGCCCGGGACACTTCTGGTATGTCAGAAAAGCGGCGTAAGGAGTACGAGGAGTTAACTGAAAAACAAAAAGCCGAAAAGAAAATTAGTGGCGTATTCGGGACAAAAAGAGCCCAGGCTATCGTTCAAAGAGAAATGACCCCTAGTGAGGTTGAAGTAGGGCGAGGAATTGATAATAATGCGTTTATCATTATTGGTAATGACAGAGTCAGCAAACCACATACAGGGTATGGCGGGAAAGGACACACTCAGTGTGATGCTATTGATTTAGTTGTCGGTTTAGGTGGATTTTCACCAAAAGAAGTCGAGAAAGTCCAGGCAGAGTCAGGCACCACAGTGGAATCACCAATTAAAACAAATCCAAATTTTTATTTAGATTCTGCAAGAATTTATATATCCCAAAAGACTGATGTTGATAAAAATTTTGGCCTTTGTGAGTTTGCCAAAAAACAAGACGGTTCTTCAGACAATAAAGACGATGATGATATTGGGAAATATGGTGCTAAATCTGCAATTGCGTTAAAGGCCGACAACGTTAGATTAGTAGCTCGTGAAGCCATTAGATTGGTTACTGGTGCGGATAAATTCAATTCCCAGGGGGGGAAATCAGACAGTAAGACTGGTATTGAGCTGGTTGCCATGAACAAAGTATCAGATTTACAGCCTATAGTCCTGGGAGACAACCTCGCAGAGGGCCTCACCAAAATGTTAGAGCGCCTTGAGGCCCTAGAAAACTATATTAATGCATATATAAAATATCAAATGAAATACAACCAGGCAGTTGCCAATCACACACATCATTCACCATTTTTTGCTCTTAACACCCTACTCAGTGAGGCAACGGTTTCTATGAATTGGACTACGGACTTGTCTATTTTGACAAAAACTGAGCGCTCCGCGCTAACAAACTCGGTCAATATCCAGGGTATTAAAGCAACTTATTTGGCAGACAGTGGCACTCATTATATCAACAGTAGATTAAATAAATCAAACTAGTTAGAGAAGTAAATGACTACAACAATTGAAATAGCTTTACCGCAACCGTCTGAGGCTCAAGATGCATCGACTATAGCTAGCGATGAATTCCTTGAGTCACAATATTCTCCATCAAGAGATTATTATATTGGGGCCCTAGAGACGACGGAAGAAGGTGGTACGCGTCTACCGGTTCGTTTGGCTCCTTCTGCCGCAAATTTGAATAACGGTTGGGAAGACAAGGATTTCACTTATATTGACACTGCCGGCCAACTAGATTCCGGAGCCACTGACTCGTATCGCCCGGACCAATTGTCTATCGGCACGCCGATCACAATCACTGAGATTGTTAATAGTGGCACCGGCGTGTGGGTTGGCTTTGTGTATGATGATATGGATCAAGAAGAGCTTGATCAAGGCCCGGGCCGCCTGGTTTATACTCTTGCCCAATATATAAGGGTGAAAAAGTCAGCACCGCCCCACCCACATATATCTAACAAAATTATACCAGGTAGAGAATCACAAACTGCGACCTTGCCAGGCACTAGTTTAATTGAGCCGGCTTATAACCAAAATTGGTTAAAATTGCGGCCGAATGATGTTCGCTTATCCTATTATGATTTTTATGTGCACAACGTAAAGACATTTGGTGATAAACTAGTTTATAATTCTGATTTTATAGAAGCGAATCCAGTTGCAAGGTATACTGAGGGTTATTATTATTTTATTTTAGGTGAGCTGCCCAGAAAAAGCGAGGAACAGGTTTCTGATGAATCGCTAGAAACTTCCGGCTCTAATGAGCTAAATGAGGAAGAACTAGAAGAGGCGAAGAAGCAAAGCTCCGGTCAGGTATATTCATTAATTAAACAGGAGGCTTGGAAAAATTTATTAGATTATCTTGGAAAAAATATACAGGGCGGCGATCAAAAACTGCGAGATGAGTTGTATGAAAAATATTTTGTTATTGCCGGGTCAAAAGTAAATACAAGCTCTGCCAATCCAAATAATCAAAAAGTTCTTTTTGCCATCCGCGCAAGCTATATTGATGCTCTGCCAGATACTAGAAAGTATTATGGTAAAAATTTTCCAGACGAAGGAGAGTGGTCAGAATTTAAAACTGGTAAAAATTATGCAATAACTTTTTCTTTAAAGGAAATAAAGACAATTTGTATAGAGATAGCTAGTATCTTGAAAAAGATAAAATCTAAAATCAAAAGCTCAAAGAAGAAAATTACTAATTTAAACGGGACCGATTATGATATCAATATTCAGATAGAGGTGATTGAAGATCTTCCTAGAATTTTAAACGATTTTTTATTTAGACAAACTTTTCCTGGTTCTACAAATTTAGATTTTGTAATGCAGATGCTGGGAGAGGGCATAGAAACAAAACACAATCATTTAATACAATTAGGCATAAAAGATAATAATATTGTCGGCCCCGGCGTGCGAGAAACTTTGTCGTATGTCTTGTTTTCTCCAGACCCAGAATCACTTAAATCAGCGGATACTAAGAATTTTAATTTGTTTCAATTTGACCCCTACTTGACAGAAGAAGAAACAAAAAAACAAAATTCTGTTAAAAGAAGTGCAACAGCTCTAAAAATAGCTCTCCCTAAGATTCGCGCTGACCTCGCTGGCGTTTATGGCAGCCGCGCCCTTCATTTGTTGTTGTCATATAATAACATTAAAAGCCTTTTGGCCAACGAAAAGCAGAGTGTATATGATGAGTGGCCAGAGTTTTTAATCAAATACTCTGTTCCTCCGATGAAAATTTATTTATCTGATGATCCAGCGCAAGCGGATCATGGGAAATTAGATTGCGATGAACTGATAAAACAATTAAATTCGTCCGGTCCGAACGTTGGTATTGAAGAAAAATTGATACAAGAGCAAATCTATAATAGCCCGGAATGCATGGAAAAATATTTTAACCAGTTTAAGGATGACACCCCCGCAACTGCTCCAGGCTTGTCTAAAAAAGATCTTGAGAAGAGCGCAGATGAAATAGAAACCGGGATAGATGGTGATACGAAAGCTGCTATTAAGATTTTATATACTGGTTTCTTTAATTCTTTAGATCCTGAATCTTTAATATCGTTGATCTTGGCATGTATACAAAAGAAGCTAGGTCTGCCTTTGACTGCAGAGGCGATTTGTGAAGCAGCGATTATTCAATTGTTAAATTCTCTAGGTATTGAGGCAATCGAAAAGGTTATGATGGTCAATGCGATGTTGAATATTGAAAATCCTAATTCACAAGCAGTCATCCGCGCTCTCGGCTCAGCGCCGCATCCTTCCGTCACCCCAGAAGATAGTGAATATTCTGTTAAATTACCGAGCGCCACCGCCGAATTGAATCTCGACGGCGCACCAGTAGCCACAGCCTTGCTCCGACGTGCAGACTACAACAAAGACGGCTATGTTACAAAAGAAGAAATCGATCAGTATCAGCAAGATATAACTTTGATTGAGATAGTTAAGAGTTTAGAAAAAAGTGGCGCTTTTGTCGCGCTAGTCCCTGCTCCGGGTTATCAGAGAGAAATTATTGACTCAGAAAGAGATAGACTATTAGAATTGGGATATACAAAGAAAGAAGCTAATGCGGTTCTAGTGGATATGGGGCTACTAGTACTAAGTGAGGACATAAACCAGAACAGCGAAAGGTTGGATATAGGCGGATTAGATTTGGGCCCTGTTGGCCCACCAGGCCGCCCCCCAGAGAGGATCCGAGAGTTCGAACGCGACGCCCAAAATTGGCTAGCCTGGATGAAGCGCGTCATTGACCTTCAGGGAATATGCGAGCTGATAGTTGGTGATATACTTCAGGGCTTAGAAGATCTCATAAAGGACCCCGGCGCCTTTTTAAGCAATTTTGGAGAAGGTTGGTGGGAAGATTTTGTTGAAAATCTAAAGAGACAGTTTTCATTTCCAGTGCCCACTATGAGTTTTCCTGATTCTTTAACTACAGATAGTCACATGGGGGATTTTGCTGAACAAATATTAAAATCGATTTTGTCTGCCATTGCAATGGTATTGGGCCAAATTGTGCAGATGATTATTCGCGAAGCGCTGGATAAGTGTCTCGAAGAGAACGACGACCTGGGCCCAGCACCGAATCCAGTTACTAGTCCTCGGCCCATACCTTTGCCAGTCATACAGAGGATCGATCTTCCCACAATAGGAGAGCTTCCTGACGCCGATATCGTTTCTTGGATGAAAGATATTATGGATCAATTAAAGAATGCTAGTCAGCTTTGTTCTCTTTTGCGAGGTGATGCAGGAAAGCAGCTATTATATGATTGTTTGACTAGAACTAAAGCATTTTGGCCGGATGTATATGCCAGTGGTGTTGACACCATTTATCAAATTCGTGTTATTTTTGAAAAAATTGGAAAAGAGCTTAATTTAGAAATATGTGATGTACTGGAGCCTTCGTCTCCTGTCGTTGATGATATATGCAAGGCTGTTTTAAATAGTGATGCTAGGTGTGAACAACTGCAGAAGGCCGGCCTAACAAAAGAGGAGTGTGACACTCAGATAGAGAGGGAAATCGAAGATCTCAAGCAAAAGGTCCTGGGCTTATCCGAATTGGCCTTCCCACAAACCAACCCTCTAAACAGTGTACCAACCTCCCCCTGCGCAGCAAATGGTGGTTTTCAGATTCCGCCTGGGGTCGAGGATACCATGTCTCGTGTAACCGACAATATGTTAACTAACGTCAAAGGCTCTTTAATGCGGGATTTAAGTGCTCTTAAATTCTTTTCTATGCCCCCCCGCGCAATCTTAGCAGCTTCGGATGCGGATGAGATGACCAAAGCTCAACAAATGTTTGTTGATGCTATTAAAGATCCCTATAAAGTTCCATGCCTGGCGTATGTCGGGCCCCCACAATATGATTTTGACGGTAGTATTAACTTTTTCCCGATAACATATAACAGGTGGCTTCACTATGGGGATCACAGCACAAAGTGGGGAGTTAATCGTGTTGCGGGTGTTGTGTTCGACCAAGAAGAGACTGACGATTTGGGCGATGTTGATCTAAAACAGGATACGCAAGACTTACTTTCAAAATATTCCGGGAATCATAAGGATAGCGATACCATCTTTGATCAAAACGCGCTAATCCCCATTGATATTGGACCGGCCCTCGGGGATTATAAACTTTATACGGATAATGCATCCGCCACCGCCACCGTGGCTGGTCTCTTGCAAGAACTAGGGATTCAGTCCACTCAACACGCCGCCGCAGTTTCTTTCCATGCAAATGAAAATTATAGTGATTTGGTTGATCTTATTGATGAAAAATTTAATAATCAAATAAAATCGGTTGGTTTGGATAAGCTGGTCTTTCCTCCTCGTTTATTGACGCGCGGTGCCGGCGGCCGCGGCTATGGAACGCTCAAAGGTCCATGCGCTGAGTGGGATGATGTGGGGAAAGATTATTTACGGAAAGGGTATTCACTTGATACAAAATTAAAGAACATCCATCCAGACCCTAGACAGTGGTATCCTCTCTTGAGAGCCTATACTGGTTGCAACATTAAGTATACGGAGGGCGAGGATCAAAACACTAACTCAACATATAATTTAAGCATAGGCTACCGCGTCAGCGAGGATGAAGATGGTAAACCATCGGTGGTCAGATATAAAAACATTGTGCTCACTTCCGGAAGACAACGCAGGTGGCTTATGTATTCTCCGGGATATTATAATTTGTTCAAAATTCTGCATTCAAAGAAGGAACTTTATTTTAAAGTGTACGACGTTCTTAACCCGGCGACCGGCGCCGTAACATCAGCAAAAGAGTATCATTCAATTGCTTTCGCTTTTATGGAACTAACAGTTAAAGAGGCCCTAGGCCTAGAAAACGAGAGAATTAGAAAAATATTCCCAAAGTTTGTTGATGTTGAAAATATAATAGATGGCGTCGTTTTTGCACATAAAAGATTAGTAACCCGCGGCCTACATAGTTTGAGTGAAGCGGGCCAAGAAGATAGGCAAACGACGTCCACAGGTGGTGGTGCAGGAAATGCAGCAGCGGGCATGGTTCCGCTATATGCTGTGTTCAGGCAAGTGTTTCGGGATCCGAAGAGTCCATTAAGCGCCCCCCCAGATGAAATGATTAACTATTTTTCTTTAAAGGATGACCCAGTTAGCCCAGAACTAGTTGATAGTCTTGAGTCTAGCCAAGACTTTGTTGTTTCGTTCGATCGTGATGCAGACCTAAATGATATACGTTATGATATGTCATTAATTGAGAACTATAAAAATTTCAATCCAAATATTATTTTATATGATATGCCGTTTACGGAGGTTTCTGTTGTTGGTATGGCCGGAAAGCATAAAACACAAGAGATCTTAAACATACTTAGCGGCAAGTACGGCGCCTCAGAAGAGGTTTCGTCTCTTATTTCTAGTATACAAAATAACAAGGGGAACGAGTCGCTACTACACCAAAATGCTCTCTCGCCCTTACTCAACAACGAGACCCTTCAAAAAAACTCCATAATGGATATTTCTAAAGTGGCTAAGGGGGGTCTCCGCTCAAGTTTTGCCACCAACACACCGCCGAGTATGGTTGCTAACGAAAACTCCTTTATCAACGATAGCTATAATTTTAGTTTTGTTAAAAAATTCGACCCGGACGTCGAAGGCCTCATTAATAATCTATATGATGGTGACTTTAGTTTTTCAAGTGTTAATAACGAGTATAATAGCTTCCTCAATGAAAGAATACAAAATCAGAGGGAATACTTATTAGGCAATGACTACATTAGCGCTGATCATCCATACCGGCTAAACGAGAATAATCTTCAGGCGCAGATATTTGGTAAATTTCTTAAGAAAAAGTTTATAGAAAAGTTTGATCAATATATTGGGACTCCATTTGGTCAAGTTAATGAAGAGCGTCTGCAGGCCATGTTATCAACATATTGCTATTCCGGCCTTCAATTCGCTTATTCCCACCAAGCGTTTACTAAGTTAAAAAATTCTAGACTTCATAAGCGCAAATTTATGAAGAAGCTCTGGAATAAAATCTTAAGAAGTCCGCTAAATAGCAATAAAGTTGATCCGGAGTGCCGCGAGGCTTTTGACCAACTTGGTATAACTTCTCAAACTGATTTGGATACGATGGAGACGGACTTCTTTAATTTAGAGGATATAAAGCCAAAAATAATGGAAATGTATAAGAACTCTCTCTGCAAAGACATTTATGAAGGTACACAAGAAGAGAGTTCAGCTAAAAAATCTTTATTTAATGGCGTGGTTAAACTTATAATTAAGATTTATTCACTGGAATTGTGCTTAGCCAGCGTTATTGCGTGGGATAGTTTTGATATATCAGATGTCTTTAATGACGATTTGATAACAAAGATCATTGTTAAAAACCTAAAAGAAGATTTTGATATAAATGTTTTATCTCATTACGCCAACGAGATTATTAAAAATGAGCCAATAACTGCAGGCCCCTCAGTTTCATCAAAAATGATTGACGAATACCAGAAAAACCCCTTTGCTTTATTATTCTTTCTGAACCAGAGCGCATTAGAATACTTGATAGCAAGAGAGAGCAAGAGCATCGCAAACGCCGTTAAGAGTATATTTAATTTCGGTTCGCCTCTATCAACAAATTTGCAGCTGGATGTTTTGAAAAACTCAGATCCAGATTTTGTTAACAAATATCAGAAAGCGTTCCCTAGTGTCGCAGGCGTGGGAGAGGATCCTAGTGTTTTGAGATCTAAAGTAGCAGAGGTATTCGAAGTCCAAGGCCTAGAATATGTTGCAGATGTTAAATTGAGAAATAATATTTATACAATGAATTATGGGGGTAGACACACTTCGTTGGCCGCGTCTTCGGTTCCCAACGATATGTCTAATGAAGAAAGTTTTGATTTGTTTGGCATTAATAGCCTGCCTGGTAATAAATCAAAGTTTCATTCTATTCCAATGACGTTTAATGCGGGTATATCGGAGGGCGATTATTTTGAGCCCCAATATACTGGCCAGTATATTGGGGCCTACGAAGAACAAGCGATCCCTCATCTTCGGGGCACCCATTTTGGCAACGCGCAGAACCCCAGCGGCCTCATGGAGGGCCCCACCGCGAAAAGGGATCACAAAACTATTTATGATGCCCAAAGGATTGTGCTTGGCCATGCAGATGCATTTGGAAAAGAAAATTTCCAAGAAGTGTTATACGGAAATGAAGTTAACGCCAAGTTTGGAAACATAACAATTCAGCCGTATGTGCGAGTTGAAGAAATCCAGCCGGCGGATTTAAAGAATTATAATGTAACAGTTTTTGTTTCAGACGGTCAGGTGGTTGAACCTTGCGAGGAGGCCTCAACAATAATTTTTGATGCATCTGATTACGTCGGCGATATGATGAACCACCTTAATGAGGATATTAGGCAGGAGCATCGAAATGTTTTTAATTGCCATATGTTTGGCTATATACCTCTATCTGCTTGGAGCTATTTTTATAATAATCTATTTATGCGACATATTGAAAATGTGGTGCATGAAGAAACCGGGATTAAACCCCTAAAGGAAATATTTAACAAGTATGGACTAAGGGCCTTTTTCAGTAAGGTTAGTTATGGGCTAAGGTTAAGTTATTCAACCGCATTTCCAACAAAGGGCATCGGACTTGACGGCGTTATGCAGGATATATATTATGGCAACGCCGCGGCAAGAGATGGACTGAAAAAAGTAAAATCCTTATACAACCATCGACCTTATATGTCTGGCCATAAATCAGTAGCTGGTAAACTTATGCCGGCCGAGCGCTCGGTTTTAACAGAATTACAGATTCCGATCGTTGAAGTCGAAAAAGAGATTAACTCAATAGAGGCTAGTCAATCAATAACATTCGGCGACGGCAAAAAAATAATACCCGTTTCAGAATTGGGAAGTTACCACGATTTTCCGGAGCCTAGTCAAGTTGATTTTAAATATATAACGCAAGCCCCCGGCGCATTGGAATCTTTAGTCAACAACCCCCAACAGTTTTTTTATAAGAATGTTGCCCCGGGCCTGCTCCGAGATTTAAAAAACACCCCGGAATTTAAGCTGATGTTTGATCATTTGTTGCCAATGAGGAGGTATATGGCTTTGGGGTTCTTATATGCCGGCGAAGGTATGTCAAAGTTCATTCCGGAGCCAACAGACGTATTAGACGAAACCAAAAATACTCTTAAAATGCTCCTAGAGGGCTTATTAAATTCTGATGATTTTAAATATTTGCCTCCCTCTGTTGCGAATTCTTTGGAAGAATTTAATCTTCGGAAGGATGGGGGTACGCGAGGCTTAGAATCTGATGTAACTAAGCAAATGTTGATGATATTGCTCAAAGCGCCGCTGATGGTTCTTAAGGGCTTCGTCGAGGCGACTGACCCGGCGGTGATCATGGCAAGAAAAATTGTCGAAATCGCCAACGCCATCGCGCAAACTACATTTGCTGCAATGGACACCGGCCTGCGCGTTACGAAAGCAGTACAAGATGGAATTGCGTCTGGAGCAGAAGCCTCAATGATGAATTTGGAAATTACGGCACAGCTTGCGTCCTCTACACTTACAACTCTTAAAAACACTCTCCCCTCTGATATACAGGGTTTAATAACCATTAGCACCCCGCCTGGCAATGTCGGGTCTTGGGAGATCTCGGCCGGAGAACCCACTCAACAGATGTTAAATCAAATGAGTGACAAAGAAAAACAAGATTGGGAAAAATTCCAAGAATCTTTTGAAGAGTTAAAAATAATTATTGGAGACTATCAGCAATTCGAAAGCGACTATACAGCCGCGAAGACCAAGGCTGATGAAATCCAAGAAACCATAAATCAAGTAAAGGAAGATGCAGAAGAGGTTTTTAATTCTATTTTTAACTCGCCCTTTTTGGTTCCTGGCCTGTGGGCATCATTAATGCCAGGTATGATACCTTTCGGTGGGGGCATCGTTCCCCCGCCATTTCCTGGGGGTCCTTTCCCCAGCACAGTTCCTGGTATGATTTATATCGCGCTACTACTTATAGATGCAATAGAAGAAAAAACTCACGATGATACACATGACGATGCATCTGACTGTGAGGAACAATTATAAGGAACAATATATGAACGGAATAGGGCCAGAACTACCACTTAACAGAGATCACCGTTTTGGGCTCTATTCTTTAGTGATGTCTTATAAAGAAGAAGTTAAGCAAAATTTTAAAAATTTGCTCTTAACATCTCCTGGCGAACGCGTGATGAATCCGGATTTCGGTGTGGGATTACGACGTTTTTTGTTCGATCCCCGCGAGCATTCTATTCCGGCCATCCGCCAAAGAATTAACAGTCAAGTAAGGAAATATATGCCCTTTATAAGGATTAATAAGATTTCTTTTGGCCCTCAAAGTACTTCAAGCGAGGAGTCACACACACTATCGATCTTCATTGAATATGATGCTCCAAGTATCAATTTATCAACATCAATTACTTTACAAACTGAGGATATTAATTAATTATGTCTAAAAAAGATAAAAAAATAATCAGATACACCAACAGAGAGTTCGGCACTATTAAAGAGGGTTTGGTAGAATACGCTAAGAGATACTATCCAGGTGTACATAAGGACTTTTCAGAGGCATCTTTCGGCTCACTGATGATGGATACTGTTGCATATGTTGGCGATGTACTTTCTTTTTATTTGGATTATCAAGCGAATGAGTCGTTTCTTGATACCGCGATAGAATACAATAATGTTGTTCGGCTGGGTGAACAAGTGGGGTATAAACAACCATTGAAGCCCAACTCTTTTGGCGTTGTGTCGATATTTGTGTTGGTTCCGGTGACTTCCACCGGCGCCGCCCCAGACACAGACTATTTGCCTGTTTTAGCAAAGGGAACCAGATTTACTAGTGATTCGGGCCAAATATTTAGTTTGCTTGATGATATTGATTTTGCAAATCCAGATAACGAAATTGTGACAGCGACGACAAATGATTCGGACGGGACACCAACTGCTTTTGCTGTGAAAACCTTCGGCCGCGTTGTTTCGGGCGAGGAAAAACATGAGATATTTAATGTGGGGGATTTTACGAGATTTTTAAGTATACAGCTCGCAGATCCAAACATAACAGAAATTATTTCCATTGTCGACACCGAGGGCCATGAGTATTATGAAGTGGATTATTTGTCACAGGATACTGTTTTTCGCTCTGTTGTCAATAAAGACCCCACAACGAGAAGATATATACCCAACATAATTGTGACAACATCTGTGCCTCGGAGATTTACTACTTTTAATAAAAATGGCCGCTTAGAGGTCAAATTTGGGTACGGATCTCAGTCTGCCTTGAAGACGGATAATATTTCTCATCCTTCAAACGTTATTTTAAAACAGCACGGCCGCCCATACGAGAATGACTTAACTATGGACCCTTCTAAGTTGTTATCCACCGATAAATTTGGAGTTGCCCCAGCTAACACCACACTTACAATTACATATCGCACAAATACATCTGAAAACGTTAATGTTGCAACCCGCGGCCTGACTGGGATATCTGACCCGGTTTATGTTTTTGGAGGAAACGCTGTAAATTCTAGTAAAATATCTTTTGTAAGGGACAGCCTGGAGGTTGTAAACGAGAGTCCAATTACGGGAGATGTTAGTCTTCCAACTATTTCTGAACTCAAGCAAAGAGTCAATGATGTTTTCGCTTCACAAAATAGAGCAGTGACAGCAGAAGACTACGAAGCGCTGATTTATAGGATGCCGTCTAAATTTGGTAGAATTAAGCGCGCAAAAATTATAAGAGATCACGACTCCTTTAAAAGAAACTTGAATTTATATCTTTTGTCAGAAGATTCTGATGGCAATTTTATTACCAGTAGCCAGGTATTAAAAAATAACGTAAAAACGTGGCTAAATCAATATAGGATGATGAATGATACAATTGATATATTAGACCCTAGGATAATTAATATTAATATTAAATTTAATGCTGTTGTAGATTATTCACAAGACAAATTCGAAGCGCTGAGCATTGCAATTAGTGAGATACAACAGATATTTTTGGAAAAAATGGATATTGGACAACCAATTTATATAACTAAAATATATGATAGATTGAATAATTTGGAAGAAATTGTTGATGTAACTAACGTTGAAATAACTAATAAATCTGGCGCCCGGTATTCCGATGAGACTTTAAATATAGGGCAATATGTGTCGGCCGATGGCAGAATACTCTATGCGCCTGAAAATGCGGTATATGAACTAAAGTATCCCGCTTTAGACATCAAGGGGACTATTAGATAATGGCTATTAAAAAGTATATTGCGGATAAAGATAATACTGTAACTAATGCTTTTGGCGTCGATATTTCTACCCGCGCTACGGGTTCGAATATGGGATCAGCTGACATACTTGAGGTATTTTCTATATATGGCCAACAGACCCTAGCATCCTCAACGAACATAGGGTCGGCAGAACTATCTCGTGTTTTGGTACAGTTTCCAATATCCACAATATCTTCAGATCGCACCGCCGGCACCATTCCGGCCTCTGGAAGTGTTAATTTTTACCTAAGAATGTTCAATGCGCGCCATTCGGAACAATTGCCAAAAAACTTTACAGTTAATGTTTTAGCTGTGTCTCAATCTTGGGAAGAAGGCCGCGGCCTGGACATGGAAGGCTATACTGATAAAACTAAAGACAGCATTGAGGGATCAAATTGGACTAATCGTACCAAATCAGATAAATGGGGGAAACAAGGCGGAGAATATCACTCCTCTTCCTACGAAGGCGCAAAAACCATGCCAAACTATACGTATACGTTCGCAGAGGGTTACGAAGATATGGAATTGGATGTGACTTCTGCTGTTGAAGAGTGGATAGCTAGTACGAAAGATAATTATGGCTTTGGTGTTTTCTTGACTTCGAGTCAGGAGGCCTACACATCTAATTCTTCTGGCTTAGATAACGGACCGGTGCTACATAACCCAGATGGTCAAAAAACCAGCTATTATACGAAGCGCTTCTTTTCGCGCTCAAGTGAATTCTTCTTTAAAAAGCCTGCGATTGAGGCTAGGTGGGATTCGAGAA
>Ga0098061_1000564_pt1 | contig 17877 bp, 12 predicted proteins | sample 22_taG_FD_92579 | JGI IMG/M metagenome (GOLD analysis project Ga0098061, IMG submission 92579) | Marine viral communities from the Subarctic Pacific Ocean - 22_ETSP_OMZ_AT15343 metaG | ecosystem: Environmental > Aquatic > Marine > Oceanic | place: Subarctic Pacific Ocean | collected 2015-01-20
AAGCACATCCTGTGCTCGCATCTCGTTGAGGATGTCGCCACCCTCGGTCACTCCGCCGTAACTGCTGTAAACCGGAACACCGGAAACCAGCAGTCCCGCGAGCATTGCGGCGGTCTCAGTCTCGGCAACGCTCTCCTGAACGTGGCTCTCGTTGACGTGCCACACTTCGCAGCCCTCACTATAACTCAATGTCACGGTACCGTCGTGCTCGACGCCCAGTTCACGCAACTTATTAATAAAATCACCCATTTTTAAATTCCCTTTCTTTGATGTGATAAGTTGAGACACCTGATAACCCTGTGCCTCCCTGTGGGGGGGATATTAGAGAGAGCCCAGCTCTGCGAATGCCGCATCCACTGCGTTCGTGGTATCAGTCGTCGTCGTATCGGTCGTTCCACTATCAGTGGTCTTACCATAACGAGTCGTTTCCGTAGAAGCCGACTCGGGGTCGGTCACGGTTGAATTCACAAACGCGTCCAACATCGACTCAACTTGCTCAGTCGTCTTGCGGTCAAAGAGTCCCTCAAACTCGGGAATCGAGTCGAGCAACTCTGCGCAACGATCGGGCGTCATTTCCTCACACAGCGGAGAGGAACGACGGCGTGGCACGAGCTTCGTTTGGGGAAACGAAGCGCCAGGGGGCTTACCATAGGTAAGCGTAAGGTCGGTGCCAGTCTCGGCATCTGTAATGTCCCCGTACTCAGGGTTAAGGACCAGCGTGAGAAGATTCTCATACGCCATCTTGCCATAACCCCAAATGCGAACACCAGATTCTTCTTCGCCGCGGACCATTACCGGGGAGAAGAAACGCTGGCGCACAAACAGTGACTTAGCAAGCTTCTTGCTATCGTCATCATTATTATCTACACCCTCACGCCATAACTGTGAAGCGAAATCGCACACGGGGCACGTATCGCTATAGTTGCGCTTGGGGCATAAAAAGCCAGCGTTGTTTCCAAGGTTGTAGTGAAACCACATTTCCTTGAAGGGATCGCCATCAGGAGTCGGAACAATCCGAATTGTCTGATCGCCATCGGAAGGGCGCCAGAAATTATTATCCTCATTTCCGTTGCCCCGGAGGTTAGCGAGCTTTGCTCGCATCTTTTCTAAGTTAATACCCATTTTATTTCCTTTCATTGGGTTAAAGTATGATCAGCCAATATCCTGACCATCTAGTTGTAATTGTATCACAGATGAATACTTAATGCAATAACAATATTGTTGATCATAGGTGGTTTTATACACCCCATATGAAACGTTAATACTGTCGTCACTCTTGGACTTCACGAAGTCAGTAATTTTCTTAAACAAAGTGCCGTCCGTCCTCAGTTCTTCTTCATTGATACCATAATAGTATACCACATCCCGCGCATTTTGCAAGTCCAAAAACCAGTTTTCTTTATTATTTTCTAGGTCCACAACGCCGATGGTGCAAATGCGGGCGATCTCGGTGGGAGCCCCGAAGTTGCCCATCACAGGCTCGGAGTTTCGGAAAACATTAATCATATGAAGCAAATTTACGAGGCCTTGATTAAGCACATCGAAGTATCCAATGATGGGCACCTCCCCAATTCCCTTCGCAATCTCAGAGTTCTCCACCAAGTAAATCATGTCTAGTTGTCCGGACCTCGCATACTCCTGGAGAATGTTTCTGACCACTCTCTCTTGAGTTCGGTGTAATTCACTTAAAAGGTCGCCGTCTGGTTTAATATAGAGTACAGAAATGTCTTCTTTCCGGCTCTTGAGTTGTTCGAGTAAACGCAAGACACCGCCGGAGATAGTCCCAGCGCCACACACGATTAATAAGATTCCTTCGCCCTCTTCTATCGGAAACCGTCGGGTCAAGTTGGGAAACTTCGCGTCGTACTCCTCGTGAGAAGATTTCTTCTTAATAACAATATCACTGGTGGGGTCCACATCGATTCCCACACAATTATATTGAGGGAACTTAGAAAACGCCCGGGCAATGTTACACCCCGCTTTTCCCAGACCAATGATGTTCATTCTTCGACCCACTCCAGAATGATCTTATGCTCGAAGGCGCCCTTAGTGACGCGCTTAGCAATTTGATCGGCATAAGCAGAACTCAGCTTAAACTCAGCCGAGATGGCCTCTAGTACCTCATAAATATCAGCCAACTCCTCCGTACAAGGGTCAGCAATAAGCTCTCCAACCTCCTCCACCAGTTTATTGAAGAGAGAATCGCGGAACTCATCCCCGTCGCAGATACGATAACGGCAGTTCTTACCCGCCGCTTCAATAATCTGTGGTATCTTGTCTCTAACGAGTTTCTCGTGTCTTTTCATTGTCATAATTTCAATCCTTTCATACTTCCTAGGCTTTGGCCTGCGGTTATATTTACTTTAAATTTCCCGAAGCGGGTCTGTGAAAAAGTTTCTAGAAGATCCGGAAGTTCATAACGATCATCCTCGCATAAATCGATAATAACTGCGTCGTGAATCATAAATGCAATTTTACTTTTCATTTTGTCTAAAAGCTTGTCGATCTTGATGGCCTGTTCGTGGACCATATCAATTGTCGAACTCTGTATAATATAATTCAATGCGCGGTGTTTGTCAACCCCTTTTATTGTCCGATTGAATTCTGTTTTGATATCCTGGCCGTCCCAATACTTATTCATGGTCGCCTTTTTATCATAAATCTGCTCTAAAGTCTTGTTTTTCCTATTAGAATACAACCACGCGAAGGTTTTGGTCTTGGCTTCCTCGCGCGTCATCTTATTATTAAAAACGTTCTTGACATTCCATTCGTGGATATCAATGGCGGGCTGGGTGCGTCCTGAGAGGGCCAGAAGTGTGCGTAGCTCCGCAGCATTAAAATCTAACTCAATAAACCAATCGTTGTGGGGTCTCAAACAATCGCGAAATTCCTTTCCCAGTGTTAAGATGGGAAAACTATTAGGGTTAGTCGCGAGACGACCCGTGATTGTCCCCCACGGATTATAATCAACGACGCGCTTGCAACTCTGCATCGTGCGCATAAAATTTTGGCCGCGTACAGCCCGCATCAGGTGCCTAATCGACTCAAGATCAATGTTTAAACTTTGGTGGCGCAGCTTTTCTAGCAGCTGCACTAAGTCTGCCATAAATTCATAGTTCTCCGGTCGCTCGTGGTGGGCAAAAACGTGCTCCGTGATAGTATTTTTCATTTGCAGAAATTCATATAAAAAGCGATCCGGGATCAGATCAAAAAAACAATTATCGGCTGTGGATATCTTTGCTGTCTGCAGCGCCTTAAAATATTTTTTAAGTTTAGTGCGGATATGAGCCCATTCGGCCGCGTGTTCGGGGGGACACACCTCAGAGAGAGTCTGCCCCTCGGCGTAAATCCGAGCCAGTTCAATATCTTTCCCCAACAATTCTTGGGAGATATCCCATGTTTGGCCCACGTTCGGGGCCGTCTTATCAAAATGAATACTGTTCTCGCTAAAATAGCCGGGGCAATTTCCCTTGTAATCCAACACCTGAAAAAGCACGTGTCCTCCTGTCTCTTCTAATAGTCTCCACTATTATACGCTACAGGTTTCACATTGTCAACAGATAAAAGCGCACTTACGCCAGTATCTTTCGGGGCGCCTGTCTTTTTCACGTCCAGCTTAATACTGCTTGGGTAAACCAGGGACTCATACGACACGGGATATACATATTCTCTAAAAATAGAATTTACATATTTTCCCACCGTCTCGTAGCCCGTAAGTTGCGAGTTGGGTCGATATTTATATAGTTCGTAAGCGCGTCGTTTCACGCTTTCAATGTTTTTCACCGAGTTGTGACTTTCAATCTGACGCATGTCGATATAAATATTAATAAGGTGATAGGGGGTGAGGGCGGCGTCGGCTATTTCTTGTGTCGCAATGGGACGTTGCATGGTTTGCACTTTCGTTCGCGTATGAATGTCGCCCGCACAGAGTTCTTGACGGGTTTGATAAAACGGCCACGCTCGGCGCGTCTGCTCGTAAGCATAAGTCAAGGTATAATAGATATCCAAAATATCATTCATATAACAAGGGCGATAGTAAGTGTCAAAAAAGTTTTTTTCTGTCACGTCAGCGCCAGTAACAGTGCTATATGAAATGAAATAAATGGTGGCTGCCGGTGAAAACAAATCAGCCGTTAAGACCCAAGGCATATTCTTGTTAACGATAAATCCAAACTTTTTAGCGGCGCGGACGTAAAAGGAAAAATTAGGATCCCGCAGGAACCCTGCGGCCTTGGGTCCGTCCCTTGACGCGTCAGCTTCAGAAATGGCAATGGAAAGCCCCGAGATGAGTGGGCTCACAGTATTTGACAATAGATAGCTTCCTTTAGTAAACCCGCGGTTAGGGGCGACCCGCTTGATATACCACAAGTAGTCTTTCACAAAGGAGGCAAAATCGGTGACGCGCTGCTGCTGCGCTTCCGTGAATTCATCTATATAGGCGCCAACTAGAGTCTGTTGAAATTCATTATATTTGGTGACAGGGCTCGTATACGCGGCACGGCCGCTCATCTTGATAATAGCTGGATTGCCAGTAGGATCTAGACGACCGGTATCGCGTGCGTCGTTCATATGTTTTACAAACCTCTCAAAGGCATCCACCACAAAGTCGGCCGCGTATAAGTTAGGACGAGTAGCAGTTCTAAGCGCGGTAAGACGATTCTCCTTTAAGATAACAGTATTCTGATCACGATCTATCCGGCCAAATAAATTTTTATCGTACCAGGTATCAAGGGGTTTGGGAATTTGATCATCCTCGCTGTATACGCTGGTGAGAACGTCGGTGGAGCTATCATCATCAGTGATAAGGGGGCGTCCTCCCTGATAGGTCTGAACATAATCTAATTTATAGAGGTTGCGCCAATAATACATTCCCATGCTGCCAAGGTTATTCCTCCCTTGAGGGCTTTCCACGTCAGCGGCGGGGTAGTTAAAAATTTGTCCTCGTTCTCTCTTCGGCATAATCTTTTACCTCGCCGTATCTGGGGCGTCGGGAGCCGGTGGGGGGGGAGCTTGAAGATCGAGTAGCTCTTGAACTGCTGTGTCGGCGTCGCCTTCGAATTTTGTCACTTTGCCTAGACTCTGGTCATCAAACGCAATTCCTTCCTGGTAGGCTGCCAGCTGTGTATCGAACCCTGTTTCGCTAATCGTATGATTTACCTTCGTCACCCGAAAATACCCCGCTAGCCCCAGAGTACGTGCCACATTTTGGCTCTCGGTACCTCCAATATTAATAGGATCAAAATAAATCAAATTGCCGTTTTTGTGAAGTGTATTGCCCACCATATCCATATCCACTTGATACATTTCTCGCAACTGTTCTGCGCCCAAGACGCCTTTACGTGCCACACGTGCCACGCGCAAGTGGGGAGCATCATATTTAGAAAACTTAATAGTTTTTAAAAGCCCACACGACGCGCCAAAGTAATAAGGATAGACACCCTTTTTAATTTTCGCTTCATCATCGGGCATTGCATTGGGTTTGGAGTCAACACAGTAGAGAACCGAGGCAGGCACAATGTCTTTCGCCAGGAGAGCCCCTCCTTGAGCCGCAAATTTTCGCTTGGCTACGGCATCCACGTCGGTCTTCTTACCGGCCCCTCCCCCCGTACGCGAAAGGTCAAAAGGAACAGTGTTGAAGGTGAGACGGAATTGCATTGACTTCCCAAAACATTCAGAGCTATACGCTCGGGTGATGAGCCCTGCACAAATGTCTTTAATAAACTGAAGAAGGAAATAATGGTCGCGATTTTTCTTAATAACATTATTAAGGAACCACTGTTGGAAAACTTTTAAAGAAATGGGGATCTGCCCGATATTTATTTGCGTGGTAATGCCCAAATCCTTTTTAAAGCGGAAAGGGTCTACCCCCTCTAACCCTTTAATTACCGAGGGGTCCCCGGGACAATCACCTTCTGCGGTTCGTACACTGCGAAAGTATACTAAGGGATCAACTACTTCCACATCGGTTAACATGAATTCAAAATCGACATCCGTAAGTTGGCTCAAAATATTATCAAGGAGGTCCCCCAAATAGAAATAAGAAATTGATTTAACTTTATTTTTGGCGGCGCGCTTTTCGTTCTTATCATTCGCTTTGCCTGCGGCTTTCTCGTCGCCGGCGGCTTCATACGAGGCATCATCACTTTCTACGTCCTTCTCCTTCTCCGGGTCGAAGCCTTTATCCGTTTCTATTGCGCGGCGTACGCGTCCTGCTGTTGAGAGGGAGTCCCATGTGTCTGTACGCAAGTCCCCCTTGTCCAGGTTGATTCTGTAGATTTTCCCACTCTCGTAGAGCCCGTTGAGAAAGCGCTCATGTTTTTCGAGACGATCACCCTCTTCGGATTCCTTAACAGAGTCTAACAACTTCGTCTTCATCTTGTTCTTTTTCTTCACCGACGTCTTGGGATCGGTGAGCTTCTCGATCTGCCCCTCCGACAGTCCCAACTGGTCGGCATGCTTTTCCAATGCAGCTTTGCCCTCGTCGGTCACGTCCCCTCGTAGGGCGTTGTTGACTGCCTTAATGGCAGCCGCATTCTCGCTCTTGGGTCCAAAAATATCGGCATTGGGAGCCGTCATAATACCCGACAAGGCCGCACGATAATCAATGGACAATTCGACGGAGCCGTCTTCTAAAAAGTTAATGGCGTGAGATTCAATCTGGAGAAACAAGGTAGTACGACTCTTCTCTAAAGCACGTTCCATATCTTTAAGTTGCTTGTTGGTATACCCAGGAATGTGGAGACTGGTAAAATTCGGTGGGGTGGACCACCCGGCGACGGCTTTAATCCTAAATCGAACGCCATCGTATTTGTCTCCGTCGGTTCCCACACACGCGCCGCCAGAAGTGCCGCTCTTTTGATCTGGAGATTTGGTGGTGTCGGCGCCCTTCACCTTGAGAGAGGTACCAGCACCAATAATTAAATCCAAGTATCCTGCTTGCCCTTCTATACCCGCCTGGGCTTTGCCGTCTTTCATATTATAACGAAAGAGATCGTAAAGGCTCTGGAAATGCAGCACGAGCTTGGCAGTAATGTTATTATCTACATCCCCCGGTTGCATTCCTTCAAGGCCCCAACTAAAAGATTTGAGGCCCGCGCCCGGGAGGCGCCCAAAAGTTCCATTTGTCATACTGCTGATGTCACCTCTGTCGGTATAAGCGCGAAAAGGGATTTCCTGTTCTCCGGCCGCTCCCGGAAGAATCTCTGCTGGGTCACCGTCTCCATAGACCACGCGGCTAATCTTAACATAAGGAGTTAGGAGCGCATAAATGTCAGGACACAATTCTAGAATCGCCTTGGCGGCGGCATTGGCTTGGTTTCCTACTCCATGATTAATTTGTGATACGGCGTTCCCCACCGGGCCGCCGACCTTAATAACTTGACTATACTGGGCGTCGGCGTGTTTTGCGGCCACATCCTTAATATTCTCAATAAGATAGCACTGCTCCCTAAAAATCTTTAGGGCTTCTATTTCTTTAGCTTCGCCGCCGGCTTCGCCATCGCCCGGTTCTCCCGCGGGTACTTCTGGTGTCTCGTCAGCCATCTTTATCCTTTATAATATAGCAATATTTTTTCTAGGGGAAGAGGAATATAAATTATCTCTCCAATTCCAACTTGGGCCTCGGTGGGCTTTTGGTTGAAATGTGCTATGACCCACCAAAGTTCTGGTCGGCCATAGTATTTAGAAGCAAGTTTATAATATCGATCGCCCGTTTTCCAGATGTGCTCAAGACGCGTCAAATTTACCAATTGGGATACCGAGGGGTACCGAAGTTGGGGCGTTGCGTAATGGCGGATAAACGGCACACCGCGGTCCTCCATCAAGTTTCTATAGATTTCCAACTCGTCTTTAAAAATTACTGTGTCTTCATAACGCGATGCCATAATTCATTATTCTCCAAATAAAAGTCTACCTAGTGGCGTAGCTGCTGCATAATCACGTAGACCGCTCATCCCCGGGGCGCCCCCCAGAACCTGCTCTTCGTTGGCGCCTCGATTTGCGTCCTGGGCGCTGTTGGTGCCTGGGCTTGTCGGGGCCCCGTCCGCTGCGCGCAAAAAGCGTGAAGTGGAGGGAGCTGTTTGTCCCGGGGCTCCGTGAGCAAAACCCGGAGTAGCAGTTTTAAGTTTATCGCCGCCAAACTGTTTATTGTTCCACCCTGTTAGATGTGAGTGTATCACGGTAAACTCTAAACTAACAGTTAAATTTTGAAAGTATAAACCTGGGCTCTCAGTGCCCCCCACAAACATTCCGTGGTCAATGACGGGCTTATAAGTAAACCCTGCAAGATATCCCAAGAGCCCCTCACCCGTCGATTTATCCTGTATCAGATTAGTCCACGACATCTGCAGCAACGGGGCGGCTGCTAGGGTGTTAGAAGCGCTCCTGGCAGCGCTCTCATAAACGGGATATAAGAAAGTACTGAGTTTATCCAACTTGGCGTTGTTGGCCAAAGCCCCCTCTTGGCCCTGCGCCACCACATCAAAGGCCAACGAGATCTTCCGGCCGGTTCGTCGAAATGTAGCGAGATCATCCATGCGCCCATAGACGGGGGTAGTGTTCCATTGCGATGTAAAGTTGTCACTAAAATCAGTTACCCACGCAATAAACTCTACTTCTTCGCCGGTAGGGACGTGCTTAATTTTTATTTTAAAATTAGGATTTCCTTCTGATGGATAAAATGATACTTCTGGCATAATTTATTTTCCTTTACCGGGCCACCGGTGATATTTTCTTCTTCGCTTCAGGGGAATCAAGTGCCTTAACCACTGTCGCATTAAACTGTTCTTGACCAATCTTGAGAACAAACTGACTTGGCATCCCAGGAGCACCGCCTTCGCCGGGAGTACCCCCGGGCTGGATTGCATCCAGTTTGGCCGTGAGAGCCTTGATAGCGGCGGTCAGTCCTGTGGTCTGGTTGGCGGGGCTTACACGCGTGCCCTGTGGCATCTGAGCCAACTCTGGACCACCCTCACCCATAAGCGTTGCGGCGCCACCGCCGCCCATCTTAGCACGCATCGCAGCTATTATCTTCATAAGGGGGGATGCCCCCATCATCTTGCCGAACCCGGCTACGCCGCTCTTAAGCAACCCGCCGCCAATGAGGCCCCCTAACTGCTTCTTTTCTGGTGCTGGGGCTTTGGCGCCTGCAGACGCAGCTTTAGAAGACTTCCCTCCGAACCCAAAGAGCCCCTTCACTTTGCCCCAACCCTTGCTGAGTGCAGCTCTGGCGGAGCCGGCGAGTCCTTTAAGTTTGCCGAAGGCTTTCTTAGCTTTTCCTGTAAGGCCCTTGAGAAAATTCCCGGGGCCTTTCATTACTTTTTTCCAACCCTTCCCTAGGGCGCCTTTGAGCTTGCCGGCCATTTTGCCTACCCCACTTATTCCTTTCCCGAGCAGCTTAAAGGGAGCAGCAGCGACTTTTCCGATGCCTTTTATGGCACCTCCCAGCAGTTTGAAGGGGGCGCCTGCAACCTTTAGAGCGGCGCCGCCGACCTTCTTAACTACACCGCCAATGGCTCCAAAGACTTTTCCGATGAACCCAAAGATTCCCTTAAGAATCTTCCACACAAATTTAATTGGTCCCATCAGTGATTTAAAGGCCGACCCGAGGAGGCCCACCTTCTTAGCTGCTTTTTCTGGTTTGGGATTAAACAACTTCCAGAATTTTTCGATGAGGCCTACCACAAACCCAATAATCTTTCCTAACACCTTGAAGGGGAACAAAAGCACCTTGAAGATGGGCTTAAGCACCTTCCATAAAAGTTTAAATCCGAACATTAGCAGCTTCACAGCGAGGATCACAGGAAGAAGGGGGATCAGCAGAACTTTAAAGATCGTGCTTAATCCGAGTCCAAATTTCTTGGCAACCTTCCAGACAGCGATAAAACCTAATATCATCCAGCCGATGGGGTTGATCGCCAACAAAGCGATTGCGAGCACCTTAAAGATCTTAATCAAACCATCCTTAAATTTCTGCGCAAACTTCCAAACAAGGACAAACCCTACAATCATCCACCCAATGGGGTTGATCACCAACAAAGCGAAGGCTAAAACTTTGAAAATTTTGATCAAGCCGGTCTTAAATTTCTTTGCAAGCTTCCAAATAGCCATAAACCCTAATATCCACCACCCGATAGGATTACTGAGAAGCAATGCAATCGCCAGAACTTTGAAAATCTTAATCAAGCCAGTCTTAAACTTCTTTGCAAACTTCCAGACAAGCATAAAGGAGATTATCAACCACCCGATAGGATTAATTGCCAAAAGTGCTATGGCCAATACTTTAAAGACCTTAAGGACACCCTTTGCTACAATTTTTGTTACCTTCCACAACAGCTTGAAGTACCACACAACCATTTTGACATAAAGAATCAACGGGAAGAGGGCCACTTTGAGAACACTCAGGATTTGTTTTTTGAATTTCTTAAACACCATCACGGCGATTACAATTCCACCAATAATCAGGCCGAGCGGGCCCAGAATGAACATTAAAGCTACCCCAGCTAGCTTGGCCCATTTAGACCCACTCATAAGGCCCTTGACCATAAGGATAAGGCCACCCACAAGAAGGGCGATCGCTATGACAACGAGGCCGATGGGGTTGGCGCTCATCGCAACATTAAGGGCCCACTGAGCGGCTGAGGCCACTCCCGTTGCAGCGGCGAGGACCAACCTGCTGGCAGCGCGGGCTACATCTTTTGCGGCGCCAATACCCCCCTGAATGTTCTCTTTCATCGTGGCGGTCGTGGCCGCTCCCGTCGCCCACGCATATGCCCACTGAGCGGCGGCGACTAAGCCGCGGCCTATCAGCCTAGCCTTGTCGAGGGCAACGCTGGCCCACCCAACAACATTGTCTTTAATCTTTACAGCAATCAACTTAAGTCCATACAAGATACTTTTTTTCTTGTACATATTCAGCTGAAACCCCCTGTTAATCTCAAGCTTCTCCATCACGGCCACGAGCGCGTCCATTGCGAGCTTCTTCGCCTTGACCGCCAGAGCTGCTAGCTCGGTTCGGATACTCATTGACCTAGCCGCGGAGGTTGCTCTGATCATCGCGCCGAGGGTGGTCTCCGAGGCGGCGGCGGCGGCGCCGGCGGTTCGGGCCATGGCCATTGCCACGTTGAACCCATGCCACACCATAACTGCGCCGGCGACCGCTGTGGTCATCATGACAATTACGCCGACGAGGCCGTTGCCCATATTCATTACTTTTCCAATTGCGCCAGTAATGCTGCTAAGTACTCCCACCATCCAAATGAATGCATCAATCAATGGCTTCGAAGCAACGAGCAGTTTTTGGAATGCAATCTTAAGTTTCTCACCAATAGATTGTGCGGCCTTGGCAGTCGCAGCTAACTCTTCTTGAGTAATCGCCTGCAGTTGCATATCAGCAGTAACATTGCCCAACATCCGTCGGGCTGTCTCCACATCAGTCCCCAGCGCATCAGCAATGGACATCTGCTCGTACTTGCCGAGTTGGTCCATTTGCATCCCAGTGGCTTCCATCGTGCGTTTGAGGGCCTCGACACGTTCGGCCTCATTCATATTGACCATATCAATAGAATTAAGATAGGGGCCACCCAAAATGGCATTCAATCGCCCAACAGACTTGGCGGCGCCTTCGAATGTGTCGAACTGGGCTGCGACGCCAAGCAACTCATCTATTCCAAGGCCGGTGCCCTTCGCTTGCTTTTCAAGGTCAGTGAAAACGCTTCCAATACGGTCGCCATAAAACGCTAGCTTCTTCGACGCTGTGGCAAAATCTTGGGCCACCATCGAAGCGGGACGTCCCAGTTGTTGGGCCGTAGCGGCTATGTCAAGCATTAACTGGTTGGCTTGCGGGACATTCATCCCCAGCGATTTGGTCGCCGTATCTAATATTTTGGCCGTCGTGCCGGCATCAACGCCAATTTCTCCCAGCAGCGCCGTGGTGTCGCGAAGAGTCTTATGCTCTTGCTGGTTTAAGGTAGTAAAAGCACTGAAATCAGTGTACAAGGCCTGCATCGAGGTGCGCAACTCTTCGCTGGTTACGCCATAATCTAGTAGGTCTCGGGATCCCTCAATAATCGAGGCATCATATTGACGTCCTGCGCCCGTGGCTTTGGCGAATGCAGCTGCAGAGCCTTCAATCTCTTTATTAAATGATATCACAGCCTTCGTATAGGCTAAAGTCATTTCCAGCAACTTGGTGCCGGCGCTCATCCACAGCTGGGCTCTTGATGTCGCTTGTTTGAAGCCGGCGCTAATAAAACTTACGGGGTCTTCAACCGCGGCCATATTTTTGGCAAGTGCCATAAGATGGCCATTGGTGCCTACAATTGTTTTTCCGAACTCTTTACCAGTGTCGTTGAGCGCCTGCCTGGCAGTCAGCAGCTTCGTGGTCTTTTCCTCAAGATCTTCAAGATTTTTGGCCTCCTGTTCCTGGAGCTTGACGTGGTTTCGGGCGTCCTTAATCGCCTCCTTGAGAAGCTTCATATCCGCTTCATCTAGCTCGCCCTTCATCTTCGCTTGCTCGTACGTCTTCTCGGCCACTTTGACCGCGGCTTCGGCCTGGACGATTATCTTCGCCTGCTCGGCGCGCTCCGAGGCCGAGATCTTCAGCCTTTTCTCTTGTATCTCGGCTAAATCTTTATTGTCGTCGATGAGACCCTGGAGTTCTTCTCTGTATTTCGCCGTTGAGTTTTGAACTATCTCCAGCGATCCGCCCGTCTTTTCGAGGACTTCCTCGGCGCGTTTGAGCGCCTCTTCGATTCCCGCGATGTCGCCAGCCTTGGCCGCAGCATGAGACGCCTTAAAACCATCAGTGATGGCTTTTTCTAATGCCTTAATAGAGGCAGCTGAAATTTCTACTGATTCGGTCACGGTTTACACTCCGTTATCCGGTAAAGGGCCACCGCATACCCGTTTCTTTCTCGAATGATTCAACGGCACGATTTAAGAGATGGCGGTTGCTCAACGTACGCTGGTCATTAAGACCGTACTTGATGTAGGCATCCATATATTTCTTCTCTTTCTCGATAGCGCGAGTAAAGGCATTTACTTGGGAGGCGGTTCCTTTGATCTTGACTGGGGTGGGTGCATCTGTAAAGAGGCCCTTCAATAACCCCTTGGCCAAACGAGCAAAAGTAACCAAAAAACTCTCATCAAGTTTATTAGCAGCATTTAGATTAATTTCTGTGGGAACTAGCTCTTGCATAATACACCCTCGGTAATACTAAATAATTAGTTTGAAAGAAAAAAAGCCAAGAGATAACCCTTGGCTTTTATTTTCTATTTTAGCCTCCGAAACGTTGCGAGGACGCATTTGTTTCTTTAGTGGCTTTTTCCATCTCCTCATTTTGTTTTTCAAACTCTTGAACGAGTCGTCGAACAAACCATCTGCGGAGTTGGATGGGCAGGTTGTAGGCTTCAAAGAAAGACCACCCGCCGTGGTGCTTGAGATTAAAGATCTCCTCGTAGACGCCCTCTTGGTACTCAGGACTTAGGCCAAAAGAACTCGGCCGTCAAAGGCACATCAATCCTCCCCTCGTACCCGCAGGCATCGCAGAAATAATCTTGCGTTAAATCAATATTTGGAACAATCTGCTCATATACGGTACGAAGGTGACGCGAATCTTTAACAGGCATTTGATTAATGAACTGAGCGATAACCGGCTTTTCTCGGCGCCCACCAACAGCAACAACAATTGTTTTAAGCATGTCGGTAGACATCGACGCGGGCTGCTTGGACCTCTTTTTTCGCTGAGTGGTTTCAAGGAATTTGCGTTCATCGCCCGAAGTCATCATCTTCAACTCAACTTCTACATTAGTCAGCGGTAATGTTAAACAATACGTATGATGACCTGTTGCGGTCACGCCTTCCGGAATTTCCGAAGCAGTGGTGTTCTCAATCAAATCGAGGTCAAATGTGTTCTCCTCGGTGGTATCACAGAGAGGACACGTTACATTTGTCTTATATTCTGAGCCAAACCCTGTAACCCGTGCTCCCACAAGGAGAGCGTTTTTGTCGCCCACCAACATTTGGTCCAGCTTCACCGTCTTATCCACTAGAAGTGAAGAGAGAAGGCGGTCGATAGCGACACCCTTTCGAATTAAACTCTCAGAGGTGAGAATATCTTCCTCTTTAGCCGTCATATGACGAATTTCTATTTGCGCCACCCCGGCTAAGGTGTGTCCTTCGGGGTAAAGCGTACCAGCGCTGGGTAAATCAATAAACTCCGTGGGCGCCACAAACGACAAAAACTCGTTATTAGTTTGCTTAGTGGGGGTTGTAGCTATGGGGGGTGCTTCAGCATCCGGGTGGGGGGCCCCGACGCGATCCGCATTATTTCGTCGCTCAGACATAGATTACCTTCTTTCTAAGAAGATCATACAACAATAGCCATCAAATTTTAATAAAATTTAATATTTTTTCTGGCTTGGCGCTGAAATTCACTAACCTTCTAAAGTTCCAATCACGGCGTTACCGTTGGCGTTGAACGCGGAGTCGAGAAGTCGCCGGGGCCCGTCTGGTCGACGACGCCGTACTTCACCGCTGACCGGTCACCGGTGTGGTAAGCAGCCCAATCATAGCGAATGCCAACCTCAACGGTCAACAAATCATCAGTGTCATAATCCAAATTACCAAAGTTAACGCTGGTAAAGAAGGCGTTCTGTAAAACCCACTCCCCGACGATCAGCCCTTGGCCATTAAGCTCAGAGAATCGTACGTCCCCGACAGTTGCACGGGCATCGGACTTGTTGGGGGTACCGGGGTAGCCGGCCGCCTGCGTGCCTACGACTGGACGTTGGAAGGCATTATTGTTGGGGAGAACATAACCAGAATTAACCATAGCCGCATAGAAGGTTTCATTGGCATCGGGGGCGACAGAGTTAATAATAACTGCTGTTATGGGCTCCCACGTCATCGTTCCGGGGTAATAATACGTATTTCCCAAAAACTTATGCGGGGTTTCCGAAAGGGTCATAGTGGGTTTGGTAACCGACTTAACCAAGTACTCAGCGTAGCCCCCCTCATTACTAAGATTGTCTAAGCTGAATATAAACCGATGTGCTCTTTTCGGCTCAGATGATGGTAGTGTCCAAAATGGCATATTCTCTGTCTCCTTGTCTAAATTAAATAGTGTGGGCGCCAAAAGGCGCCCACAATAATTAATATATTTTAATCATCAAATGCCGCACCAGTTCGCTGAACATTGAAATCAATTGCAATGAATTCAATGGCGCGAGTGGGCTTCAAAAATATCTGTGCATACATTATGTTTCTATCAACTAACTCAGGGGTCGTCGTCGAGCTATCCAGCACCAATCTGTACTCACTGAGGCCAAAGTTATCTTTGACTCCATCCAAAATTGGGCGCGCAAGGGACTTGAATCGATTCCACGTTACTTCAACGTTGGGATCAAACAAGACCTGGGTCGAAACCCGGGCGATTTTCTTCTTCACGAAGAGCAACATTCTACGAACGTTGATTCTATCGAGAGCAGAAGGAGTCACCTGTAGTGTCTTCTGACCGAATACTACGATCCCTTCAGCGGGGAACTTAGCGATCGGATTAATATTGGCCGAATAGAGCTTGTCTCTATCTGCCTTACTAAGCTGCTGCGAAACTCCAACTACTGGGATTCCGGCTGCTCCTTCTGTTAACCCGCCTCGGTTGAACCCAGCTGGGGCAAACCACGGCGCCGTCTTGCGCTGTGAGCTAGAGAATGTGCCGAGCGCCGCCACAGAGGGGGGCATGAACACATTCGCACCAGTAATACCGTCTCTAGCGCGGACCCAAGGGAAGAACGCACAAGCATAGGAGGTACTGATGCCGCGGTTACGTAAATTATCAACCGTCGTCTTAACCCCCGTCGTGGCATTTCGAGACTCCGAGGTGGATTCCGCGCGGGGAACAAATCCGCCGGGCAGATCAATAATCGCCAGAGCATCAGCTCGATCTTCACAAACATTAATTAAGTGGTTTGTGAGACCTTCATTGGTAACGCCCGGAACAAGTGCGAGATCAATATCCACCACTTCCGGTTCAGCAATGCTGTCGATCGCTCGCTTCACTGAAGCGAATGCATAATTGGTGCGCGGAGTTCCGTTAAGAAGAAGAGTGTTACGGAAAGGATCCATCTCTTTAATGTCTAGACCACTAAACCCGCCGTACATCGGCATCGTAAAGCGATCATAGCCTGCATCAAGGACGCCGCTAACGGCGCCGCTGATGACCGTGAGGGATTTACCAGCCGCGTGAGAGCCTGACTCCCACCAAACAGCGTCGTTGGCTCCTTCTCTCAGATCGTCAAGGGTGAATACCGTAGTTTCCTTCATCCAACTACCGGAGGAGAAAGTGTTAAGCATGCCACCACGCGGGCGCAGAAGATCGGCGTTAGACGGATCAAAGCGCGTTGACGTGTTCGAGCGGCCTGTCTGGTATCCAAAATAAGCATCCGTAGGGTTGCCCAAGTCGCCGTCAGAGGCGCTGACCCGGAGAGAGGGGTTGGGCGTAATTACCTTCGCACGCAGATAGGTGTCAGCGCCGGCAGTGGTGGAACCACTGTCGTACATCCAAAGAAGGGTAAGGTCATCGCCAGCCGATTTGCCTGATCCGCGAGGGTGTGCTGCCGCGCCGCCGCCGATGTAGGTGGGCGCGCCCCAGGCCGAGCCAGTGAGCCACGCGCGGGCCTTCAGCCGGCCGCCGTCGGCGCCGGCTTCGGTGCCGGTGGTAATCAAGTCTGCATAGGTAATCATTCCGCGCATTCCGAAGGGAAGGAGACCACCGTCCGTAAGGCCGGCATCAACATCCGTGTTCATCTCAATCCGAATGAGGTTGGACCGGCTGGGCCAGTTGCCATCCTGCACATTATAGCGACGCTTTGCATTGTCCCAAACAATATTCTCATCACCGACCTTGCGAGCGACGTAGTTTAATGAATTCGGATTCAGATCACAATTATCATATCGTTCCAAAACCTGTACAACGTTATCACTATCACTCAGTTGGCGTACAATGACGGAAAATGTGCCGTAGGGGGTAGAATCATTTTGAGGCGCCTTGATATTCGCAATAGAAACTTTCATATTACGGTTGGACCAGTCGCCGGGGGTAAGGGCGTGGAACTTGAAAAGCTTTTGACGATCTTTCGGGTTCCAATTGGTCGAAACATCGGCAATGCCCTGAACGGGGTCGTTTGCAATTACCCAGGGGGTCTGCCCAGCGACCATCGCATTCTTGTGATTGCCTCCATCGGCTGCCGTGCCGCCGGCGTCCCTATATAGCCACACCAAGGAGGCAAATGAATCACTAGAGGTAATATGGGTAGCAACAGATCGATCGAAAGTTTCGCCAAGCCAATAACCCTTCTGAGCGCTGGCATCAGTTATTGTACCATTGGTCAGTTGAGGATTGGTGTTGAGAACCTTCCGAATATATTTTGAGCTGTCGGTTGTAAAGTTGAATGAACTGGTGATGTTTTTAGATGAGCCGTCTTCAGCCGTGATGGCGACAACATATTCCCTTGAGCCGCCGCTATTTCTAACAATAAGCTGAGAGCCGAGGCCATTCTTGGGCCCCCCAGAAGTGCCCGTGACTGCCAAACACGTACCGCTCAACCGAAGCATCGTATTGGCATCTTCTACATAAATGACTGCTGCGAGGGCGCCCGTAAGACGAATTTCGCCGTTGTCCTGGTGGAGTAAACCTGTCGAGCCAGAATTAAAGAGGACCAAGCCCATCGCTCCACCGCCGGTGGTTCCGGCAGTATCCATTGATTCTTTCCAACCGGCCGCTCCGGCTCCGCCGGAAGTACTCTCATTGGGGTCTTCAACTCCTAAAAGTCGAACATAAGTTAGCGGAGAACTGTTTTTGAGGTATGCTTGGGCAGCAT
>Ga0098061_1000565_pt1 | contig 17863 bp, 17 predicted proteins | sample 22_taG_FD_92579 | JGI IMG/M metagenome (GOLD analysis project Ga0098061, IMG submission 92579) | Marine viral communities from the Subarctic Pacific Ocean - 22_ETSP_OMZ_AT15343 metaG | ecosystem: Environmental > Aquatic > Marine > Oceanic | place: Subarctic Pacific Ocean | collected 2015-01-20
GCCTTCTTCTAGACGTTCCTCCATATCCTTCACCTTCCCATAGAATCCCAATGAAACTTGGTGGTAGAGGGGGGTGGAGTGTCGGTATCCAAAGCGCTTGTCTCCGCAAATTAAAATCATAAAACCACATGACATCGCAGCGCCAGTAACAATCGTATGAATGGGGGTGTCACTTTTCTCCATCACCCCCAGCAGCCCAAAGCATTGATACACGGCTCCTCCGTAGGAGTCGATGTAAAGTTTAATGGGCTGCGGCGCGTACTCCACGTTATTGATTCCGTATAGCTTAACGAGGTAAGCATCATCTTCGTTAATCTCGATGATACTTTTAGTGAGCTTATTCATTGACTCTTGCGTGACTTGCTCAGGAAGATATAAATTTCTTACCTTCGGTTTGGGTAATGCTGTGGCCATTCTATTTTCCGGTGCTGCCTAGGGCTCCGGCGCCTCGATTAGAAATAGTAATCGGTGACCACCCATAAATATCTTCTTCGGCGGAGGCAACCCAGCGGACAGGAACCACGGGTACCACGACACCTTGTGCGATGCGGTCGCCCTTCATGACCATTCGAGGTTCGCTCCCAATGTTGTGAAGATTCACAAACACTTCTCCGTCGTAACCTGAATCTACGACACACGCCCCTACCAATAGCTGCCGCTTAGCAGCCCAGCTAGAGCGGTTCTTAACTTCCATCATATACCCATGAGGGATGGCAAAGCGACACCCGGTCTGGAGCAAGACGGAAGCCCCGGGGGGAATCTTTAAAACATCGTCTACTGAATCTTCTGGGTTGTAAACTAAGTCGAGGCCCGCATCGCTAGGGTTGGCCCGCATCGGAGGGAAGACCCCCTCGCGCATTATATAATATTGTAAAATCATTTTCCTTGTCCTCGGTATGCTTTCTTGTAGCCCTTATTGCCCCCGTGAGGACCGGGCTGTCGCGTCTTAGTGTACTTGCCGCTGCCAATCCGCGTCTTTTTCTTTCGAGTTTCTGTCTGTCTTTCCTTACGTTTCTTCGCCATTTACTTCACCCTCGATCCTTTCCATCATTTGGTTAAACATATCTTTCCTCAACTCACACCCTGTGAACTTTCGATCAGTATTGGCTGCAGCCACCGCTGTGGTCCCAGCCCCTAGGAAGGGATCTAAAATCAAATCTCCTTCGTTGGAATGCTTCGCGATCAAAGCTTCACATAGGGCCAAGCTCTTCTGTGTGGGCATCATTCTCCACTTGCCTCCTTGAATGGGGAAGTGGTAAAGTGCATTATCATATTTGCTGTTGAAGGTGGGGGACCCACCCTTAACGCCCAGCAACGCAATCTCTCGACAGTTTGTCAGATAGTTACGACTACTGTTAAGCGGTTGAGGGTTTGTCTTAATCCACTCAATGAACCGGATTCCCTCAAAGCCTCTGTGATACGGCTCGAACTCATCGAGTATCTTGTGTCGCCTCACAGCAAAATCCTCTTCGGATTCTTCTTTCCCCTGGCGTGGGTAGCATCGAGTAACGAGAGGACCCGAGGCCTGGAGCATAGTCTTAAGGGGAGTAATCTTCCAAATATCAAAGAAGATAATACACGTGCCGCCGGGTCGCAAGACTCTGTAGAATTCCTTAGTGAATTCTTCCATCTGTTCCATAGTGAATTCAGAATCCCACTTTCCGTAGTCAGTGCGAACTGCATACTTCTCGCCGTAGATCGAACCGTACTTAAGGTAATTCTTTTTAGCGTTGCGGAGCGCTGTAAGGCGTTGCTTTCCCGGGGAGTATCCCCCTTTTCGGGTCCACTCTTTCCACTCGCTAGCGCTCTTGAGGAGGCGCCACTCTTCTTCAGTCTTAAGGTCGCCGGTACTATTTTTATGCTGGGCTACGTGGTCCACCCACTTGTCCATACCGCTGTCTCGGGACGTAATGTATGGAGGGTCGGTTAGTATTAAATCAACAGAGTTGCTCTCTATTTGTTTAAGGTATTGTAGCCCCTCCATATTTTCTAGCTGAATACTACAACTTGTCATGACGAGACCACTTTCCCTTCACCATATCGTTAGATACCTCGGCGGCTGTGGCAGGGATGAAATATAGTTCATCAAAAGTACGCATAACATTGGTGTTCCACCAAGTACCCTCTGCAGCAAAGCCGTTTCGGGCTGATACGACACCAGTTGATCCCGCCTTGTTGGACGCTACGAGCACAATTACGTGGTCAGCTTTGGTTTTGATTCGAGCCTTGGTAGCATTCGTCGGCAAGCCGCCAGCCATTTCACTCTTATTCAGGGCAATATAAAACAAGAAGCGCGTGCCGTTCTTATCGAGGTAAAATCCTGACTTGAAATAGGCATCCCCATTTGCATCGATACCGCTATGTGACTTGTCTTTATCTACGGATTTTATTACATCTTGATCTGTAATGCCCCACGGATTGTGGGCGATAAAATATTGTGATAATTCATACTTCTTGGGCCACTGCTTGTAGTTGAGCCCCAAGGTATTAGTCGCTCCGTTTTTGTTACCGAGAAATTTCCAGACTGTCTTGAATTTATGGCCCCCCCATTGAGGACACTCGGTCTTCACAACTTCAAGGCACCGGGCTCTCTTGTCCTTATCCGAGCAACCAGCAAAGGGCGAACCAGGCTTATCCATTTCTCCCACCCTAGCGAGCCCGGCGAGCATTGTCGCAACTTCGGGGGCGGTGGATTCCTTTCCTCCGTCCTTATTGGCATTTTCTCTCAGCTGCTTCCTGCCGCGGGCGCCGGCTGTGCCCGAGAAGGGTAAAACCCACAACTCATAGTCGGGCGAGGAGGCGATATCCATGCCCGCCTCTTGTGCCATCTCAAACCCATCGTAACGATTCCAGCCGAACACCATATCCCACATCCCCAAGGAGGTGTCCCATTGAGCGCTACAAGGCTCTCTTTGCCCTTCCGGATCAGTGATAAGCTTGTGAAAAATAGAATTTACATTCGCCTGATCAGTACCTTCAGGGCGCCCGGGATTGAGGTCGGAGCGATGGATTTCACTTAAAGGGATCCCCAAAGCTTCAACCATCTTACCCTCGACGGGGCAGTACATTGACCTTCTCTTGTACTTTTTGAGGTTACACTTCTTCTTTCCTACGAGCTGTAGGGTCTTCTTTTTTGCTTTTGCTGCCATTACTTAATTCTCTTTCCGTTCTTAACAACTTGTACCCCATTGTTTTTAATCTCAGTCCACGAAACATTGGCGCTAAGGCGCGGGTCCTTCTTGCCTAGTGTCGTGTTAAAGCTTCTATAAAGCTTGGGCAGTAAGATATCATATACCTGCTGGCCTGTCAACATCCAAGACTCGGCCATTGTACCCGCTTCAAAGCGGTTGAAATAATGCTCGGAGTACTTCATAATCTTCTGTTCAATGAGATAGTTATCCTGCTCTAGCCACGATGACTGCTTCATAATCCCGGTATATGCGCCGCGGCAAGTCTTCTGGATAGTAGATTTGTATTCTACTTCCTCCCCCTTTTGGTTGATAGCATCGGCGCCTGAATAGTCCGAAGCAATTTGGTGCCCCAGAACAATTGTTGCATAGATCTCCTTGCTGCGCGCGTAACTAAAAGGGTCGCCCCAGCTTCGCTCTTCACAGAGTTGCGCCATCCTTTCATAAAGGTACGTGTATTCTTGTTCGGGTGTCATTTGTGTTGTATTCATATCCTTATAATATCACTTTCTGTGGTGGATGTCAACCCAGCAATCTCAAATTTCTTCTAATAGATCTCGTGGAAAATCCCCAGATGGAATCATAATCCAAGCGACCCATGTAAGGTCGGTTAATGTGTAACCTATCTTTACCCTCTATTATACCCCAACACTTGATCTTTGTCAACACTGAATTTGAATCAATTACAGAAACAATCCAGTAGGGCTTTCCGTGCTTCGTTTGCTTTCGGATGATCTCCCGTGGAATGAACCACACCATCCCCAACTCAGGGTCGTAGCTGGAGATTGGCGGAACAAAATACTCGTCGAGCTTCTCTTTAATGGCATCGGACATCACCAGATGCATTGGAAAGATACCAGTCAATGAGACTGTGTTCTCAATTTCTTCCTGGTTGGTGAACGAGCGCTCATCCTTATACAGCTCGATCCCTTCAGTAAGCTTCTTCTTACTCTTGGGTCGATCCACTGCTACTGCAGACCAAAAATGTTTGCGTCCAGTAAACCGTTCGTCCATCAGGCTGTTCATCGCACCAGACCTAACCAGCACATCAAGCGCCCTTTTATTTAACTTAGAATAAACTATGTCGTCATGAAAGAGTAAATCTTCAATGTCGAGGAAGGGACGATTATCCACAATCTGCTGGATGGCTGCGTCGCCTAGGCCCTTGATTGAGCTTAGTGGCTGAATCAAAGTATGCTCGTCGTCGGGATCAATTTCCCACACAAAGGAGGAGTCGTTAACGTCGGCTTCCTTAATATTAAATCCGTAGGCCATCGCAATGTTGATCGCTCTCTCCTTGCGCCGCTGGGGCTCCTTGTCAAGGAACGCTGCCATCCATTCGGTCGGGTAGTAGGTGAGCAGCCACGCGCACTGGTAAGAAAGACACGAGTAGGATACCGCGTGCGACTTATTAAAGCCATAACCTGAGAAGTATTCAAACTTATCCCAGAGATCCTCGGCTTCGCGCTGGCGGATCCCCTTCTCCACGCAGCCTGCAATAAACTTGTCGTGGATCTGATTTTTTACCTGAGCGCCTTTTCCAGTTCCTTTTTTAGTAAGGACCTTACGCAAAAGATTCCCCTCGTCAAGAGATAGATCTTTGCCGAGCTTGTGCGCGAGCAGCGCGATCTGTTCTTGGAAAATGAGGAAACCATATGTTTCTTGTGTAGCTTCTCTAACATCTTCGTTAAGATAATCAATTTCATCTTGGTTCTCTTTTGCATAAATATATTGCTCGTGGACGTTGGCCGACAAGGGGCCCGGTCGATAGATAGAAGTAATAGCCGAGATGTCAATTAAGCTCTTGGGTGTGGCTCGGCGGCAGAAGTTCTGCGCGGGCTCCTCAGTGAACTGGAAGACTCCAACAAAATTCCCTTTATGGAAAACACTCTTATAAACATTCTGATCATCCATATCAATAACATCAGGATGGAGTGTCTCGTCATAAAACTTCTTGACATCTTTGAACCTTGGGTTCTCGACGCCTTTATGCCTGCGGAGGATGTGGCGGATAGCGCCGTCAATAGTACGCAACGTTGCCAGACCCAGCAGATCAAACTTAATGAAGCCGAGTGGTTCAAGGTGGCGGACGTTCTGCCCCTCTGCCCACGGTGCTTGTCGCACCCCTCCTGAGTTGATCAGGGGCATATGCTCGTCCAGATTGTCGGCAATAAGAACGCCGCCGGCGTGGCGTGAGCAGGAGCGCACCTGTCCTACGAGCGCTTCAACGTGAATCTTAACGTCCGGGTGCTTCACCAGGAAGCCTCGGAGAGAGGGACTGAGTTCCATCACCTCCTGCCACGTGGGGGCGTAGACGCCTGCCTTAATTCCATGACGCTTCTTGGCTTCCGGGGTTGCTTCCTGAATCATTGTGCTTGTTACTTTGTTTACTTCAGTGAACGGCAATCCATAAAGTTTTGAAATATCTTTGATCAACGAACGTAGTTGTAATGTATTCCAATTGGAAATTGGTACTACACTGTTCTCACCCCAATCTTGAGCTAACATTTCTTTAAGCTCCATTGGCTCCGCAACATCATAATCAATGTCGGGGTAGTCCGTCGCATCGGCACGGAGGAATCTCTCAAACAAGAGCCCGTACTTGATCGGATCAATCTGTGTAATATTCAGAGCGTAGGCGACCAACGAACCAGCAGCAGATCCTCGGCCGGGGCCCGTGAGCTGGACTCGGTTGGCCTTGTCCACAATGGCTTTCATCGTGAGAAAGTATTTGCTAAAGCCTCGATCATCAATAACGTGAAGCTCAGTCTTCAACCGATCCATATATTCTTTGTTCTTGTCTAGCTCCTTCGCCCGTAGTCCTTCGATGGCGTAGTTCACCAGCGCTTGAGTGGCTGTAGTGCCCGCGGGCACAACAAAATCTGGTAGCTTTACAGAGATGTCGGGCTCAAAATTCTCGATGCGCTCAAACGCAATCCTATGTGTCTCCACAATAGACCGCATCACCAAGTCATCGTCGTAGTCTATACCGGCCGCGGAAGAATACCTCTGGTAACTCTCCCACATCTGCTCACCATTCTTGGGGTAAAGTTCATAACCAATCTCTTCCACACCAGCGGGCAGTTCAGCGCCGCCTTCAGCCCAGTCTGGAAGCCCCCTTCCCAGCCAGCCGAGTCGCTTGTAAAGCTCCCGGTCCTTCCAAGCATCGGGGTTAGGATAATGAGAGTCGGCTGTCGAGATTAAAGGAATATCAAATTCTTTATGCATCTCAATAATGTATTGGTTTAGTTCATGTTGCTGTGGAATATTGTTCCACTGCAATTCTCCGTACCAGCGATCTCCAAAGATCTCTAGGAACCGCTCGGTGGTCTCTCGCATAGCGTCTCGAACCTCGTCGGACTTGCTGCGGATCCATTTGCCATCTTCATCATACTCACTGTTCTCCCAGAAGTTACCCGCGTACGGACCACCCAAGCATGCACTGGCGGCAATGACGCCCTCCGAATGCTGGGATAAGAGTTTATAATCCACGCGAGGATAACGATAAAAGTTTTCTTCCTTGTAACTTTGAGAAACCAGCTTGAAAATATTGTTAAGGCCCGTTTGGTTTTGAGCCAGAAGGATCAAATGGCGACGACGGTTTAGCACACTCTTTGTTGCCTTCTTACTTTCGCCTTCATCCTCTACGCTTGTGCCCGAAGCTTGTTCCTTGGCGAGCTTCTTTGCAAGCTTTGCATCTTCTTTGATGCGTTCATACTCTTTTTTCCACTCCTCGATGCTCGGCAAAAAGTAAGCCTCTATCCCAAAGATGGGTTTGAAGTCTTTGCCCGCGGCCTTCATCTTCTTCCAATGAAGTAGCTGGTGACTAAACCCATTCATATTGCCGTGGTCGGTTAACGCAAGCGCGGGTGACCCATTTTCATATGCAAAATCCATATGTTCTTGTGGATACCCGATAGCATCAAAGATTGAGCCTGCTACTGAGTGGGCGTGGAGCCCAACGAATGGAATCTTTTTATTCGTCACTAACTATTCCCCCTGTGTGATTCATATACATCACTGTGTTAGATGGTCGTCGGAGCAACTCACTGTGCTCTGATCCTATAAATATACTATATTCTGCCCAGGTTGTCAAGTCATAAAACCAGGACAGTTCACTTTCTTTTCCTTCGGGTCCGTCACCAAAAACATCGGCCAGTGTAAACCACCGAGATTGATAACGTTTCTCTTTGGGGAGCTTAACTGAGGGCATCTCCCCAGGTGGGGGGGCCTCATACAGTTTAGAGTTTGTAGTAATGATATGCTTCGCACGGCGCCATTCGTCAGGCTGCATGGTAAAGCTCAATGGTATGTTATCTTTTACCGTAAGCCCTTTGTAAGAAAAGTAAAAAGGCTCCTTAGTTCTTATAAATTTACGACATCTAATTATTTCCCTCGGGTCCGAAACGCCAAAAGGAAATGAAATATAATAGGTGTCGGGTGTAGTCCACCGGGAAAACTTTTTCGTAATCCAGTAGGCTACATTCGCACCATAGATAATAGACCAACCATAACAATCAACTTTGTCTCGATGCTTGGGGTGAATAGGAACATAATAGATGGGAATGTCCTGGTAATAATTGTTTCCATGTTTAGTAAAATATCCTCGCTGGGCGCTGGCTTGGTCCACGCAGAACTCGCCTACCCTATGTTTAATTAGTGGCGCAACATCATCATTACACACAATCCATATCGATGTACAGCCTGCGTGGGCGCATTCGTATACAGAACTTTCGACGGCCGTATAGTTAGGGGCAATCGGAGTGAGACAGTCGGGCCATTCAAATCCAAACTCGCCTTGGGTACCGGCAACAGGAATGATACCCACAATATTAATTGGTTGTTTAGGCATTAACTAGATGGTGCCCGATATTAATTCCGGCGGCCGCGCTATGGATAGTGTCATACTCAACCCTATTCTTGTATACCAAGCGATGGGAGTGCTCTATCTTAAGAGATAACCCAGAGTCAGATGTGATCTTGTGTCGCTTGATCTCGCGCTCCAGCAACAGCTTCACCACTGTAGAAGAGAAATCAAAGGCCTCAAGATCCTCTGCGGCAACGGTAGACTCCACCCAAATATCTTTATAGTGTCCTTTGCTGTTATGAAGAACTCTTTTCGACGGATAAAAAATAGCCCTCGATACAAAGTTTCCTTCGCGTTCAATCTCTTGGGACTCTTTAATCAACGATCCTCGACTAATATCAAATAAATCATACACTTTGTAGTCGAGAATATTCTCTTGAATATTTGCACCTACAACCTTCTCAAAATCGAAGACCACCAACTTGGTAAACCCAAGCTGAACTTTGGTGTTGGCCTCCGTCACCACAATAAGACAATCATCTTCTACCCGGATCGTCTGAATATCAAACGGAATGGGAAGCTGCGCTCGCAGCCCCAACTCAAAAACCAAATCCAACCACTTTTGACGTAGCCGCTGGCCGCTCGGATCATAGAGTTCAGAGAATGGGCGCGCGGAGTCATTAACAATGAGAATCGCGGTGTTGCCGCGAGCATATTCCAGCGCCGCCAAAGAGTGCCCCACCACGACCGTCTCATAGTGAAGCACGACGGGGGGGAGTGAAGTCATAGTGTCAGTATAACACTGATGTTTGGCTAGGTCAAGGGGTTTGTTTTATTCTTCGTCAACCTCTGCCGATGCCGCCGGGAAGACCGTGATAGTGCCATCTGCGTTTTTTTGAACGCTTAGTCCGCTGTCGTCCCCTCCTAGATTGTAGATTGCCTTCAGCACATCCGAAGACTGGTCTGGGGTTGGGCTTATGACCTGATTTCCGTCAGGATCCGTCGTTACGACCAAGGCGGGGAGTTTCTCTTGGAGTTTCGCTAGCGCCTTGTGAGCCTCGGGTTGTTCTTCTGCCAGGAACTGGCGCCAATTCTCTGTGATTAGCTGGTGCTCTTTGTAACTTGAAAATTTGCTCATTATATCTCTCCGCGTATTATAAATAGTCTAACTATCTGATAAGCTGCCGATTGGTTAGGCCAAGGCTTTTGTTTTATTCTTCAAAGTTGGCTGCAGCATCTGAAACTGTAGTAATACTATCCACAGCTTCGGGCCCGAAACCGCCTGCGGCGGCAAAGCCTGCGGCGGCTACGACAGCGAGTAACAGAGCTTTTTTACCATACTTTTGCGCCAGCATCTTCAGAGCATCAACGTCTACCACTTTCGCTAAGTCCGCTTTGAGTTCTTTAAATCCCTCAGTTAGCTCTTCTTCTGTCAAAGTACTCTCGCTCATTAATTGCTCGTAACTCTCTAGAAAAGTGTCCAGAGCAAGCTCGACCTGGGCGGCCTCACTAAGGTTGTTGTCATTTGTGGTCGCTTCCGCAACGTATTTGCGCCAGTTTTCTGTTATAAGTTCCATCATCAAATCTCCGAGGGTACTATAAATAGTCTAACTATCCGATAAGATGCCGATTACGTGGTTTTCTTTGATGACCGTAAAAGTCTCTCCCTTGTGGGGAATATCCTGAAGCATTCGTGCTTCAACTACCACACGTAACCCGGTGCCCCAGAGGGTGCCCGATTCGCCGGCGCAATTGACTATTTCAACCACTGCAAAGGGGCTCTCAACAGAACGATATTCTTGAGGTAGCAAAATCTGAGAGTCCGGAGTCTCTTCGGTCGCTTCCTCTACGGCTTTCACATAAAGATAATTGTTAACTGGTGTAAATCTCATTTTAATTTCCTATCCACATTTGGCATAGCCACAATTCTTACACGTGACGCAGCCTTCTACGTAAACGAGACCTTTGGTCTCGCACTCGTTACAGGTGCGCTCGGTGGCTGTAGAGCCATCTGGTATATAATTCTTTAGGATCCGCGAAATACATTTAGCAAAGCTAAACATATCACTGTCACGATCCTTTTGTAGTTGTTCAACCACGTACTGTATGTTGGCACCATGACGTAGCCCTAGTGAAATCATCCGCGTAAAGGCAGAGTGGTTGGGGTTATCGAAGGCTCGCACTAGATCTTTAACCACCACCGTGTCCCCGTTGGTCCCAAGCTGCAAATCATAAATTGAATTCATTGACTTGCGTGGGTGCTTGAGGAGAAATCCTTCAGCTTTGCTCCGCGGAATCTCAATCAAATCTGAGCGTCCACCCATTACTTCGTAGGGCTTTCCCTCCAACAGGCCAACCATTACCACCCACTTTTCTCCTTGAATGGTGGTGTGGTGAATGTTACAAGGCAGCCTTGCAGGCCGTTTAGGGGCTTTGTGTTGGGGGAAGCTGTCCTTCCTGTCCAGCAACACACCGGATCGGGATCCTTCAACATAAACTGTAATACCTTTGAGACCTCGCTTCCACCCTTGGAGATAAATTTCTCCGACCATCTCAGGGGTCGTATCTTTGGGTAGATTAATCGTCGAGCTGATCGAGTGGTCAATACTCTTTTGAATAGCCGCTTGTACTTTTACCCGGCGAATCCAATCAATCTTATCTGACTCCACAAAATACTCAGGAAGCTCTGTAGCGTTTTCTGGCGCCCACGCGTCTAGCCACTCCTGAATGTTGTGGTGGAACACTGTGTATTCTAGCCAGCGATCCCCTAGATCATCTACAAAGTCAGCTTCTAAATGCTGTTCATTATGAGATAGCTTCCGCCGTCGAATATAAGAATTCCGGAAGACGGGTTCAAGACCAGACGATGTCTGAGACATAATGGAAACAGAGCCCGTGGGAGCGTTCGTAAGGATAGAAATGTTGCGCCGTCCATGTAAAGCAATTGCCTTGCGAATGGGGGCTGGGAGTCTCTGAATGAAGGCGTTGTCCTTCTCGGTGTCCCAATCAAAGATGGGGAAACTTCCCCTCTCCTGGGCCAGATAGACACTCTCCAGGTAGGCACTGTCCCTGAGTGTTCCGTAGATTTTCTCAATGATCTCTAATGCTGCCGGCGAGTCATACGAAAGTTGGAGGCGAGCAATTGCATCCGCTAGCCCGTGGGTACCCAAACCCGTGCGGCGACCATCAGTGGCAGCAGTATATAATCGATCCCATAACACTTGTTCGTCCACGCTATCCGAGGCACCCACTATTTTCATCAACTTTTCGAGTTCTAAGTCGACTAGATCATCTGACAATCGCATCGCTACCGCGGCCACTTCCTTAAGTTTATCAAAATCAAAAACAGCTTTTTTGCCGAAAGGATTTTTCACCAGGTGCTTTAAATTAATTGACACGAGGCGGCAACTGTCATAGGGGGAAAGGGGAATTTCTCCACAAGGATTAGTACTCACGGTTTTAAACCCCATATCGCTGTAGCTGTGAGCTGGAAGATTGTTAATGATGTTGTCCCACATCAAGAGGCCCGGTTCGGCCGTCTCGGTAGCACACTCAATAATTGTGGTCCACAACTCCTGGGCGCTCACCTGGGTGGTGTGTGTGGGGGTCGGGGAATCTACGGGGAATTGCAGCGTGAAGGATTCATTATTTTCTACCGCCTCCATAAAACTATCAGTTATCTTTACCGACACGTTGGCGCCTGTCACTTTTGTGAGGTCACGTTTCATGGTGATAAACTGTGCAATGTCAGGATGGCGGATATCCATTGAAATCATCAGAGCGCCGCGGCGCCCGTTCTGCCCGATCATCCTGCAGAGGTAAGAGTAAAAATCAGCAAATGACCAAGCTCCAGTAGTAGTGCGAGCAGAATTATTAACAGCAGTACCTTCAGGACGAAGCGTAGAAATATCCAACCCAACTCCGCAACGACGTTTAAACAAATTAGCAAGATCTTTGCCAGCGTCGATAATGGATGAAACACTGTCTCTAGGGCTATCAACAACAACACAATTAGACAGAGATACATTAACATATTTATTTCCCATCCCCATCATGGGAGATCCTTGAGGGACGATGTACTTAAAATCTTTAAGATAAGAATAAATTTCATTCGCGCTCAGAGAATTTCCCCCAAACTTTTCTTCGGCGCGGTTAAATTCAGCAGCCAGACGGCGGTGCATATCGTCGGGACTCTTTTCTACAAATGCGCCGGAGGTGTCACGCAAGCAATACTTGGTCATAAATACATTCGTCGCTAGTTCATCACCATTAAAATATTTAAGAGTAGCCTCTCGGACCTCATCATCTTCGTACATCTTTCTATGCCACCCTTCCCTGATTCTGTTGTTTCTTAAACTTCTTGTACTTATCAAAAAGTTTTTCCTTCTGCTTCCTACTGCTCACCTCATCTGTCTCGCCGTCCTCACTCGGCTGCAAGACTTTGATACTAACGTTCGCTGTATCCATAAACAATGGAAACACGAGGCCGTCCGGGCCATTTCTATTTTTGGCAATATACATTCGCCCCGTGTTTGCTATTTTATCATCTATGGTACGAGAAATTGAGAAAATAAAGTCGGCCACGAAACATTTATTGAAGGCCTCGGAGATTGCCTCCATCGTAATAACTTCGGCGTTTAATCCCGAACGATTAGTTTGGGATGCAGTCCACACCACACACTTAAATTCCTGCGCAAGGCCACGTAATTCCTCATAAATAGATTCTAGCTCGTTTCTCTTCTCTCTTTGAATAGCAACAGGGCGCAATAAGTCAGCGTAATCAACAATAACCATATCAACATTAATGCTGCGCATACGCAACTTCTCTAAATGATTCTTCAACGTCATAGTTGAGGCACTCTTCGTGGGGTATTCTTTGATAATAAGTTTGCCCTCGATATCCTGTACCTCTTCATAAATCTTTTCTTTGAAAGCTGTAAGACTGTCAAGGGGGATCTTGGTTAAACAACTATCATAGCGGGAGCCAATCACAGTATCCTGTAATTCAAGTGTGTAGTGAATCACCGTCTTGCCAGCTTTAAGTGCTTGGGATCCCAAATGTACGAGAGCCATCGACTTGCCAGCACCCGTCGGAGCAATTACGACGCCTAATTCTTTCTGGCCTAGGCCTCCGCGAACCAGTTCATCGACCAATAGCCAACCGGTTGATATAGGATTCCGATACTTCGGCTTAAACCTTTCCTCAAAGTCTTTCTTCCAGTCATATCCTTCATTATTATCAGCCCCAAGCTTAAGCGAATTATTAATTACTTGTGCAATTTCGTCGAACGACGACTGTTGCATCAGCCCAATGGACTTGACCATGGCCGACTTAAGATTCTGCTTACGACAAAAATCTAACGTCGTATCTTTAATGTACTCCTGATCCGTAAGATCGCTAGAGATACTCCGGGCATAATAGTCTCGCACTTGTTGCCGGGTGAGTTCATTCTCCGCATCCAGTTCGGACCGGAGGATCGTCTTCATAATGTCTCGGGAAGGATGAACACCGTACTTTTTGCGGTAATTAAATACCTTATTAAGAAAGAGTTTCAGATAATTCAACTCTAAAAAGCCAACATCTAAAACCTCTTCGACTTGATCGGCAAAAGGCCGGTCGTCCAAAATAAGCATACAGAGTTTCTCTTGAAACCCTTTCCCGTATTTGGAAAAAGTAACGCTCTCGCCATTTAACTTCATTCTGCCCCCAAGTTATTCTTATTTTACCACTAATGCAGCGCCTTGTCAACGGCGATTCGATTCATGCAGGCAAATAAATCCTGCCAATTGTACACGCCGAAACCGTCTTGGTTCATGAGGCGAATAAACTCCGTCCTATTAAGGACATATTCAAAATTATCCAAAGCATAATTGATCTTGGATTTACACTGGGGAGAAAGACTGGGGGAGTATAGCTGCATTACGCGGTAATTCAGACTAACTATGTCGCTCTTCTCTATTACGGCATCGTAAAATTTAGGGCGTCTTTTGTCATCTGAGCTAACTCCCCGACAATATTCATAAATGTCTTCTAAAGAAAAATCTTTATTTTCTGCGAGGAATGGAAGGCGCTTCTTGACAGTCGGGAGGCCGGCTCCGCCCACCCCCTTGAGGTTATCTGACTTGTCTCCTGCAATCGCCCTTGCCGCGGCAAAGTTCCGAGGGTGTATGCCATATTTTTCTACAACATTCTTACTATTGAGGGCCTCTTTTTGGATGGGACGGAACAAAACCGTCTTTTCATCACATAATTGGAGGAAGTCTTTATCACTAGAGACAATAACTTTCTCCCAATTCTCAAATTTATCCGACTGTGCGACGTAGGCGATGACATCATCGGCCTCCACCTCCGGAAACATATACTGAACCACCGGAAGTTCATTCAAATACTCCAGTGTCCGTGTCTGTTGCCACAAGCGGTTCTCTGTTTCCTCATCGTCGGTGAGGTTTGACTCTCGATTAAGACGAAGGGGCTTGCGCCCTTCCTTATATTCCTTAACCAAGGAGCGCCGCTTGCGAGAGCCTCCCGGGCCGTCCCAGGCAATCACCACGAGATCAGGTCTTAGTTCTCGTGATAGCTTCTGTAATATCTTCAGGAAGCCCTTCACGCCGCCGATAGGCTGTCCGTTAGTGGACAGGCTGGGGTCCACGATGTAAGCCCTAAAATACATATTCAGGGCGTCCACAATCATTACTCTTTTCATAGTCTCATACTTTCTATTGTACCGTCTCGGTCGGTATATACCACTTTCTTCACTCCAACGTGTCGCATTGCATTTTCACACATTGGACAAGGTTTGCTCATACGACGCTCGCCGTCGCTATTAATTCTTGCAACATACACTGTGGCGCCCTGCGTCTTGGAGCGGTCCATCCCGAGGATGGCGCCAAGTTCTGCATGCAGGGTCGCGTCACCAGTATGGTGTTCACGGAACCTCTTTCCAAAATGACAATGGCGCTGCTTGTTGCAGGAGAGATTGCGGACAGAACTGCCCTTCACCAGCACAGCACCGTGCCTGAACTTTCCGTAGTCGGATTGTTCAGCAACCTTGGTGGCCAGTGTAATATAGCGTTTGCTCTTCAAAGTGTCCCCTAACGTATGAAGCTCCTATGAGTATACCTCACAGGAGCTTCGGTGTCAAGGGTTTTATTTATTTACCCCGAGGAATAATCACCGCCCACTTGGCGCTCTCGGGATCTGCGCCGCCCCACTCAGAGGCACGGGGGACCTTCTCACCCTCAACTTCAAAGCCGCCCGGGAAGGCCGTTGCTAAGGCAAACAACTTTCCCTCCTCGTGCGCGCTTCGGAGCGCGGGTGTTTTAGAAACAAACTCATTCTGGTCGGGGGTAGAGCGGCCTGGGTCGTACTTAAATATGCCCACCGATGTTTCGTCCGCAGCAAAAAAAGGGTCATTGATGGTCTTGGTGGTGATTGCTCTTACGACGGGTATTTTAATTTTCTTCTTGGTAGCTGGATCAAATTCTTCTTTATGTCCTGCTTCATAAGATGCGCCCGGGAGGTATTCCCGCACCCACGACATTGGTTTTACCAGTTCATATCCTCCGCCGGGGAAATTAGCTTTTACAAAACCCCCCGTTGGAGCTATGGCGGCTTCATTTTCCACAAAGTCTACAATCATATCTGGAGTGACTTCCCCTGAGAACACGGAGCCCGCGCCGGGCTGTCCGTGGCTACCAATATGCGCAAATGTATCTTTATGAACTAAGACGATTTTACCATCTTTGCGAGATATGAGAGTATAGTCCCCACTTTGTTGAGCCTCACTCAAGAACCTCTGCCAGTTTTCCAATAATACTTTCATTGTGTGTCTCCTTTTAGATCTTTATATTTGCGAGCATGTTGGTTACTGCTGCTTCGGGCAAGTTGGGGAATGCTTTTGATAGAATCTGCTTAATCTGTTCATCTGGCTTGCCGGCTTGCTTTAATCGCCTAACGATGTCCCCTGGCCTTTTCTTTTGCTGCTGTTGTTGAGGCTTTTCTTTTTTCTTTTGCTGCTGTGGCTGGGCAGCTGCCGGGCCGGCCCAGGCTTGAAGTGCCTCCAAAACGACAGGATTTTTTATTTCCATACCTTTCGTGAAATATCTAACAACTTTTTGTTTGTCTACCCCCCTTTTATCAATCTTAAAAAAAGTTGACATTTTGCCACCCATATATGATACAATGGCACTATCTTTCGGATTTAAGGCATAAACTTTTCCCTCCCCTCCATAGATTGCAGTAAATTTTATTGGCTTTCCTGTTTCTAATAATTTCACAACTTGACTAGTCTCTCGCGCCCCATCAACATCAAGTGCAGTAGCTAATAATTTTTCTGCCAATTGTTTATAGTTTGTAAAAATGGCTTGCACCAGTGGCAACAACTGTTTTTCAGAATCATTTAAAGGTTCATTATTTAACATCTTATCATTAATCATATCAAACGTATTTAATATCATTTCTGGTTGCTGCGCAATCATTTGTTTAGCTTTATCGTCTTGGGCCACCGGGTCGTCGCCGCCGGCTTTTTTGATGAAAACGTTGTTGAATTTCGAAACCATTGAGGCTGCTTTTTGAATTGCTTGTTGTACGGCAGCAGAATCAAACTCCATGTAGTGTTTAATCGAATGACTCACTCCACCATGAGTTAGTCCCTCTTTATCGTAATCAGTTTCGGGATCGAAAACGATAACCGACTTGCCTGCACCCGGCATTTTGTCATAATCTGGCTGTTGATCATAAAACTCGGCCTCTTTTAGATACCTTCTCCAGTTTTCCATCATAAGTCTCATAGCGATGTCTCCACTATAAATAGTCTTATTCTTTATCTGCGTCGTAGAAATCCTCGGCGTTTCCTTCGCGCGCATCAAACTTTCCATAGTCGGTTTGTTCTTCAACTGTGTTCCCTAACGTATGAAGCTCCTATAGGAGCTTCAGAGTCAAGGGTTTAGTTAGAGCTTATTTCTTGGATTCGTACATAGATTTATAATTTGTTTTACCAGTCTTCATTGTATCGATAACCCCGCCCAGCGAAACTTGCTTGTCGTGAGTATCTCCACCATCGAACTGAGGCATATAGTCTCTTTCTGGGCCTTGTGGGGGAGGCAGTTGCGATAGATTTCCAGCCACAACAGATATAATTGCTCCTTTAACTTGATCGGGAGTCATCTCGGGCTTTAAACCCCAATACTGTTGTGCAGCTGGAATCATTTTAATTTTCTCTAGATACTCTGGTCCAAGAAGAGGTTTTCCTGTGTCTGGTACAACTTTCCCTACTCTGGCCAGAATCATTTGTGCAATAAATTTGGCATCCTTGCCTAAAATATTATCTGATGGGAGCGGGTTCCCTTCGTCATCAACATCTTTTGCTGTTGCAGAAGGTATCTTGCCAGACTGAGGATCGATGGTGGCTGCAATTGCCAGTTGGGCGCCGGCTAACTTCTGGTCTGCACTCTTGCCGGGAAGAGAAATGTTTTGTGCATTAATCTTGGCTTTCGGCCCGGCGACAGCCCAAGTGGATGACCAACGATGATGTCCGTCGATAACTAGAGGACCAGAACTAACAATCTTTTTGCCCCTTCCGGTAATATCGCCAGTTCCAACATTATCAACAGATTTGAGAGTGGATAACGGCCACCCAATAGATTTCATTAAACTAATCTCATTTTGGGTTGGACCCATTTTGCCTACGGGATTTGCCGCGGGAGCCACCTTCATTACTTCGTCAGCGGGGGCACCGTCGGCCTGGCCGCCGCGGAGGGCCACCCGAACTTTCGGATCTTGACCTATGGGACTATTGAGGAAGTCAACCACCTTTACTACTCCTCCAGCTGTGAGGTCGCCACCTAGTTTACTCAATACGGCGTCGCC
>Ga0098061_1000566_pt1 | contig 17861 bp, 12 predicted proteins | sample 22_taG_FD_92579 | JGI IMG/M metagenome (GOLD analysis project Ga0098061, IMG submission 92579) | Marine viral communities from the Subarctic Pacific Ocean - 22_ETSP_OMZ_AT15343 metaG | ecosystem: Environmental > Aquatic > Marine > Oceanic | place: Subarctic Pacific Ocean | collected 2015-01-20
ACTCAAACTAATACTTGGGCAGCGATTGTTCCCATACGGACGACAGGCAGTACAACCGGAAAAGGTTACGATTTTGATGGGAATCTAAACTCCGCCGAGACCCCTCAGGTGGTTTCTTGTCGCTTAAGCCCTACAGATGCACCTCAAAACTTGTTTAAGTTTGTTGCACTGGGAGAACCGGGCGACTGGACAAACAAAAATCTTAAGATTTCGATTCAAGATATTAAGGTTTCAACCAATGATAGTACCGAGTATGGTCAGTTTTCTGTGGTTGTTCGCCACTTGAGTGACACAGATAATGTCGTCCGCATCATAGAACAATTCAATAATTGCGATCTCAACCCTGACTCTTTAAACTATGTTGCACGTAAAGTTGGCGACAAATATCTTAGTTGGGACGAGACTGAGCGCAGAAACATTGAAGTTGGCAACTATGCGAATCGTTCTGATTATATTCGAATTCAGATGAATGCCGATGTTGACGCTGGGATTACAGACGCGCGCCTTCTTCCTTTCGGATTCCGAGGCATTGTTAAATATAATGATGAAGATAACCTCCAAACCGGCGCTGCCGACGGCCGCCAGTGGATCTCTGGGTCCGACATCCCGACCGGGTTCGGGGGGAGTACTCCGCAAGAGATAACTTCGGGCTCCATGTTTGCTATTTCTGGAGCACTGTCCAGCGCAGTCGGGAAGTCGCAGCCAAACCTCCAGTACAATCTCAACATACTTTACCCAGCCCCCGAATTCAGAGTTAATGCTTCTGATGGGAACCTTAACAACCCAACTGACGCATACTTCGGGCTTCAGACGGCTGAGGCTGCGGGCAGCACCGTCTTTGAGCGTTCGACCATTGACCTTCTACGCCCACGCGGCGGCCTTGTGGGCAATATGTTTGCCACGAGCACAACTTTAAATACCGAACTATCCATGGAATTCACACTCGATGATATATCTGGATCAGGTGTGTGGGAAAGTGGCTCGCATAATGATACAACTGCCGGAGAGGGGTCCCTTACTTATGCTAATGGGCCCGTAACCGGTGTTCTTAATGCTGGCTATGATAGATTCACAGTTCCAATGTATGGCGGCTTTGACGGCCTGGATGTTAAGGAACTCGACCCATTTGCTAACAGAAATCTTGCCGGCAGCCCCACAGATAGTAGCAATTATGTGTTTTATAGCATCCGGCGAGCAATTGATACTGTTGCCGACCCCGAGGTTGCACAGATGAACTTGGCTTCTATACCTGCTCTTACAAACGCAAGCCTCACTACTCATTTAATCAGGACATGTGAGGATCGAGCAGACGCTTTGGCAGTTATTGACCTTCCTGATGGCTTCACGCCGCGCGAAGAGGGCCTCGCTTCTGCCAGAAATAATACTCAGAGTACTATTCGACAGGCAATTGCAAACCTACGCGACCGAGGTCTAAACACCTCTTATGGTTGTACGTTCTATCCATGGGTCCGTGCGCGCGATACCCTCAACGGCTCATTTGTTTGGTTGCCCCCTTCTGTTGCCGCTATCGGCACTTTCTCTAGCTCACAGCGAAAGACGCAAGTCTGGTTTGCGCCGGCTGGGTTTAACCGCGGCGGACTCACAGAGGGTGCAGCAGGCATTCCTGTTATCGACGTCGCACACCAACTGCGTCGAAAGGACAGAGATGATCTCTATAGCGCCAATATTAACCCGATTGCGAAGTTCCCCGCAGAGGGCATTGTAATCTTTGGTCAGAAGACCCTTCAGGTGACACCTTCTGCTCTGGATCGCATCAACGTGCGACGTTTGATGATTTTTGTAAAGAAACGCATTTCACAAATGGCCGCAACTATTCTTTTCGATCCAAACAATAAGACAACTTGGGCGAGATTCCTGTCGCGGGTCAATCCCTTCTTGGCCGAAGTAAAAACAAACTTTGGTCTGTCGGATTATAAGGTGATCCTCGACGAGACCACCACAACCCCGGACTTGATTGATAGAAATATCCTGTATGCCAAGATTTTCTTGAAGCCAACTCGGGCAATCGAATTCATAGCGATTGACTTCAATATAACAAGAACAGGGGCATCGTTTGACGATTAATAAAGTGAGGGAGGTTTTATCCTCCCGCACTATATAATAATAGGAATATCAGGAGACACAGAACATGGCATTTTGGAATTTAGCGACGTCAGAACCGAAGAGATCACATAGATTTTTATTGAGGCTCCCGGAATTGGCCAGCGCAGCAGATGAATTTACTTATACTGAGTATTTGGCGCGCGCCGTGACGAAGCCGTCTTATACGGTCTCTGAGACCCCGCATAAGTTTTTAGGTAACACATACTATTACCCTGGTATCGTAGAATGGAACACCATTCAGGCCACAATTGTTAACTCCATTGCTCCCGATGGGAATGCTCTGTTGTATGATGCACTGGTTAATATGGGATATTTAACTCCCGATGTGCAGGAACTGATTTTCCGTGGTGAGCGCCCCCCATCAACACCAAATAAGGCGCTAGCGACTGATACGCTCGGTATTGTACAAATCGAAGAACTTGCCGGCAATGGCGATACGGTGGGAACGTGGTCTCTCAACAATGCCTTTATCACAGCAGCCACATTTGGTGATTTAAGTTATGATACTGAAGATATCCTTAATATTGAAGTCACTATGAGGTATGATTGGGCTTCGTATGCAGTGGGCCCCGGCGCCCGGGCCATCGCCAACGTCACTTAAAAAGCGTGAGAGACAGAAAGAAGGTGCTCAGTGAGCAAGAGAAATTCCAATAGAACTAAAGCCCCAGAAGTGCCCCCTCCGGGCCCCGAACCGGATAATAATCTTTTTTCTTTTGTAACCCCTACGGAGTTTGTTGAACTTCCAAGTAGGGGACTATTTTATGGAGTAGATCACCCCCTTCACGATAGCGACGTGGTAGAGATCAGACATATGACGGCAAAAGAAGAGGATATTTTAACGTCTGAGGCCTTACTAAAGAGCGGTATGGCCTTAAACCGACTTTTACAGTCGGTTATGGTAGATAAAAATGTTCATCCTGACACTTTGTTGATCGGCGATAAGAATGCGGTCCTCATCGCAGCGCGCCAGACCGGTTTTGGTGACATATATACAACAAGTATTAATTGTTCGGAATGCGGTAAGCAAAATGAGAAAGATTTTTCTTTGAATACGAGAGAAATAAAAGAATCTGAAATTCCTGAAGACGTCAGCCTTCTTGAAAATGGAAATTTTTTAATTTATAATAAAGAGTATGATTTGAATTTAGAAATAAGGCTATTAAAAGGCCAAGATGAGACAAAAATCACCAAGATCTTGGAAAACCGAAGAAAGCTAAAGAAGGATGTTGGAAACATTACAACAATGTTGGAAAGTATTATTGTCGCGGTCAATGATATACGCGAACCCGCGGCCATTCAGCAAGTTGTGGCCGCGATGCCGGTGGCATTCTCGCGAAAAGTAAGATCTGTTTATGAATCGGTGATGCCTAATATTGGCCTTTATGCTGATTTTGAGTGTGAATTTTGCGACTATAACGATCGGCTGGAGGTGCCGATTACTCTCCACTTTTTTTGGCCTGACCTCTGAGCATCAAGAAGCTCTGTATGAAGAACTTTTCATTTTAAAACAGCACGGTAACTGGTCCTTCTCTGAGGCCTATAGTCTTCCTACGGGGCTGAGAAGATGGTTCCTCACCAGATTAATTAAACACTTTGAAGACAAGAAGGCTCAGGCTGAAGAGTAAAATCACCACGGCGCGCCTTCGGGCGCGCTTTTTCTTTGAGAAAACTAGTTATAAAGGAGTGTCCTATCATGAAAAGAGAAACGACTGTAATCGACCTATCCAATAAGCAGCTGCTGAACGAGCTCTATACCCAATTTGCTGCCGACGTTGGGGCATTACTGATAGACCTTTACCATGCTGATATTGAATTGCCTTTTAACGTGCGAGGTACCTCGTCCGAAATTGAATCGTTTATGAAGACTCTTCAAGGCGAAAAGCGTTATATGGATAGTTATATGAGTCATGGACTTAATGATAGTCGTACTATGATGAGCAAGCATGACCTCGAAGGCGCCATCCGAGGCTTCGAATCCGAAACGGGCCTCCGCTGGCCATTTAAAAATTAAGGGCTAGAAGAAAATGGCCACAGAAAAAGAATTATTAGAAAAGATTCTTGCCGCCCTCCAGAAGGGCGCGCCGCCCCCGTCGAAGGGGCGCCCGGATGACCCCGAAAAGGCTGCCAAATACGACAAGGAGCGCGCTGAGGCAGAAGAGAAGCGCGCCCGACGCGCCCGCGATAATATAGCCCTCGCCGAGACCCAAGAGGAAAGAAACAAAATCAAGCTTGATCAGCACAAGCAGTACATCGATCAGCTGAAAGAGGAGCTCGTCGACGAAGAAGAAGGCACCGCCGCATATAAGAAGAAGGTTCAAGCTATCAAAGAAGGAACCAAAGCCTACAAAGATGCCTCCGCCGCGCTGCAAAAACATAATCAGGAAATGGGCTACGGCGCGGAGAAGGCCAAACTTCTTTCAAATTCTGTTTTGGGAATAAATGGTGAGTTCCAAAAATTCATGAGGTTTGTGCCGAAAAGTAAGGCGGAACTCAAGGGTTTCTTTAAGGAAATGAAGAATGCTTTAAAGCCCACCAAACTCCTGGGCGCCCTCCTGATGAAGGTCATCAGCAACTCGGTTAACTTTGCCCTCTCGGTTGATAAGGCCGGCGCTTCATTCCGCGCGGCAACAGGAGCAGGGTATGAGTACCAGAATGTTATCACCAATGCCGGCGCCGCATATTTGACCTATGGAATTAATGCAAAAGACGCCGGCGAGGCGGCCAAGGGCCTCTTCGGATCATTCAGAGACTTTACCACTCTTTCCAGAAAAGAAAAGACGCGCCTTGTCGCCACCACTGCAATTCTTAAAAAGTTTGGAGTAAGCGAACAAGAAACTGGCAAGAATCTGAACATAATGACGAAGGCCTTGGGAATGAACAAGACAGCCGCCATGGGAACTTTGCTAGAATTTGAAGCAATTGCTCGTACGGTTGGAAAGCCTATTAGCGAGATTTCGAAAGATTTTGCTTCTGCAATGCCAAAATTAGCTTTCTATGGGCAACAAGCGGTCGACGTCTTTAAGGAACTGGAGATGCAGTCGAAGAGCACGGGCCTTTCGATTGATGATATTTTGGGCATTTTCGGTGATCAGTTTGATACATTTGAGGGATCTGCCAAGGCTGTTGGAAAGCTAAATGCGCTGATGGGCGGACCGTACCTCAATTCGATCGACATGTTAAATTCGTCGGAATCTGAACGTCTGGAGTTAATGCAGCAAGGTATGGAAGCTTCCAATATTTATTGGGAGGATTTAAGTAAGCCAGAAAGACAAGCATACGCTAACGCAATGGGTACCTCGGTTGATAAATTAGGACAAGCTTTGGTCAAGCTCACCCCATTGGAGGAGGCACAGGCCCTGCGCCAGGATCAGCTGGCACGAAAAGCCGGCCAAGCCCGAGACGTTATTCAAAAACTCAAGGATGCCTTTAACAGCATTATTATCAAGCACCAAGGGCTCTCAGATATGATAGTTAAGAATGTAGATAAGTTTGCTGATTGGATTCAATCAGGCCATGATCTTGGGGACCTCTGGAATGACCTTTTCGGCAAGGGCGGCAAATTTGAACCATATATCGAACAGATCAAGGCCTTCGGAAAAATGATCGCCTGGGTATATCTCACCATTCAAGGCTTCAAGATTGCAAGCTTTATTTCGAGCTTGAACCTGATCGGCACCACCGCGGTCGCAAACGCTGGCAAAGTCGGTATGATGGGGCGCGGAATGAGCGCCCTTGGTGGCATGGCTATGGGCGGCATGATGGCGTACGGTGCAAGTAAAATGGGCAGCCAGCTGTATGCTTCGGGCCGCGAAGAAGCGGGGCAAAATGTCGCTAAATACGGCGGTATGGCTGGGGGTGCGCTGCTGGGCGCCCGGGCTGGGATGATGTTCGGACCATGGGGCGCCGCCATCGGTGGCGTCCTCGGTGCCGGGGGCGGTTATCTGTACGGACGCCAAAATGCGCGCAATATGGTCACCGAAAACACCCAAGCGGACGTCGACTATAATGATGGGTGGGAGGTGTATTCCACGAAAGGGGGCAAAAGAAAGAAGATTGGAGGCGCATCAGTAAATAATGCTGACAGCATTGCTATGTTGGCCGGTACTCCAAGTGGCCCCTTAGCACAAGGTACCGGGCTCTTTGGAAACGCCGCGGCCCCGACTGGCGATAGCGGCGCCGCCCTGGCTGAGGCAATCGAACGCGGCATTGCCGCAGGGCTTGCTAAGGCATCCTTTGAAACCAAGGTTGAGCTTGCAGCTAATACGAAGGGGCTATTAGATTTGGTTGATAGTCCTGCCGGCAAGCATGCATATATGCCGTTCTATGCCGGCAAATAAAGGGAGATAAAGATGCCAGATATAAAACCAGGAATGATAAACCAGAAAGCCTTTCAAATCTTTATCACCAACATTCCTACGAGCATGACAATTAAGTTTGATGGTTGGGTGACTAATTTTAATGACACCTTTAGTTCTAGCTGGAATAGTGTCCCTGTGTATGGTCGGATGGATGATCTGCATACGTTTCAAAGAACAGGAAGAAAAATTACTTTAGCTTTTGACGTTGTCTCGGCCAATCATCTAGAAGCAAAGAAAAACGTGAGAAAACTAAATAGATTAGCACAATTCCTCTACCCCCTTTACTCGGCGCCGCATGGTGATTTAAGTATTACGGCAAACAGCCAAGCGCTGCAGGCTCCTCCTTTGTTGAAAATGAAATGGAATGGTCTCATTTCAAATGCTTTTGAGGGCGGGGCCCTTGTTGGGTTTCTCCAGGGGTTTAATTATACTCCCGATCTGAGTGCGGGTCAATTCTTCGTTCCCGGCGCCGGCACAGGAAAGCCGTACATTGCCTATCAAACCCACAAAGTGAGCTTGTCTTATACTGTTTTACATACCCATCTAACAGGATGGACACAACAGACTGCTGGGAGTACACAATATATTTTTGGCGGAGATGTTGCTCGCGATATTGGATCGACATTCCCACATGCCATCTCTGATGCGGTTGTGTTGCCGGCCGAGGGTGCGACCCCGGATGAGACCGCCCCCAATCCCGCGGGCCCTAATCCTGCGCCAAATGGTAATCCGGATGAGGAGGAGCAATTGATGGTGGATGAATGGGGGGTGAATGCTTGTGCTGACGTAAGTGACGAAGTTTGTCTCGCTCGATTTCGAAAACGCGGAAGGCTGCTCACCCCTGAGTCTGAGAAGATTGACAACGCCATACTGAAGGGTGACGGTTCTTGGAGGACAAGAAAGGAATATTTCGAACAAAAAGCATACAACCTCCAGAATAAGCAACTATAGAGATAAGGGAAAAAACAACTTATGCCAGATATAAAACCAGGAATGATAAATAAAGATCATTTTCAGATCTTTATAACTCACATGCCAACCAACGAAAAGATCAATTTTGACGGATGGGTCACGGGTTTTGCTGACAATTTTTCTTCCACTTGGAAGGGTACCCCCGTATATGGTCGGATGGATGACTTATATACATTTCAAAGAACAGCTAGAAGAATATCTTTAGCTTTTGATGTCGTTGCCTCTAACCAGTTTGAGGCGGCTAAAAATGTTAGAAAATTGAATAAATTAGCACAATTCCTCTATCCTGTGTATTCAGAGCCTACCCTTGGCGCGGGCTCCCGCGGCGCCCAAGCACTCCAAGGTGCTCCACTTTTAAAGATGAAATGGAATGGTTTAATTTCAAACGTTGCGGAAGGGACAGATCTCATCGGTTTCCTCCGAGGCTTCAGCTATGATCCGGATATCCAGCAAGGCCAATTCTTTATCCCAGGGAGGGGTACAAATGAGCCGTTTATTGCTTATCAGGCTCACACAGTTAAATTAGACTATATCGTGATACACTCTCATTTAACAGGATGGACACAAAAAACAGTTCAAACCACAAGGGGGAGTACCAGATATATTTTTGGCGGCAACGAAGAGCGGCCGCTGGGATCAACTTTTCCTCACGCGGTTTCTGATCCTGTTCGATTGCCCGCCCCAAAACCAAACGAGCCAGCTGTTGCTGCACCGGATGAGAGACCCAAAGAACATGACGGTTCTGGCCTGCCCTATGATCACTTGGATGATGATGATTTGGCGAACGAGCCTTGGTGTCGATCGTACACGCCTACGGCAGGAGAGGACCAATGGGGTTTCGACCCCCTCCCAAAGATGAGGTCAGACCGAAGACCACTCACAGGCCGCGGCACAGATCCCTACCAGGAAGATTGTATATCGGAATCTTTTCAAACCCGAGCATGGGCGCGCATGGGCGCCGCAAGTGAGAGAGAAGTCCTGACCCACGGCGCCGCTGGCTCGATCTGGGACGCCAATCAGGGAGCCGGCATGTCGGGCGCAGGCCTTGGCATGGACGACGACTCCTCCGGTCGCACCTTGAAAGACGAAGACCCAGGCCCATGAGCGCCCTGAGAAAACCAAAAGAGGACTAATTAGAATATGAGCAGATTTGGCAACAGAAGACTACTACAAAATGATCTAGAGGAATACTCAGAGTTTTTTCGAGATCGGGACGTAAAGCAGATTACACATTTCGGCACCGGTGTGTTAAGATACCCCTCCGTTGCCCAAATTACCACGTTGCAAAGCATAAAAAGAGTTTGGGCCGTGGGCGATAGATATTATAAATTAGCAGCAGAATATTATGGCAATCCCCGACTTTGGTGGGTCATTGCGCAGTATAATATGATGCCAACAGAGGCGGACGTTAGAATGGGTGATATAATTTATATTCCATTGCCCTTGGAAAAAGTAATGTCCTATATGGTGGGTTAAGATGGCCGGCGGCGCGATCGGAAACGACTACTATCCTAAGGTCACGGAAGCTACCGCGAAGGACTGGTTTGACAAGTTGATTGAGCCTATCTGTATAGCTTTTTTATATGAATATTTGTCTTATGACGACGACGAAGACTGCCGCAACCGGATCAACGACCTTATTAGGGATCAAATAGAAAAGAAAAATCCGGATTTCGCCGGGTTTGCCCGAGAAAATGACAAGCAGGGAAACACCGTGATGATCGCCGTCAAGGACAAAACGAAGATGGCCGAGATCCGCGACGCCCTCGCGAAGGTAAATCTGCCTCCCATTTATGATGATGAGGGGAAGCAGCTTCCTGGGGAACACGGCGACGAAAGAACAGCTTATACTAAAATCGTCACTGCATTTTCGCAGCTGGAGGCAGATATAGCCTCGGCCCGGACGAAGTCCTCGGTCGGCAGGCCGGACAAGTCCCGCACAGCCCAAGACACACTTCTCCAGCTTATGGACAAAGTTGGAGATATTGTTAAAGAAAACCCCGACGGAGAGCCAACCTGCACCAGCGCTGCTGCAGACAACGTGGACCTGATCTGGGCATGCCCGGGCATTGAACGGCACTACGACGACGGCTCGCCAGGCCCGGGCTCCGGATCCCGATATGTGTCTGGGGTCGATTTTCTATTGCTGATGAACATTATAGCGAATACTAGCATTGTTAGTAAAGGCGCCCTCGTTGGTCCGATCGCTTTCGATAGCAAGTCGAAGCAGGCAGTCCAGCACGACAGCGCCTTCTTTTCCTGGGATAATTTCTATGGAAACCAGGAACTAAAGAGACAATCCAACCGCGTGATACAAATCAAAGAAGAGAGAATAGGCACGGACGCGGAGCCTAATCCGGATCACGAGATCAAGCGTGCAAACTTTTTTCCCTTAACAACCATCCGCAACAGCAGCCAGGGCGACGCCTTTGGCCACGAGGGCCTCAACGTCATCACCCCGACGTGGTTCAGAGTCCCCTCCGCGTGGGCCCCGGACGCACCCAGCCCCCCTTTCTCCACGACCCAGCAACGCACGACCTACAAGACCGTCCATTGCAACCGGCAGGCAAGCCACACCCCCTACTACGTCAAGCCCGAGGTGGTTCTGAAGACAGAGTTCATAAAATACAAGGGTACGCCTAACGCCTGGCGCCCCGAATGGCTCAAGAAGGGAGCCACAATCACGTCCGGCCCGGAGGTGAAACTCAACCAGATCCCCGTCTCCGACGGCACCGCGTTGAAAGACGGTGACACGGATGACTTCTTCGTATACTTCCTAGATAGAATGAACGCTGAGAAGGTTGAGGGAAAGTGGTGGGCCCAGCGCACCGGGAACTACTCACCCATGGACAAGCTTACGATGCACATTCAGGAGGTGATAACCGGGGACTGGCGCAAGACCCCCGAGGGTCAGTTGTTCACGGGGGAATACGATGTGAGTTGGGACATCCATGAACACACCACCGCGGAACTTAAGGAAAACCAGTGCCCGGTCCCGTCGCCGCAGGAGGCCGGCGCTGATCTTCTGAACACCGGGACGAACGAGCACTGTCTCGCCGCGCGCAAAACCGAGCTAGCTAAAGCAAAAAAGAAGATAACGAACTTCAAGTTCTACACCTCAGCCTTCACCCCTATGAGGTTTGGTAAGCCGGGAGTGAGGATCCTCTCCGAGGACGCCAAGGGCACCGTAGTTGGCAGAATCTACAACATCATGGACCCGTTCCCTGGACGTTTCCAGCTTTTAGATGGTCAAGATATCCATCGTTGGAGGGGCCCCAACTACTCCAAGAAGTACCCAAAAGGCACGCTCCGCAAGAACAGCGCCAACCGGATATATAGCAACGGCACAAAAATTGAGAGATGGATTGACACCAGTGGCGACGGCGTGGCGTTCAAGAAGCTTGTCAAGGGGCCCTGGGGTGGAGCCGGAGGGTTCGGCTACGACCTCAAGGCGAAAAAGAAGAGCTCCAAGAACAAATATGGTGGTGACACTGTGTGGATTGGGTGGGACCCCTCTCGCCTGCAAGGGCCGAACAGTGTTCTTAGTATGGCTGCCTACACATCAAGAATTATTGCTCGCATTGCACGCAATTATCCGAAGAAGTTAGCAGAACTGTTGCTGGACATACTGAAGGATCTCTACGTCCAGGTTGAGAGGAACGAAGCAGACTCTGAAGACAAGAGTTTTGCCGAAGTCACCTCGGACGAGACTGCAGAAATAGAGGGCCTGCTGCCCTATGACCTACAATGTTTTTTGCTTGAAAATATTCGCCAGATCGCCGGCCTTCAGGACAAGCTCTTAAATGACCGCGCTGTGGTATGGAACAGGGGCTACCACAATGTGGGAGTTATAGCAGACATTCTCGGAACAGAGCCTCAACTCTATGATATCATGGCAAATCATCGCCAAAAGATGAGTGTCCAACCGGGAAACCTTATTTCTTATATTAATCACGGGGGCCCCGAAAAAACACTCCAGGCAGAGGCTCTTTTGAATCTTTGCCCGGATGCTTATGCTCTTTTGACTCCCTATATGAAGATATATCGAGTAGATTATCGCGAGGATGACACACTTGTTCCTTATCGGGAAACCGAAATTCCCTTTCCAACGTTCATTGATTCCAAAGATATAACTCAAATAACACAGGGCATCAGCGGCAGATACGGCGGCGCGGGCATAAAATCGTTTTCATGGAATCTTGACGGAGTCAACTCAGCCGAAGTTGAAAACAATATTTCGGCGAATCTGACTCTCCGCTTTCAAACACTGGAGGACATATTCTCTCTATCGAGCCATCCCCAAGCCGGCCTCGGCGGTGAAGGTGAGGTTGCTCAGCCCAGTTATTTGGATTTAATCATCGGTTCTGGTACATCGTTTCGTACCAAGCCTGTGGAGGAGGTTAAGGCGCATCCACGAGCCGGAGGAGCGGACTGTCTTGCTGCTACTGTTCAAACATACGATGGCGCCCGCTTTCGAGTGAGAATCGATGCCGGTTGGGCATGCCCACCTGGATTTGCGAATATGGAGTTTCGCAACTTTGGGCGTCAGATGGGCCCCCCGGGATCTACTGAAACGTATGGGGAGTTTTTAGAGCGAGCAATCAACGATTCCCGCGTTGCTCTTTATTTGGATGTGACTGGTCATGAGCTTAATTTCAACGAAGATGGTTCCGTCGACCTAGAAGTTCGTTATCAAGCCTCATTGACAGGGATCTTAAAATCGCCAAATGCGGATATTTTTATGGGAGGCACCGAGTTAGACCAAGCGATAAAAGAGTATAGAGAGTCTATGCTTGAGACCGAGAAGGCCCAGGATGTGAAGATAGAAGAACAGAAGAGTCTTGGCAATGACTCTGGTTTTATTGAGAGTATAGAAAACAAGCGGATAAAAGCCCGCGAAAAATTGGACAAGATAACCAAAAGAAACAAGGCCCAAAAATATAAGAGATTTTTATGCAATCTTTACGAAAAGAGTAAAATTTATATACTGCGCGTCGACACAGATGAATTTAGGCGCTATAAGGACATGACGCCTAAAGAGCGCGCCGAACTGGCCAAACAACGCCTGGACCCCAGCGATACGAGCATTGAGCTTATTGACCCTCAGTTAGCCGACACGTCAGATATCGATGCGCTTATACTACGAGCGGAGAAAAATATTAAAGAAGCCCAGGCCGGACAAGATCCTCGCGTCGGCGTGCGCTTTAGTGAAAAGAGCGTAAGGACTGGAATAAAGAAAAAGCATCTAAGATCAAAGGAGCTGGATGTGCCATATATTTATCTAGGCGACCTTCTAGACGGGGTGCTGCAGTATATGACAAACATTGTTGATACTGGCGACGATGGTCTCCCTGGCAGCTTCCAAATGCTTTTGGGAAGCATAGAAATACTGGATCCTCTTATGGCCTTCCAGTATAAAAATGCTGTGATTAAATGTGCCGGCCACCAAGAACAAGAGGTGGTCAGAGCCCTCGCCGATATAAATCCTCTAAGATATAAAGGGGCCCACAAAATATCTTTCTATACCAATATTGGTAGTCTCCCAATCTCACTAGACTATTTTCAGGAATGGTTTATTAACAATATTGTCCGCCCACAAATAGAAAATTATAGCTTTCTTACTTTTGTAAAGAGCTTGTGTTCGTTGCTTATAGGTAAAGCCTTTAATTCTAAGTGTTTCGATGAGGTCTTGAATTATCAACTAATGTTTGATACTGCCATATTTGGCTTGGGTGATTCCTTTACGGGAAGAGTCGTGTCCCCGGCCCAGGTTGCCCAGTCGCGGACAAAAGCTTTGCGTAAAGCCAAGGTTCCTCTCGACACTGAAATGGACGGGAGTACGCCTATAATCCCCACTCTCGTTTTATACTCTAGAGATTCGGTTCCTGCAGTTAGCACGAGCGAACGCGAAAACCTAGAAAATGGCATATATCAGCATTATTTGGGGGCTTCTTGCGGGCTAACGAAGAAGATATCGTTTGTAAAGCAAGATATGCCTTATAATAGAGCATCGCGCCTGAGGAGAGAGGGGTCCCTTTCGGCGTACCAACTGCGCGAACTTTATAATGTTAACATTGACATGATTGGGAACACTCTACATAAAAATGGACAGTATATAAAAGTTGATCCCACTGCAGTGGGCGTGGGAGCTAGCGCCGGTGCAGGCAATCTTCCAAATTTGGCAAGTCTGCTTGGAATTGGCGGCTATTATCTGGTGTCGTCAGTTAGCCACACAATCTCTAGCGCCGGCTTTGATGTAAAGGTCACCGGGTTCCAAGAGGGTCTTGAAATCGATGCGCACGAACTAGTTGCACTTCAGCCATATCTTGAAGAGGAGAAAAAATCTTCTCCGAAAAAGAAAAAAGGAAAGTAAATAGGAAAGGATGAGCAATACTTTTGACTACACGCAGGAGGAATTAAGAAACCCGATAGGAAGCGGCAAGCTGTCCCCACGCGCAAAGTTTTATCAACGATCGCTTTATAAGGACGCGGTATACCCTGACAACATTGTTAAGCCTTTGGATACTTGGTATGATAAAAATTTATTCGGACGAGTTGATCAAAAACAGAATCCTATTCTGGTTATTGGGAGCCGTCTTGTGGAAATTCGCGCCGGCGCAAGGCCAGGTATGTATGCACTTGAGTTTGTAGAAAAAGCTTTTATGGATTTGGCTGAGCATATGAAAACTGCCTATATAACTAGTTGCATTAGTAGAGGGGGTAATCCCGCCTTATTTAATATGAAAGCACACATAGCTTACACTAGCCCTTTGGTGAGATATGAAAACTATACGGCCTCACTTTACCGCGGATTCAACAGGGGGCATAGGGATACGGCAGCGCGACCAATAAAAGACTTTTCTGATTATAAAAAGGCTTTTACTGAATATCTGACAATGATGTGTGAAGAAATGCCGATCACTAGAACAAGTTTTCTTCTCTCAAGTCTCGTCAGCCCTTTCATATCGGGGCTTAAGATTGGCATCGCGCGAGAAGACGCAGATTCAGATATAGAAAAGGTCGATGCCTTCATTGGGGACCCAAATTATTTATATTATGTGGAGAGTGCTAAAAAATTTGGTTTTATTGTCGACAAAAATATGCCTTGGATATTAACTGCTGACTTGTTCTCTGATGCTATGCTTTCTTATTTGAGGTTTTATCTAAGTGATCGCTCCGCGGCCATTACTAAAAATAATTTTTTTGAAGTATATTTTTTTAAAGGCTATGGGGAAGACATAGAGTTATTGTCGTCTATGATGCGCCGCGGCTACGCCGAACTTTTAAGTAAGCGTCCTCTATATGCAGAAGAAAAAATCATTTTCAACAGAAGATGTACAAATGCGCTTCAAACTAAAACTTTCTATAGAACGCCATCCTCGTCAAAAGATGTTCTTACTCCCAAGGAGGGTGTTGATTTATATACGCTCCTACGATACCAAGAGGCACAAGGCAGTTGTCCTCCTTTGAAGATTTTACGAAGAAGGAGCTACGAACTCCTGCGAGCGTATGGAAGGTTTGCGACCACGTACGAGATCCCACAATTTATTAACGACTCCTTTAAAGAGTTTCTCTACCCCCCTCATTATGGGCAAGCTAATCGAGATTTAAAGCTTGACAAAGACACTTCATCCGGTATAATAGACACAGCATTAGAAGTGGCAAAGAGTATTGCCAGCGGCTAATAGCCCGGAGGAAGATTGCTTTTTCAAATTTTAGACTCTAAAGTTGAGTGCACTGGCTATTACGCCAATAATATCATAACATCCGGTACCGCCGTTCCTCTTGGGGGGACAACATGGGAATATTCTCGCCACCTCCGGGGTAAAGCGTATGAGATAGCACGCATTTACAGCCAAGGAGCGACCCTTACGGACGTTTGTCCTGAAACTATGAGGGAAGATTGGGAAAGGATCAAGAAGACGCTTAAATCGTGCCTCAGAGCCTTCAGGACATCGTGCCTTTCCTTGGAAGAAAACTGCTTGTACGATGCGATACCGGAATATTTCCTTTTTGAGTACCTTGACGCTAAAAACAAAATCACCGAACACGTGATAACGACAACACCCCGACCACAGAACTATGATTTTATATACAATCTTGTGGAGATGCTATCAAGCATCCGTTCTCAAACCTTGAGTGTTGATATTGGCCCCATTGGTCATCTTTTAAGTTCGGTCCGCGGAAAGAACTTTCAACGCACCCTACAGAGCGTTAAGCACGTATGCGACTATAATCCGTGGGGGACGGTAACCGGCAGGCTGGCCACAAATCCCAGCACGTTTCCTATTCTTACGATGAATAAAGAGTTTCGTGCCTGCGTCAAGCCAAAGAATGATTGGTTTATCGAGCTTGATTTCAATGCAGCCGAATTGCGGACCCTTTTGGCACTTGCTGGCGTGAAACAACCGCAGAACGACATTCATGACTGGAACGTTAAGAACGTTTTTGATGGCAAACTCACTCGTGATGAAGCCAAGGTCAAAACCTTTGCGTGGCTGTATTCTAGCAAGGAAAACAAGCAGTTAGAACGCCTTTATGACAAGGATTTGGTGCGGAATAAGTACTGGGATGGCTTAAAAATTACGACGGATTATGGTAGAATAATAGAGAATGTAGATGAGCATCATGCTCTAAATTACATCGTTCAGAGCACCACAATTGATATGGTGCACGAGCAGGCTTATAAAGTCTATGAGCTTTTGAAGGGGAGAAAAAGCAACATTTCATTTCTTATTCACGACGCTGTGTATATTGACCTCGCCGAAGAGGATCGGTATGAAATATTAAATTTGCTTGACACCTTCAAGAAAACGCGCTATGATATGTTCAAGGTTAATGTCGCAGCAGGCAAAAACCTCGGAGATATGAAGGAATTAAGGCTATGAAGAAAATCTATCACAAGCTCGTAAGAGACCGTATTCCGGAGATTATTGAAAAAGCCGGTAAAGACTACGCAGTGCGCCAAGTACGCTCCAATGAGTTGATGAACTATGCACTTAAGAAGCTTCAAGAGGAAGTTCAAGAGTTTGTTGAAGATCCTTGCGCTGAGGAAGCTGCTGACATTATGGAGATTTTTGATTTTATCTGCAGCCGTCTCGGCCTCTCTGAGAACTATATACTCGCGGAACGCACCTCTAAAAGAGTCGGCCGCGGCTCATTTGATCTGGGCCTTGTCCTTGAGTGGGTTGAAGAGAAGTGATTATAGTGGGACTTGGCAGCGCAGGGTGTAATATTGCAAAGGCTTTTTCAAAGTTTCCGCAGTATGAAACCTATACAATAGACTCCCACAAAGAGGCCGATATCACCATTAGAAAGCAGACCAGTCACGAAAACTATGATGCCCATTTTCCCAACCTTAGAAGAAAGCTTAAATTTACTAATGAAGATGTGTTTGTTGTGGTCTGTGGTTCGGGGCGTGTGTCCGGAGGGATCTTGCGCCTTCTCGAACAGATACAAAACAATCGGGTCACGGTGATATACATACAACCGGACTTGGACTTGCTGAGTGAAGTTCAGAAAACACAAGAAAAGATAGTGCGTAACATATTACAAGAGTATGCACGAAGCGGCGCAATCGCCAACATAATAATGATTGATAATAATCATCTTGAAAAAAGTTTGGGAGACATGTCGATCATGGGATATTACGATGTTCTGAATCAGGCCGTTGTTAATACCGTGCATATGATAAATGTTTTTAAAAATACAGAACCTGTAATAGGAAATTTTATCGAACCATCTGAGATGAGTCGGATCACGACAGTGGGGATTGTCGATGTTGAGTCTGAGGACGAAAAAGAAAAATGGTTTTATGACTTGACAAACGTACGTGAGGCGGTATACTACTATGGTATCAATGAAGAAGACCTAAAGAATGATGGGACCCTGTTCAGGAAAATTAACAAGTTTGTAAAATCAAAGGTGAAAGAAAACATTAACATATCTTATGGGGTCTTTAAAACAACATACGACCAAAAATATTGTTATTGCATTAAGTATTCATCTATGGTACAATCATATAAAGAATTGCTAGACGATCAGGATATTGGCTGATCGTACTTTAACCCAACTATAAGGAGAAAAAATGGGTATTAATTTAGATAAGATGAGAGAAAAGCTCTCGTCACTACGTGGAGACGGAAACTCAAATGACACTTTCTGGAGGCCTAGTGATGGCGACCAGACTATTCGAATCGTTCCAACAGCGGACGGAGACCCCTTCAAGGAGATGTGGTTTCACTACAATGTTGAGAAGGGCGGTTTTCTATGTCCCAAGCGCAACTACGGCGACGAGTGTCCTGTATGTGAGTTCGCCTCACAGTTATGGCGCGAGGGCGTTGATAACAACGACGAGCATAGTAAGAAGACCGCAAAGTCTCTCTTCGTGCGACAGCGCTTCTTCAG
>Ga0098061_1000570_pt1 | contig 17827 bp, 15 predicted proteins | sample 22_taG_FD_92579 | JGI IMG/M metagenome (GOLD analysis project Ga0098061, IMG submission 92579) | Marine viral communities from the Subarctic Pacific Ocean - 22_ETSP_OMZ_AT15343 metaG | ecosystem: Environmental > Aquatic > Marine > Oceanic | place: Subarctic Pacific Ocean | collected 2015-01-20
CGTAAAAGTTATTGATATTCCTGTTCTGACCAAGGCTATAAATAAACTTGGCGGTGAAAATATTGAAAACTTTGCAGATAATTTAGTAAGCATTGCAGGAACTGCTGGGTTTGAAGGCGCACAGGAAGCTGCTTCTGGAATCCTCCAAAATCTTAATGAGTTAGGTTACAAAGAGGAAGTAGAGGCTTTTGCAGGAATAGCAGAGGAAGCCGGGTACGGCGCTGGTGCTGGTGGTATCCTACAAGCGATTGTAAACTTTAAACGCGCCAGAGATAGAGCTAGGGCAAAAAGAGGAGACAATACAGAACCTACTCCTGAAGAAATCCAATTAGAATTATTCGAGGATGATGTAGATCTTGGAGCACGGGCTGCAGTACAAGGCCCGCCAACGGCACAAGGAGAGTTATTTCCTGATACAGATCTTGGCACCGTTCCTGATGAGACACGTGATCCCCGCCAATTAGATCTGCTAGCGCCAGAAGCTTATGATGAACGACCTCAAGTAGATACTCCTTTAGCAGAAGCACAAAGAAGACGAGAACAGTATAGAAGACCTGAGGCTGCAGCGGCTCTTGCTCGTGATAGATTTGGTCCAGGTCCAGATATTGATACGCCAATCCCGTCCTATCCACTTACCCCCGAAGAACTAGTACAAGAAGAAGAATTGCGCCGTCGCCAACCAGATATGTTTGAGGAATTGGACCGGCGTGAGGCAGAAGAACAAGCAGCATTATCCCGTCCTTTTGAGCAAGAACAGGCTGTTACAGAACAAGAAAGAGAATCTGCGCGGTTACGAGCAGAGCTTGCAGAAGATCCTACCCAGATGTCGGCTGCATTTGAAGAAGCTCTTGCAGAACGAGAAGGCCAACAAGCGGCAGAACAGGCACAAGGGGACTTTATTGCTAGAAGCAATGCAATGCTGCAAGAACAACAAGTTGCAGCTGATTTACGCGAAAGAGACCGTCCAGAACCCCCAGTTTTCCAAGATCAACCTCTTGCGGAACCTGCCCCCCTTGTAGAGCCTGTACAAGAGAGCTTGCCTGAACTTGGCGTGCCATTCGCACAGAAACAAAGAGATGCAAGAAGAGCTGAAAGGCTCAGTGCTCCCGATCCTGGTGAAGTTATAACGAAAAAGAAATTGGACGGGTTTGAGATACTACCTAATGCAGCTATCCGTAAACGTATCGAAGGCAAAGCTCTTAATGATGACTCTGATGCGAAAAATGGAACTCCTCGCCAACAGTTAGCTACTTTTGCTGGTCTCAAAAGTACACCGCTAAAAGTAAAATCAGCGATAAATAAGTTCTTAGGTGATTTTCCCGACGCACAAAGGGATATATTCGAAACCAAACCCGGTGCACCCAAACCTAGAGGACCGCAAGAACCAGGACCAGAAGGGCTCGGTGCTCCCGATACTGGTGAAGTTGTAACGCCCGAAGGGCTCGGTGCTCCCGATACTGGTGAAGTTGCAGAACAATTACAGCCAATTACACCAGTAGAAATTGCCCCCCTACCCACCATGGAGGGCAAGGTTGCACCCACCGCTGCGCCCGCTGCCGCGCCTGAACCTATCGTAGAAGAACAAGTTACAGAGCCTACCGTAGAGGAAGAAGTTACACCTACCCCAGAACAAGAGGCCCGACTCTCTACACCCATACCTGTTTACGAAAGAGAGCCACAGCCGGGCGATTATGAAACTGCTCAAGAATATCAAGATGCGCTTAAAGATTACGAAACTTCTGAAACTGCCCGTGCGATTGCACAAGAGAACAATATAGAAGTTACCGCTACCACTACCCCCCAAGATATTATTGATGCGTTACCTGATGAAGCCGAGGTCAAAGCTAAATCCAAGGCAAAAGCCAAACCAGCAGAAGCTGTTACACCTACAGACCAACCCGCTGCACCTGTTGTAGAGAAAAAAGTTACACCTAAAACGGACGTTTCTGACACAGCACCTATGCAGAGGCGGCGAAGGAAAGGTGAATTAGATGCCGCAGATGCTCGCGCACAAGCCTATGATTTTGGGGCAAATGCAGCCTTACCAACCTTCCAAACAGTGGTAATTCCCAACCCAGCCGATCCTATGAGGGGCAGGGTTATATCTTTAGATAAAGAAGACGTAGATATTGCAAAGGAAGACAAGCAAAAAATAAAAAAGCTTCTCACTAAGAAGCTTACACAGGACACGAATATAATAGCGGATGAAAAGAAAGCCCTGGCGGGGGAGAAAATAGAACACCAAGGCCGACACAAACTAAGTAAAGAAGAACTAAAAGAGATGGGGCAGGCACGGGCTGCGCAAGCCTATTTTTTAACGCATCCAGACCCCCAAACTGCTTTAACTGTTATTGCCCATGATCTGGAAAGCCCCCCATTAAAGGCTAATGGGGAAGCACAACTCAAATACAAAGCGGCAGAGGGGGAGAGGTTAGACGCGAAAGATTATTTCAAAGATACGGGTTTAATCCCTGCCCAACATGCTTCAAGTTGGATACAGAAGAATCTGGATTCTACGGAAGAAATAGGTAGACCTGGGCGTCCCGGTAGCAGCACCATAAATACCGGAAAAACGTTTAATGATCTTATTATTGCCCATGTTGTGCTGGAACAGCAGGCAATAAATGAAGCTGCAGCCACTACTGACATAGATCACGTAGTAGTAGATCAGGAAAGAAGGGCGAGAATAGAAGCGCAGCGGCAAAAAGATATAGACGAGGCGAATCGAGAACAAATAGCGTGGCAACGAGAACAACTTTCTGATGAATTCAAAGCACTCCGAAGCGCAGAGGCAAAACGAAACAAAAAAGCTCTCTACCCCGATGCTGTGGCGGGTCTGGATACACCTGTGCATCCTGTTGTTGGTCAGTTGTTAAGAGAAGGTAAGCTAAGAGAGGCATTGCGTGCATTACAAACATCAGCCCGAACTGGGCGTGTGCGGCAGATCGCCGGGGTGCTAGCAGAAGTTGCCGGTGACACCAAAGTCGAGGTACGGAGCCATGTAACCGATGATGTAGGTAAACCTGTTGCGGGGTTCTTCGATCCCAAGACAAATACTATTACGCTCGACGCTGAAACTGGCATCAATTCGCACACTATCCTACATGAAATGACGCACGCAGCCGTCTCTCATACACTTGATAACAAGTCACACCCGCTAACCAGACAGATAAACACACTGTTTAATGATGTTAAAGGTTCGCTGGACACGGCCTATGGGGCAACAAATGTTGACGAGTTTGTGTCAGAAGCATTCAGTAATCCAGAATTCCAGCAAACACTTGCAGGCATAAACCCAAGGGGCGAACCGATCAACGCACTACAGAGGTTCTTCCACTCTGTAAGGAACTTCCTATATAGTCTTCTGGGTATGCCAACCAAGTCTCTACCTAAGCACCTAGAGTCTGCGTATGTCGCAGTAGATGGTCTAATTAACGCCATGTTAGGTACTGCTCCGAAATATAGAGGCGCGGGTGCATACTACATGGCGGGTATTTCGGGGGGCGTTTGGAACACAATTAGTAATGCAGTTGCAAAGGCTAAAAGTGTTAATTCGTCTGACGAGGCGAAAGGTTCCTGGGTCAACGCAGTACTAAAGAAAATGGATGACGCAAGACTGGATAAGTCTGTCACAGGAAAATCTGCAGCTTACTATGCTTTGTATAGGGCGCTACCCCTTCAGGCGGTTGTAGATTTTGCTGTAAGACGTGGGCTTGGCGAACAAGCAATTAAATTACAGGAAAGTATAGAGAATTTCGCGGGGGCTGTTAGCGATGCAGATGCGAAAGTAGATGGTACGGCGAAAATTTTTGCAGATTGGATAAAAATAAATAAAAACGATGAGAAAGCACTAACCGATTTTAACGAGGTCGTATACGAAAGTACGATAGAGCAAGTAGACCCCAGTGACCGTAATGGGGCAAAAACTTACGCAGGGAATATGAATAAGTTAAAAGCATGGAAGGGTATGCAGAAAGCGTGGGGAAGACTCGAAAAGAATGGAGGGGACGAGGTATATAAGGAACTCCGTGACTCTTACGCGGGGATGTACAGGGATCTAGAAGGGGTTGTCGAAGGTAATATTGATGAATTGGTTACGGACGAAGATGCTAGGGTTGAACTGAGACGAACCGTATTCACGCAGATGTTCGAGAAGAACACTATAGCCCCTTATTTCCCGCTTACACGTAAGGGCGATTTTTGGCTACGGTACGATGCCTACGATGCCAAAACAGAAACAACAGAGCCTATATATGAAGCCTATGAACATGTTTCAGATAGGAAGAGACGTATAGAGGAATTGGAGAAGGATGATAGGGTAGTTACGTTAAAAGATGGGAAAACAAAAGCTATAAATGAATATGAAAATTTAGAACAGATATCTTTTTCTAACGCTCCCAGCGGTTCTTTCATGCAGAGGGTGTTCAAAACACTGGGGGATAGTCAGCCTAAACTGAGAGAGGGTGCGGACGAAGTAGAGAGGGGTGCCCATGACAAAAAAGCGAAGGCGCATGAAGACACAAAAACGCAGCTTATGCGGTTGTTCATAAACACCTTACCCGAGACAGCCTTCGCCAAATCCATGCAGAAACGGGGGGGTCCAGACAATAAAGGTTTCCGTGGGTTTGACCGAGACGCCTATGAGGCTTTTACAACAAGAGCTTATAATTTGGCCCGACAGATAGAGCAGCTCCGATATGGTAATGAGATACGAAGTATAGAAGCGGAGATGCGTGAGGGATTTGAAAAAATTAAACAAAAAAGAGATGTGGATTCCCACGGGGTAAAATTGATAGTGGAGGAACTTGAAAGACGCGCTATGTTCGCTCGTAGTCCTCCAAATACTTGGGGAGACAAGGCCGCTGCACAAGCTAACCGTTTTGCATTTCTAGGCACTATTGGTTTCAATGTATCATCTGCAATAGTCAATGCATCACAAATCCCGCTCATGATGATTCCTATTTTGAACGGCGAGTATAGTCAGGGAAAATATGGTCTTGGAGATGGCGCGGCAATTTCTGCTGTAGGGCGAGCTTCTAAATTAATTGGCAGCAGCCTGCATCTAGGAAAACCGGGCAAACGTTTTTCTCGTAAGATGTCCAGAATAGACGCAGAAAGAGGTAATATAGATGTTAGGGGCACACCTTCCATAGATAATTTCTATGAAGCAGATGCAAAAGGTAATCTGATAATCAGAACGGATTTGAACCTTAGTAAAGAGAAAATAGCCGACCTTACCAGATTAAAAACGCTTGTAGAAATTGCTGGTAACCGGGGGATGCTGAACCGCTCCCTGTTCTATGACACGCTAAGTCTTGAGAAATCGGGACGGCAGAGGGGGTTGTGGGACAAGGTAAACGCTGGTTCTGCATTTTTCTTCCATCTGACGGAACGCTATAACCGCCAAGTAGCCATGATGTCCACGTACGATCTTGAATTACAGCGTATGAGAGAACAAGGACGGGATGTTAGTAGTATTGATGTGCAAACAGAAGCTGCAAATATAGCACTGCGTCGAGCGCAAGAGATGAACGGTGGCGCTACTCTATCTACAGCATCGGGGATAGCCCAACGTGGTTGGGGACGTGTGGCTATGATGTACAAGTCATACGGCGTGCAGATGTATTACACCCTGCTCAAAACAGGTTATCAGGCGTATGTACCCGCAACAGACAAATGGTTGGCTTCAGAGAGGGGTATGACGGTAAAAGAATTCCAGGCACTAGATAAAACCAAGAAAGCGGAAATCAGGGCAGAGGATGTAGAGCTTACACGAAAAGCAAAGGAACAGTTTATTGGGGTGCTGATTTCTTCCGCATTTCTAGCCGGGGCTCAAGGTATGCCCTTCGTCGGGGCAGTCATGATGATGGCTAATCTGTTCCGTGACGACGATGAAGATGATGTGGAAACGCTATTGCGTAAACATATAGGAGAGCTTTCTTACAAGGGTCCAGTAACAGCTGTGTTGAACACGGATATATCTTCCCGTATCGGGCTATCCAATCTGTTGTACCGTGATAATCCCTACAGTAATGACGAATCACCAGCAGATAGACTTATGGCCGTAGCAGGTGGCCCCGCCTGGAGTGTAGGTGCTCAATTTATAAGGGGGGCTACAGATGTGCACCGAGGCCACATAGAGCGGGGTGTGGAAGGTATGCTACCTGCGGCGTTCCGAAATATATACAAGGGGGCACCATGGGTTGGTAGATACGCGAGGGATGAAGGAATTCTAACCAGACGTGGGGATATAATACATAGCGATCTCACTACTGGGGGCTTGGCAGCGCAGTTCATTGGTTTCCCCCCGACAGACTACACGCTAAAGCAAGAACAAGCTCAAGCCTTTAAAAGGATAGACCGTGAAGTTATTGCTAAAAGTAGTCGGCTAAGGAAATTATATTATGTCGCATTACGCATGGGGGATGATCCTTCAGACGTATTAGATGCAATATATGACTTTAACAAGAAGCACCCTGCAGCAACCATAACCCCCGATAGTCTCGCAAAGTCCATAGCCGCTCATGTACGAACTTCTGCTCTCATGCATAACGGGGTTACTCTAAGTCCAAAACGGCGGCGTGAAATATTCGAAAGTCTTGGTGAGTATTGGGACGGTTAAGGAAAAAACCCCCCGCCGAAGCGAGGGGCTAGGTTAGGGAGAACGACAGTACGTGGAGGACTGTCATAAAGATATTATCACGTGGTTCTCCACACACGCAAGCCTAATTTCTCGTCCTCTATTAATATTTTAGTCTCCACACCCCAGCCCTTTTCCGCAGTTATCCGCTTGATTTGACTCAGTGCTTCTTCAATGTTGATGCACGGGATGAAGATAGAGGCGTTAACCACCATTTTCTCCCAGTTAATAACCACCCGCACCCCGTCAGGGTTCAGGTCATATGTCCGTAGTATCCCCTGATCCATCAATTTTCTCTATTGAACAGTCCACGATGAGAACATCCGTTGGAGGTAGGTTCATGTGCGTACCCTTAGCTAGCCGCACCTTAGATTTCTTAGCCCCCAATTTACTTTTTAGGTCGTGCACAAACGCACCATAATTTATTTGTTGTTCCCCGCACCAAGCCTTCAATGGCTTCAATATTAGATATGCACGTTTGAGGTCTGTCTCATACCTCGCAACCAATTTACCCTTCGCCATCATCTCTGGGATGACCACAATATCTCCTTGACTTGGTTCCCCCGTACGCCGATCTTCGGTGCTTTTAATCCACAACACGTTATTCCAGTGTTCATGAAAGTAGTCATTCAGTAGCACTTCCACAGAGGCGTTCATATCTTCTACCTGACGCTTGTTCTCTGCTAGCTGCTTCAAGGCCCATTTAGTTACCTTCTTCGTGTCGAAGTCTATAAGTCCCGCCCTTTTTGCCAGTATCAACCCTGTAATTGTCGCTGCCACAAGCATAGACCAGAAACGATTTTCCGCTGTTAGGTTCGCTTTCTCGTCCACCTTAGCTTGTACTTGGACTAAAAGTTTTTTGGCGTCTTCGAGGTGATCCATAAGGTACTGGGCGTAAATCACCCCTGCGTGCCCGTAATTGTTTTCGATGGCTTGACTGAATTCGTCAGTTTCCTTCTTCGTTTCAAAGTGCATCTTATCCACACGGCATTCGAATATACGCTGTGCTTCCGCTTTGGGCATCTGCTTGAACATACTGATCCGTTCAACGATACTGGTGTTACCTGTTGTTACCGCCAGTAGGCTCCATGCTTCTCCTCGGTGCCGTTCCGTATTAGTGTTACTCGCCATGCGTCCTCGTTGCCTACCGCCTGTTAGCTGATAGGCCAGATTGCTTAATTCTCGAGGTTTGGCGTTAGTCAATTCATCCATGTACAATGGCAAGTTATGGTAAACCTCACCCCGGTTCATCTTGGTGTTGTAGGTATCCCGTTCGTGAGTGATAAGATCTTCTGGTTTGCCCCACACAGAAATTGCGGAAGCTAACGCAGTGGTTTTACCTACCCCCGAATCCTTGCTGTATATGTGCATCCCCGCACAGTTTATGGGGGAAAACTGCATCAGGGGGGAGCCGAAGGAAGTACCGACCACAAATTGATGTAGTTCGAAGTCATCTCGGTTATAAAAATTTATGGCTTCTTTCCACTCCTCCAGAGTACCTTTAGGCTCAAAAGATACGAATAGCCCCGCTGTCTGGGTAGACGGGGGGTTGAACTCCACCCTATCCTTAAATATTTCCTGATTGCCAAGTACGAAGGAGGTGCATTCCTCGCTAGTCCATCCGAATTGTCTGTGTGCCTCGTCCGCCACGTTGTTCGCCTGTAGTTCGTTTACCCAAGTTGTAGTATAGGTCATAAGCTCATCCATTTTTGTTACCGCAACGCCCTTCATGGACATATATCTACGGAATTCATCCCTAGAAGTAACCGCGCTAAGGGGGAGAGTAAACTCCCTTACCCCATCCTTTGGTAAGTGAAGCCGCATTACTATCGCTTCACCCAGCTCCACGTCAACCAGTCGTCTAACAACGTATAGATCGTTATGGTAAATTAGCTTTTCATCAATATCCCCGGACTTCTTGTTGACACTTCGTACGTATACTCCCCCGCTTGCCCCTCGGAAATATGGTCGCGGGTACGTAGGAATGACATACTTATTTATGGGCGTATCGGGTAAATCGATTGCGGGAGCCTCGACTATATTATCTTCTTCTGTAGCCTCACGCACCCTCCTAGCTAACAGTATAGGAGTTTTTATCTCACCCCAATTAGGACACTCGGTGCATATTCCCCCCCTAGATTCATCAAAAGTAGTACAATTATATGGTCCTTTTATCAGATCTATCTTTTTTTGTGTAGCTTCCACCGTGTAGTCAGGATGTTTTTTGGATATGATATGCGCGGCTTTATCCCCATCGACACAGAATTTAGCTATGGACAGCCCCGCCCTCCACAAAGGCTCACTACAATTCGCCTGATCTTCAGCAACCTGCCGTAGTTGTTCACACCCTGTACCGTTTAGGGTTTTCTGAAGTATGTCTATAAACCTATTTTCTATGTTAGGAGGTTCGACAAACGGGGTATTCGTACCCGTGAAACGTCTTGGGGGTGCTATAAAATCACTGCCTAGAAGTTCCGAAAACGCGTCAAAGTCCACGGCCTCGGGCGCACCAAGCCCCAAGAAAATAACTTCTTGCGGGGGGTTGTCTTTATAGTTATGCGTGGTGGGCACACGTAAGACTCGGGCCGCATCCGCTGTAACTGCGGGGTCTGCTAACAAGTTATTATCTACACATAGTTTCTTTAATTTTTCTGCTACGGGTAGCCAATCATCTAATGGTACTTGCTCGGAGAGCGCCCAGTAGACATGTATTCCCCGCCCCGAATTCACTATAACGGGTTTAGGTAGGTTTATGTCCCTGCAGAATTTACGTAGCGCGGCAATCGCGGTTTCTTGATTGGGGTAGTCTTTGCTAGGCCCACAATCCAAATCTAAAAATAATGATTTAAGATATTTTACGTTGACTACTTTACGTGAGTTCGGCTCTTCGAATGTGGCTAGCGCGAAATACGCATCGCACCCCTCGGCATCCAATTCTTGCGCAGAATGTACAGCCTCCTCTACCGAACTGTAGAATCTCTGTATTCTGTAGTCGTCTTTAGCGCGGGAAGCAAAAATGCAATAGTGTCCATCAGACGCTAGCACTTCTCCCAAAAAAGTTTTTGTTTCCAACGGGGACGCACTCCTGCCAAGGATGAATAGGAATGCTAGTCGCGTGGTGCGCGGTAGTTGTTATAGTGTAGCTACACCACCACTAGCTCTACCTCTGACGCCACTTAACACGTTAGAGACAGATGTACCGACTACACTAACTTGGAATGCGCATATAGTCAGTACGTACCCTCGAATGCACTTGAGGGTATCAGTCGTCCCAGTCGTCTACAATAGAACCTAGATCGTCACTACCTTGTTCTGGAGCGGGGGGCGCTTTCTTTGCAGCCTTCTTTTTTGGCTCTTTAACGGGTGTATCTTCTGACTCCGCAAACGGGTTGTCTTCTTCACCCGCATCAAAATCAAATCCCTCCACCGCACTAAACGGTGACTCTGGTTCCATCATGGGTTTTAGATCGATAACCTGTACCGCCTTCAACCGGAGGGATACCCCCGTACCCATTGCACCGTGGTAGGGCGTAAACGAAACGGCAATATTAACCGTGCTACCCGTTGTTAACAAGAAATCTTCCGGTAACTTCTTACCCTTGGCATCGTATTGCACGGGGGCGCGGGTAGCGTCTTTACCGTATGCGCCTTTCAGCTTGGCTTTGTGGGTAAAAGAACCCCCATCCTCCTCCTTGAAAGGTCTTTTAAATTTATCGGGCCATTCGGCTTTACGCATATTTACGTAAGCCTCCCGCATTTTTTTATACAGGGCTTTGGCCTGTTCTTCTTCCATACGAAATTGAAGCGCGTATTCGGCCCCATCGTCAAACGCGTCACACGGCAGGGTGCGCCGTTCTGTGCTGTCAAACTTGTAAGTCTGATTTAAGCGCGGCCACAATGCCTCGACATTGTTGATGTTGTGACTTGGATTGGCAGTTTCAGCCATGTTGTTCTCCTTTATTGATCTTCATCTAACGAGTCAAAATTAATTACCTGACCCATCTCACGTGTAGTTGCTTCATCACTAGATACTGGTACTGGTACTGGTTCCTCTCCCACTTCTTCCAATGCCTCATCGCGGTGGGTTAAGGCTTCTGTGATATCAGATACACAAAATCTATAAGTGGGTTTTTCTGAATTCCCAACTCTGATATAGGTATGCTGTGGGATTCGATTCTGTCGTACCCAAGCGCGGATTGTAGATACTGACACAGAAAAATATTCGGCGACAGTTTCTATAGGTACATATTTGGCGTCGGTCATCTATTTCTTCCTCACGGTGATTGAGTAGGTTGTGTCCATATTGAGTCCTTCGGGGTGTGCTTCAGGGTTCTCTTCTAGGAACTGTTTCAAATTTGTCTGATTCAAACGTTTCTCAAACAGTTCCGGCACTTCGTGTTCAAGCACGAAAGAGTACATTTTTTCCCAGTCAGCCGTCCAGTATTTCTGTTGGGTAGACCGAAAAAATAAGCCTTCAGAAGTCCTTACACTTTCAACACTGTGTTCATCGCAATAATCAAGCAGACCCTTTTTCACCCTGTCTAGTTGACGAGACAGCACAGAATCTTCTTCTTTAAACTTCGCTGATAGCTTAGCTCGTTCCTCGCGTATTTTGATATACGTTTTAGTGAGATCACCAGCAGACACGTCCGATTTTTTAACCATAATGTTCTCCCGACTGGCTATTGGAGTTTTCAATTTAGTGATTGTTTGTACATTAGTCAAGTAACTCTTCGTATAATTCTATCATTTTTGTGTGAACGTCGATTCTACTATCTAATAATGTGTAAACACGTTTCTCCACCGCGGACCCATGCAACTGCACAACCGTGCACTTGTGTTTTTGCCCTGACCGATGCACCCGTGCATTCGCTTGCGCGTATGTCTCCAACGAACTCGTCGGTCCCCACCAGACCACGGTGTTAGCGGCTGTTAGCGTGACACCATGTGCCGCTGCTTGCGGTTGGATAACCAATACCTTTGGGTCGGGGGCTTGCTGAAACGTCTTGAATATCTGGGTTCGCTGGGGTGCAGATACGTCACCTTGAATAACCTCCGTGGTTATCCCATCTTTGCGTAATTTTTCTGTGAGGATGGTAATCGCATGTCTGAACGGTACAAAGATCAATATTTTCTGGCTGGATTCATCAATTACCTCCCGTAACACTTTATAACGATGTTTGATGTCAAACTCCAACACATCCCTGTCGTCCGTGTATATCGCGCCAGCCGAAATCTGTAAGAGTTTGTTCATAGCCACGGCAGCATTCACCGCCGTTATCTGTTCTCCCGTGATATCCATGACCAGCTTCTTCCTTAGCTCCTCATAGTATTTCTTCTGCTGTCTGGTCAGGGGCACTTCTCGTTTTACGTAGACCATATCGGGTAGATCAAGACAGTCGGCTTTGGTGAACCGGATCGCGGGCTGCAAGGCCCTAAAAACCGTATCTGTTGCAGTGTCTTTTGCTATCCATTTAAAGTTCGTTATTTTCAACATAACCTGATCACGGAACGAGCCAAAGAAACGCGGTACACTGGTTGGATTGATCAACTTGGCTAGCCCGTAAGCATCCAATGGACTCTGTGCGGCTGGAGTGCCCGTCAACATCCAAAGCCATTGATCTGGTCTTAACAACTTATTCAGTGTTTTCCATCTGGTGGTCTGCGCATTTTTGTAGTGGGTGGCCTCATCTACAATAATAAGATCAAATCCGCCCTTGGCTATCTCATCAGCTATAATGGCTACGCCGTCATAGTTTATAATCACATACTCTGCGCCCTGCGCGATAATTTCCTTGCGTTGTTTTGCACTGCCGTAAGCCACATCCACACTTCTGTGAGGTGCGAACGTAAACAAGTCATCACGCCATGCGCTATCCATGATCGAGAGCGGGCAGATAACTAGCACACGATTGATGATATTGCGGGCTAATAGAAAATCCGACGCCCAGATAGCACTAGCGGTCTTGCCCGTGCCCTGTTCATTGAAGCAGAACGCCTTACGATTTAGTGTGAGAAATGCGGAGGTCGTTTTCTGATGTGCGAAAGGTGTAAGACTGCCCGTCCATTTGTATTGTTTTTCTATAGGGGAAGGTGCATTGATATTCAGGTTATTCAGCACCCGGGCTTCATCCACACCCCATTTAACCAATACCTTGTTATCAGGTAACTCCTTACTCTTAGGTATGGCCGCGGTTACTTGCTGCGGATTTTTTAGCTTTAACAGTAGTGCCTTGCCGTTTTCAATTATCTCCACGTAATTCTCCTATTTTTTACTCTTTGGTTTTTCAGGTTCCTCGTCCTCTTCTCCGCTGACTGGAGGTTCTATGGATACATTTCCTTCGTTATCAACCACTAGCAGATGGACCCCCATGACTTTCTGTAGATCCGTGCGCGCCCTGAACGAGCTAGCGTCCCGCCTACGGCCTTTGTAGGAGACATATTTCACATCAAAAAGGATTACCTTACCGGCTTTATCAACTGCTACCAGATCGAATGGGCCATCGTGGGCAATATTTCGTGACACCCAGTAACCACGTTCTATAAGCCATTGGGCACAAAATGTTTCTGTCCACGCGCCGCGCTCATTGACACCTAAAACTTCATATTCTGGCATATCACGATAGGCAACAATATTTAGACGTATCACCCTTATGCAAGACCAAGTGTATAACGCTCAACAATGCATTCCCCCCATTGGTTTGCTATACCCTCATTGATTATCATTACGGGTTCAATACCTCTTATGGCGGCGACCTTGGCGGCATCAGCAAAACCTTCTTCTCCACCCCCAAAATCCCCCAGATAGTGCAAGACACCGTCCTCCCTATCCACAACAAAATAATGTCCTTCTTCGGGGTCATGTGTAAAATCAGCATAGATTACGTTGTCATCATTCATGTAGACCTCTTACTTTTACCATTTCGACTACGATTTGCGCCGGGGCTTTCTAACCGCGTACCGTCTTTGTTTGACCCACCTCCGGCTAAAGCCTTTCTGTGGCCTATATCTTTACCTTTACGACTAATACCTTTTTTATCATACTTGCGTCTGGCTCGTTGACGCTCCATACGCGCCCTGTGCCGCGTAGATTTCTTTACGCCCCCCTCCTTCTTAATCTGCGCTTTTTGCAACTGATATTCATGCGCGTATGGTCTTGGGCTTTTAGTATAAGCCATCAGTTACTCCCATTGTGCACACACTCCAACACCGCGCAGTGCCGCTTGCACAATCCGCTAGGGTGAGCGTTCCAAATGTTGTTGGCATGGGCCGTCTCCATACGTTTATAATTGCCCAACCATTTATCCCATAGAACTGGCATCATGTCGCGTAAATAAGTATCCCTGATGAGGTCTCTGGATACCACAAATAACAACCCTGCTCTGATGGTCTCAACGTCGGGAAAATGGGCGAATACTGCCAAAGCCATCAATTCTAACTGCCCTTTGTCTGCATATCGAGTGTTCTTGCCAGTTTTATAATCGACCACCCAAGCAGTATCCGAATCTAGGATAACCAAATCTGCTATGCCGCGCCACCAAACATTTTCAGCAGAAAAATCACATGGGTCTAACGCCTCCGTTAACCCCATCTTAACTTCACATAACTTCTTACCACGTTTAGCTCTTAGCGCATCCAGAGGGCCCTTAGCATAGCTAAACTTGGCAGGTAACGGTTCGTTATCGCGCATGTACTCTTCTGCGGCTGTATGGAACACCGTACCATAGAGCATAGCGTCTGTTACGGATTCGGAGTAATCCTTGGCAACCTTCATATGATAGAATTGCTTCGGGCATTGCTCGAATGCCTTGATCCTACTGAAGGACCACGGTTTAATGCTCAATGTATATTCTTCTTCTTAATGAACTCCCCCGGTGAGACCTCCACCACTTCCGTAAGGTTCTCGTCGGCTATAGAATCTGTAACCATATTGGATACATAATTAAACCCACTACGGTATCCCTGTTCGAATAACTGTTTTGGGAGCAAACCATATTCGTCGCACATACGAAGCATCTTATTAAAATCATCGGGGTAATTCTCCTTAATATATGCGCGAAGTTTATCCCACTCATCGTTAATTTCTTTGTCTACATCAATTTCTTTTGTCATCCACATTCTCCATAAGATTTTCCGGTACCGGATTCGCAGTTGATAGGTAGACCCTTGGCCCAATCGGGCGTCCAGCGCATACATTGTTCGATGAATACCTGTGCCTCATCGACCTCTTCATCCTTGACACAACACACTACAGAGTCATGCACTGTGAGGACGACACGGTACTTCTTGGCAATTTTTAGCATCTGCTCACCGATGATGCAACGCGCCACGGCCTGACAGACATTCTCTATGACTTTCCCCCCATAAATATTGGTACGTCCTTTCCTTGTTTTGTACGTGAACGTAACGTTTTCATCCACTTGTTCGAATTGCAGATCATCATAACGCAACAGTAACCCAGAGGGTAGTCGTATCGCAGTTTCCTCCGGTACGATCTCAAGAACACCCCCCACCCCCAGTTCGGTTTTTTCATTTTTGGTCAGCCCCACCAGGGAGCGGTGAGCATCACGCCATAACTTGTTTATCTTCCAGTTGGTATCACGGTAGATCTTGATGACCCTCCGTGCTTCCCCGATGTCCATATCAACACCGAAATTTTTTAGCTGGGCCGCAAATTTTGGCGCACCCATTCCATACCCCGCACCAAGGATGGTGGTCTTGCCAACAAACCGTTGTTCTTTAGTGATTTTTTCTTCGGGGGCGTCGTAGATGTGAGAAGCCATCTTTACGTAAACATCTTCTCCTTTGGCAAACGACTTGGTTAACTCAGTCTGTTCCGCAAGCCATGCGAGTACCCGCGCCTCAATCTGCGCCGAGTCAGCATCTATCAGGGTATGTCCTGCCGGGGATATGATACTGTTCTTTAGCTTCTTACCATTAGCACCACGACTGGGTAGGTTTTGCAGGTTGATCTTGTCATCCCCGCCCCATCTACCAGTATGTGCGGCGTAATATCTGACAGGCACGGGCAGCAAACCGCGTTTGGATATGTCGATAAATCGCTGCGTCCGCGTTTCCTCCAAAGTAGACTTCGTACCCAGCCTCGCCGCAACTAACGCTTGTACCTGCTCGTTATCATGCTCTGCCAACGCCAGAAACCCCTCGTCAGTCTTGGCGAAGGCGAGAGCTTCCTTGCCAGTAGTAAGACTTATCTTTGTCGGTGGGGTAACCCCAAGAGATCGCAAAACTTCCGCAAACTTTGGATTACTCATTAGCTCTTCTTTGGTGACTCCGGCAGCCTCTAACAAAGCATCCTTACGGTCACGTGTTTCTATAAGATGTTGTTCCAACAACCCAAGATCTAAGTCCAAGGCGGGCTGGATAAACATCCGTAACGTCAGGTCGATCAGCTTCATTTCTGGGCGGGGGAAATCTTTCGCCATTTTCGTGAACAGCTTAAAAGTAAGATCTACGTCATTGACGCAGTAGTCACCATATCGGGATAGTTCTTCGCTGGTAAAATCTTCTCGGTGCTTCCCCAACGCACGTACTACTTCTGTGCCTTTTTTACCAACTCCGTATTTTTCGCTGACCGCTTGTAAACTTGCACTGGTCTCAACACCGTGAATAGCCCGTGCTATACACATAGTATCAGCATAGACACGGGGATAAATACCGTATTTCCAAGCAAGGATAGCGCCATCGAACATGGTATTATGGCAAACCAACATAGCGTTTTGCCAAGGGAATTGACGCAGGTATTTAAGAAGTTGCTCCGGTGTTCCACTGGCCCACTCCGTAGCCTCCTGATTAAATTTAATACCAACGCCAATCACTTCGAATCTAGGATCTCGTACGTACTCTTCTGTTGTTATCTTCTTTAGAGAAAACTCCTTGTCGTAGTACGTCTCAAAGTCCAGTGTTATGAAATCCATCATTCGCTCCTAAACTACTGATTACGGGCTCGAAACTCAAAAGCAAGCGATAAGTAATTAACCCCGTCATCGCCATGGTCTACCATTCCCGGTGTCTGATTTGAACGGCATATCTTCATACAGGCCAGTATGAAACAAATGTGAGAGGGTTTCACCGAAGCCTCAAGCAAAGCCGTTGCCATGATGGCGGTCCTGACAATATTTGCTTCCGGCACTCCGTATTGTTCCCCACGCTCCTCAAGCAGAGAAGAGCAGCGTTTATACCTCTCCTGTATCGAATCTGTAATGCTAGTGAGCAAAAAGCCCTCGCCATCAACAGGAGAGGTTTCCCGGTCTAACCCATCCCCGACTTGCTTGGCCTCTTTCTTCGGTCCGAAAATTTCAGAGCGCACGAGGTAAACATACTTCGAACTGCACTTAACTTTCTTCGCTATTTCGTGCACGTCACCATCAGGGTGTTTTTGTAGGTAGTTCATTATCTGCCCACGTTTATTTATTTTCTTCATGATATCATACCTTCTTATGTTGTGTTTCATTCAGGGGTAGTTCGAGTTGATCGGGGTCTTTCATCTCCTTCAAATAAGTTAAAAGGGTGTCAGTAAAAAACTGCCGCGCAGCGGCTAGCTGACTGATGTGGAATTGTGCTTCCGCATGTTTCCTATTCAAATCACGAATTTGCTTAACAGCATACTGTGCCGCGGAGTCCATCTCTTCGAAGTCATAGCCCACGCCATCAATAGTTATAATGTCTCGTCCGTCCCGCATAGTGCGTCTCCAAGGTTAGGTTGTTAGGACCGCCCCCCTGCCCGACTAGTATCAGTAGTCGAACACAGGAGGGCTAGATTTAACGTGTCTCCACGGCAAGGTCACAGTTTCCAACGAAAGGACAAATTGGAGATCGCCCTCACTGCGGCGGATAATTACGCCTCTCACCGCTTAGCGTCTTGCCAGATACGTATGAGGCATCTTCGAACCTCATTGATATTGGTCTCATTGATAACTAACACGAGACCGCCCCGCTTGGAAATATCGTCTAAATTTTTCTGCTGGAGCGGGGTAGGCTTATTGTCTCCCGCCTTGCATTCTATGCCAAAAAATCTCCCGTGATAACAACCTACTATGTCTGGCACACCGCTTCTCCCGTAGCCGCCTGTACGCGGGTAGAAGTAGTATGTGTCAAATTCCTTCAGAATTGCGACTACTTTCCTCTTGACCTTGCCTTCCGGTGTCATCGCCATCGTTATTCTCCCTC
>Ga0098061_1000571_pt1 | contig 17823 bp, 25 predicted proteins | sample 22_taG_FD_92579 | JGI IMG/M metagenome (GOLD analysis project Ga0098061, IMG submission 92579) | Marine viral communities from the Subarctic Pacific Ocean - 22_ETSP_OMZ_AT15343 metaG | ecosystem: Environmental > Aquatic > Marine > Oceanic | place: Subarctic Pacific Ocean | collected 2015-01-20
AGAGACGAACCCTCGGAACATCTTTCCAGCGATTCCGAGTAACTGGTTTACTACGACGATAAAGCCGCCGACCATTCTTCCGGCTCCGGCGAAGGCTCGCGTTAGTTGCTTTCCAGCCTTAAGGAATACCGCGCCGATCTTCGCTCCGGAGATGGCGACCTTCTTGGATAGATTCGCTGTCTTAAGAAGACCGCGAGTAACCGCGTCCACGAACTCGACCTTAATTCCTAGAACTTCTTGGTTAGCCATTTTTTATTAGTGTCTCATTTTCTCGGCTTGCGCCTTCTCCGACTGGCGGATGAGCCGAGATGTCTCCTGTCCATAGATTAACAAGGAGTCCCTAAAAGTCGCAGACTGCGCCTGTAAACCTCCGGCGACAGGGAGGATTCCCTTCTCCCACGCCAGGAACAAGTCGCCTAGAACCGGAGACCATTCGGGTAAAGCGTAGCGGTAAGGACATAGGCGGACAGGATCCCATCCGGAGCCATTACAGCGAGAGCAGTTCGACCGCTCTGGTCCTGGAGAGCAGGAGCAAGGGACATTTGTCATCGGCTGGATAGCCGGTTCTCCATCGCATCCCCGCCGACGGCGAAAGGTCTTCGCCGCCTCGGTTAGTTCTCCGTCCTCGTCTACGACGGAACAGGCTCCACAGGGAGTCATCTCCCCACTAGCTGCCTGGACCGCCGCCTTTAGTTTTTTGCGTCGTCCTCGGATAGAGTCGAGCCGTTTAGAATCTCTGCGGCGATCTCCTGCCGGATGTCCGGAGGGATGGCGGAGAGCGTCTTCTCGGACACCTTCCGACCGAGACCGCGTCCCTTAGACCGGAACGGTAGGTCTGGTCCTCCAGGCGGGAAGTTCTCCCAGGTTACGAGTCCGAGGTGTAGAGCCGCTACGAGCATGGATCCAGAGCGGAGCCGCTGTTCTCCGTCCGCTCCCTGGGAGATGGCGTTGTCTTCGACGACACTCCTCTCGGTAGCGGTTAGAGAGCGAACCTTAAAGACCGTCTGTTCGGCGGCTTCGAGGTCTCGGTCCTGTTCTGCGATGAAGTCTCTTTCTTGGCTTGGGTCGAGTGGTATTACCATTGCGAGAGCCTAGCGTAAACCTTAACGGAATACAAAAAAGAAGGAGGACAGCGAACCGTCCTCCCCCTAAACCCATCGGCGGAGTAAGTGCCGACCACAAAAAACAATTCCCTAAGACCTTTACATCTTAACTAAAGGTTAGCGAGAACGGAGGCGAGCCAGAGGTATCGTTAGAACCCATCGCCATCGTAATAGAGACACCGACGACTCCGTTCTTATCGGAGGTCGAGAAGGAGGAGATCTTGGAGTTGTTGGTCTCCATGATAATCTGCTCTCCATCTGTCGAGCCGAGTTTAATATAAACTCCGTTCACCGTTCCTGCGATCTGCCGAGAGAGTTCGTCTCTGGTCCCGTGGTCGGCGGCGTAACCTTCGAGAGTTAGCGTCGGCGAGTAGGCGTTAAGGTAGGCTCGGTCGAGCGTTCCGGAAGCGTCCAGAGCGGACGGAGGGAGAACTAAGTCTCCGCCCAGGTCGAAGGTAAAGGACTGGAGGTCGATGTCTGTTCCAGTAGATCCTCCATAAAGTTTACAGGTCGCGTTAATAAACTGGACCGCCTGGTTACTTTCGTAGGTAGGAGCGAGGAGAGATTGAACCGTGTAAGCGTTCGCGGTCGAGGCGTAGCCTGTCCAGTTACAAGACGCGGTTAAAGGCTGTCCGATCTCCGCCGAAAGGCTTAGAGTTCCAAGTCCGCCGCTGAGGTTATACTGCGAGCCGTCATGGTTTAAGGATACGGAGTAACGAGTCCCCTCCGCCGGAACCGCTGGAGTGTAGATGAAGCCGGTAGACGATTCCGCCGATCTAGCTAATCCGCAGGACTTTAGAAGAGCGTCACAGTCTGGAACTTGTGCGTTGCTGCCGGACTTCACCTTCTGGACGATCTCGACATTCGCGGACATATTCGCGACGGAAGAACCGACGGAAGGAGTCATAGGCATGACCTCCCCAGCCCGTAAGGGATTCCTCTCCACGATCTCCGTCTCGACAGAATAGGAGACATCGGTGGCGAAGTTATTAGAGGAGCCTGTGGTCTGCGTCTCTAGTGTTCCAGCCGTTGTCTCTAAGATAACTCCGACGGTCGCGTTCTTAAATGATAGATTAGCCATGTTTTAGTCCTGTTCTTTTTTGGTGGTTTTTTTGCTTTTAGTCGAGACCGGTTCCAGTTTTCCGAGTTGCCGGTCTAGAGAAGGGTCGTCTCCTAACTCTACGACGGTTCCCGCCGGAAGACTTCCGGAGGCTACCTGGACGGTATGTCCTTGCTTAACTTTGTATTTTTGAGCCATGTTTTTAACTGGTTGTAGTAGTGTAGAAGACCTCGACCTCTAGGAACGCTCCGACGCGAGGCGACTGTTCGTCTGCGAGGAAGAGTTCGTTACCGACTAGTCTAACATCGGTCGCGTATCCTCCTAGAGTCCTGTCCGCCGTTACTCCTTTCTCCATATCTGCGAGGAGGTCGGCGGCGGTCGTAGACCTGTCCTCGGCGACTGGATCGGAGTCTTCCCACGCCTCCAGGACGACGGCGAGCCTTCTCTCCACTTTCCCTAGGATGGCTCTGTCCGAGTAGGATTCTCGACCCTCATGGATAAGGATAAAGGGAGAGATCGCTAACTGTGCGGCGTTCTGGCTGTATCGTTGGACCATCTCATAGGCGATACGACCACCGCCTCCGGCGTTAAGTTGGGTCCGGAGCGTCGTTAAACAGTCGTTTCTAGCGGTCATTAGACGGGCTGGTTCTCGATGGATTCGTTAAGGGTTACGGTTACTCGGTAGGTTCCAGGAGTTACCTGTTCTTTAGTGTAGCCCTCCGCACCTTCGGCGAACCTTACCCTCGTCGGATCTGTCTCTCCTGGAGCCGTCCAGACCATAGACATCGCGCCACCGAAGGTCGCAGTTAAGGCGGTCTCGATGGCGGTTACGGTGGTCGCTCCTACTAGATCCCAGGTTAGAACCCATTGTCTACCCTCCGCCGGAGTTAGTTGTCCGGTTACGATGCGACCTCGCTCCGGTCCGGAGGACTGGACATGGTGGACCTTTTTCTCCTCGACATTCGCCAGAGTTACGCTAAGAGTGGTCATCTTTTTAGAGCGTCCTGGACACCGATCCGGAGGTAGTGTTTAAGACCGTTCTCGTCCTTGGAGAACTTCCGCCAGGTCTTAAAGAGTTCCAGCCTCTTCGGGATCTTTACGGACTTAACGAGAACGAAAAACGGCTTCGCGGTCTCCTTGGATTCTCCCGCTACGAGGAGGAGGTTCGGAGGATTCCTTGTAGGAATGAAGGCGTGGTAAGGGAAAGAGTTAATAACCGTCGGAGCGTCCATCCTCATAACACCGGCGGGAGTTAGGTTATCCTCTAGCGGGATGGTTAGAAACTTCTTATTCGTCGGCGTGATCTTCCCGCCTTCCTCATGTTTAGCGGCGTAAGGGACATCGGTTCCGTATCGTCCGACTATCGTCGAGAGTGTGTTTCCTTGGATATTATGGTGGAAGGACCGACGGAGGTTCCCTGTCCGAACCTTTAGACCAGGACGACCGGTTAATCTCTTGTCCACGAATAGAGCGTGGAATGCGTCGAGTCCCTGGTGGAGTCCTTTTTTAAGCCCTTCCTCTAGTTTTTTACCTTTCTTCTCTAGGCGAAGGACGGCGGCGTTATTCCTAGAAGACATATCTCCTAACCAGCGTATCGCAGTTTGAGCCTGTCTATGGCGGCTTTCAAGTCTGGGAGGATCTCATGCGCCGCGAGGAGAGAGGCGGACCCGTCTGGTCCGGAGACGCTTAGAACGCCGAGTCTCTGTCTCTGCTCATACTCGAACGCGACCTGTTGCCTTGCGGCATTAGTAAGGTCGGAGTACTCTGTGCTTAGGTCCGATGCGCTGGTTCCCAGACCGCCAGTAGAGACGACCTGGAGAGTATGCGTCCCGAAGTCTAGAGCCGCGAGGTCCAGATGGAGAACTCCGTCGGTAGCGTCTAGGTAATACTCGCTAGAAGATAGCGCGGTCGTATTCGACCAGTCCCTATCGAACGCACTCTTAACGGTAAAGGTCTGCGAGGTGTCTACGGGAAAACCGGCGAGTTGGAAGATCTGTCCTTCGCCTGGTTTAAGGGAGAAGTATTCCGTCCGCTCCTCCTTGTAGAGAAGCCGTCCTCCACAGAGACCCTCGACTCTCGCGGACACCTTGTCTATTAAGTTGCCGAGGATAGCGTCTCTATCCGTGTCCGTCGCCCATCCCTTTAGGGTCCGGACACCATTAGCCGTCGTTACATCTAGGATCGTCATGTCTTTATTTTTTAGGGATGAGGTGGAGAGGCGACCCGAAGACCGCCTCCCCTCCCCGTTACAGCTTAGGTAACATCCAGGTCGTCCCACTCGTAGAAACTACCAGTCCGAAGGACGGCAGCATCGCAAGCGAGAGTTACTCGGAAGGCGACCGCGTTGTAGTCGAACAGGTGGTGTTCGCTTTGCGCGATCTCGATTCCTTGACCGAACAGACCTACGACGAAGTCGGAGAAGTCGCCGAGGACCGCTTGTCCGTCGTTGTCCGTTCCGGTAAAGTTCGCAGAGTCCACGATCATTTTGATTCCAGTAATAGCCTCGACTGCCGCCGGTGAAGCGAACTGCGTCCAGGAGCGACCCTCTACTCCTGCCGCCGCCGCGAGATCGTAAACGATGTTCGCGTGGGAGACAAAGGTTAGGTTATTAACATCTCCGTTGGCGGCGGCGATTGCTTTAACAGCCGTCTCCAAGATGGTTCGAGTCATGTTTACATCTACCGCGTCAGAGTCGCTAGCGGTGAGGTCGGCTTTTAGAGCCGTGTAACATCTCGCGTCGAGGTTCCTCTGTGCGGCTTTCTGGATCTGTTCCCTAACATACCGCTCGACACTAGGAACATTCTGTTGGAGCAGGTCTCTACCTACCTGGAGCATCTCGCCGGAGTAAGCAGCATTCAAAGTTACATTCGTAAAGGTTAGACTCCCAGTCTGGTCTTGAATCTGTGCGGTATCGTCATCCCCTCCGGACCCTCCGGACCCTCTGTCGACGAGTTCTGGAGAGGTAGCGACCGGAATGTTTACTGTCCCGCTCAAACCTTCCAAGAACCGCGCTCCAGCCTGACCGATAGTCGAAGCCTGTTTAAGAGGTTCGATGATCGTAGACATAACCTCCGTTGGAACCGGAGCGTTTGTGTCCGTCTCTCCGAAGATAGCGCGAGTCGCCTCGACTGCGTCGCGAGTAAATCCTTTAGGAATGTCGCCGTTACGCTGGACTCCAGTTAGGTAGTCCGTCCACCGCCAGAGGTTAGCCTCGTTACCGAGACCGGTCTCTGGTCGTTTTCGTTGCTTTGCTTCGACCTGGTCCAGACGGCTAGAGAACTCGCCCATTCCGTCTTTAACCTCGGAACGCATCTCCTCGACACCGTCTCGGATGGCTTCGACAGCCTCTGAAACTTCTTGTTTTTTATTTTTATCTTCCACGATATTATTCTCCTGTCCTTTCGGGACTTTTGCCGTCGTTGGCGGCTCTATTTTTGAACTTATGCGATAGGTCAAGGACGGCAGTTACCCACTCCGACGAACATTCTGGTCCGGAGGTGTGGGAGTTAGTCGGAGGCTGGCTCTCTCGCCTATCATTTAGCGAGCCTAGTAGCCTCCGACAAACAGCCACCTCGTCTCTTAAAGAGTCCAAGATGGCGACGGTCTGTTCGACCGTGTCTTCGATTCTCGACAGCGGTTCCGCGCTCAAAGGAGCCGGAGGAGCCGGAGTGGGACCACCGCCTCCGCCGAACGGAATCGGCGAGATAGCGATCGGGAGTCCGCTCTCTCCTCCTGGCGTATCGGAGAAGTTACCAGCGTCTCCACCTTCGGCGGTTAGTTTTTCGTCCTCGTCTAAAGGCTTCGCGAAGGTAATCCGCCAGGTATCGTCCGACTCGTCTACTCCGAGAATATGTCGCGCTTCGCTCTGCTCCACTCCTTCGGCGACTAGCCTTAGTGCGTCCGCGTTCCGAGCGACGGCGGAGGCGTTCGAGGGAACTGGAACGATGGAGAGTTCTAGAAGTTCCGCCTCGCGGATAATCCAGGCTTCCTCGTCTTCTGGAAGAGTCATCGCTTTACGATCCTCGTCTGTCGCTGGTTCGACCTTTGTCGGACGGAAGCCGACAGAGGCTCCTCGAAGGCGACCAGCCATCCAGTTCTTATACGCGGTCTCGGCTCGCGGGTTTAGTTCCTCCGGAGAGAATAGAACATGGGCGAGGAATCCCTTACGAACGACCTCGTCCTTTCCTTTTATGTTCGTCTCGTCGATACGGAGGGTCATTCCGACCGGCATATCGTCGGAGGCGTGAGAGAAGAAGACCGCCGGGTTCTCGTTATATCGGCGGAAGTCCCATCCGTCGGAGTCGAAAGCGGTGTTATAGGTGTCCAGGCTCTCGTCCGTAAAAGGGACCAGAACGACTCGCTTCGCGTGGTCGTCTTGCCATTCTCCAGGAATACCAGATCCAGGAGTCGGAACGCCCAGCGAGATAGCGCGGTCTCGCTTCTCTGCGAGAGTCATATCGGAGACGACAGGAGAGCCGCCTCGAACGAACGCCCAGAGGCGAACGCCGTCCTCGTCTTCTTTTAGTCGGTCGAACGCCTTTAGCACTTTGTCCGGAATGTCCATGTTTTTATTCTATTATCTTTTATGAATCGTCCAAGACCCTAAGCGTCCTCGGAGGATGGTGGAGGGCTGGGGACGACGGTTCGGAACGCACATCGACAGTTCACTACCTCCCCAGCGTCTACGGGTTTTCCGTTCTTTATACCTGTCTTATCGCCTGGGAAGAGCAGTCCATTAGGAAATCTTTCGTCGATGCCGACCTCGACCCCTTCGTTACTTTGGTGGGACTCCCGAACCTCCTCGTCTCTAGCCGTTAGCCATATCTTACGCTCGACTCCGGCTTCCTTCATACCTACGAAGCGAGCCTCGTTAGAGATAGCGGCGGACTCGGTTCGAGCGATGGCGAGACTCCTGGCGGGTTGGACCATCCCGTTCGTAACCTCGCGGATACCCTTCGCGGTCTCTTGGATAGTGTCTCCTCGACCTCTGGACTCGTTTAAGGACTTCTCGATGTTCTTTAGGATGGTGTCGTTTACCTTTCCGAGAATAAGGATCCGGTCCTCTACGATCCTCTCTACATAAGAATCCGGAAAGGAGAACGCACCGGAGACCTGTTCGTCTCCGAGGTTAATCGGAGGGAGTCCTTCCTTCTGGAGTTCTTCGCTAAGGAGTTCGACATTCCTACGGATGAGAGCCTCGTAGATAGAACGGAACCTCTCTAGTAACTTGGGAGCCATCTGTTCTAGAGCCTTTAGGAGTGCGGTTATCTCCTTTCCGTCTAAGGCTCGCTCGGATGACCGGTCGTCTCCTAACTCTTCGAGGACTTTCTTCCGAATCTCCCAGACATGGTTCCGGTAAGCAGAGCGAAAAGACTTCTCGTCGTCTCCGACCGCTCGACTCCACCATTCCTCCGCGTCGAATCCTCTGTCCTCGACGGATCGCTTCGAGGAGCGAGCGTCCTGCGGCTGTGGTTTAGGCGTGAAAGTTGTAGCCGCCGAGATAATGGTCTGCGCTTTGTCCTCTGTTAATCCTACTCCCTGGAGGAGTTCGAGTCCGATATCTGGAGAGAGGAGACCTTCTGTAACTTCCGTCGCTATGTCCTTCGCGGCGGTGATCTGCGCTCCGTTTAGTTTAACGCCTTCGACAACATTCGCGGAACCTGTCGCGGTCGTTGGTGTAGGCTCGCCGCTCTCTACCTCCATGCCGGAGAACGGATCCTCTAGGAACTTATACGGAACCAGACCAGACGGAGCGTAAGCCTCTCCGCCCCAGTCATACTCTGGGAGGTTTAGGTTAAGCAGAGAGACCGCGTCGTTTAGCGGGACTCCGATGTTCGTTAGAGTCTGCGCCGTCGTCGCTTTTACCTGGAGGTCGTCCGCTAACTCTGGGACTCCGCTCGTGTTAAAGATTCCTTTAACGCCGGACTTATCCAGTCTGGAGAACAGAGAGACGAACAGCCGGTCCTCGATATAACTCGCCGTCGGGAGGAGAAGGTTCGTCCAGACCATCCTCCGAGCCTCTGTAATGGTCGCTCTGTTTAACTGGTCGGTTACGCCTAGCGCGGCTTTATGGACTAGAAGAGCCGCGAGGATAGCGTCTCTGTTAGCCTGCAGCATAGTCGAGAACTCCATATCCCTTTGTGTTACCGGATTCCGGTCGTAGGAGAGACCTCCGGTAAGGATGGCGGTCTTCCCTCGGTTCGCGGCTCCCTGGTGTCTCTGCTCGAATACATCGCGAATACTCTCCGCGTCCTTCCTGCCGAGCGGCTCCGTAGAGGTTAGGATTCCTCCAGCCTCCGCGCCTTGACGGAAGAAGGCGTTATTCCAAGCGTCCGCGAGGATGTCCTGTTCTAGTTTTAGATCGGCGGCGACCAGCGGCGAGACTCCCCACATTCCTCCTTCTGGATTAAAGAGTCGAAGGTGCGTAACTTGGTGCGCTGGATAAGACAAACTCTCGATCCCTCCCTTACCCGTCGCACTCTGGACGCTCCAGGTATTGTTCTCGAAGGTCCACCCCTTACGACCGTAGACCCGAACCTCTGTCGGCATCGCTCCCTCTTCCATAACTCGGTCGGTTCCTCCCAGATAGAGAACGATGGCGTTCCCTTCTGTTAGAAGGTGGATCATTGTCTGGTTAAAGAGGTCCGAGGTTCCGGAATCTGCGCTCGGTCTCTGGAACAAGTTAGAGAGAGGATGATTCGGAACCGGCTCCCATGTCGCCGTCGGAGAGCGTTCGGACTTAGGACCGACGGCTCGGAGTGCGGCTTGTTTTCTTAGAAGGAGGTCGAGGTCTTCTCTGGTCTCGGCTCTCTGGATGTCTCTCGATAAGGAGACCTCTCGGACGACCTCGAAGGGAACCGAGGCGAGCATCTGCGCAGCGAGTCGGATCGCGCCGTGTGCGTAGGGATGCTGGAGATATGGGTTCTCCATCTTCTTCGAGTAGTTCGGGAGGACGCGCTGGTGTCCATAGAAGCCGAAGGTCGAGCCGCGAAAGGCTCGCGACTTACCAAAAGAGAAGAAGTCTCGTAATTTGTTCGCCATGTTTTTAGAGAAAGACAGCCGGTCTGTTAGCCATTCTAGACAGAGCGAGGACGAAAGCGTCCGCCCCGTCTGGAGACCGCCCTAGTCTAGCCTTAACCTTATCCTTTTCCTCGACCACGAGCCTCCCCTTAGAGTCGTAATGATAGGACGGCTCGACGAGTTCCGTCCAGGTCGCGCCGAACTTCTTGGGAATAACGACCCGATTAAGCCTCGCCAGTTCCCGAACCGCCCACCATAACTCCGCTCGATAGTTCGCGAACGCCATCTCCCCAGACTCCTCTCGGTAGATATTCCGAGGCTTGGCGGCGAAGTTGGCGGAGTCTACTCTCCATCCGGAGCGGAGCATGGAGTCCACCACGGAGGCTCCGACTCCGATAGGGTCTACATGGATACGGTCGATAGCGTCGTCCTGTTTTATTCCTGCGCTCCTAGCCTGTGCGATAACCTCTCCGGAGACCTCGTTCCCGTCCTTACCGGCGAGGCGGTGTTCCTTCTTTAGAACTCCATCGACGACCAGAGTTATAACGGTCTCGTCCGGTCCGAACCGAGCGACATCGACTCCGAGATGGGAACCCTCTCCAGGGTCTCCGACTCCCTTCTCCAGAGACTTCTCCAGGAACCGAAGAGGAACGACATTGTCGAGACCGGCTTCCGGAAACTCTCCGAGGACGCGAGCGAGATAACGAGGGTCGGTCTCTCCCCACGCTTCGAGCCGCTCTTCGACCCATTCCTTCGAGACGGCTCCAGGGACGACCTCTCTCCCTTCTGTTATGTTGGGATGGTCTAAGGCGGAGAGCGTTATCGCGTTCCAATACTGCGGCTCTTGGAATGCTTTATAAAACTCTCCGCGAGGCTCTAACGGGTTCCCGATGGCTAACCAGCGAGCAGAACCTCCGACCACCATAGACTCCGCTGCCTCCCATATCTTCGGACGGATTCCCTGCGCCTCGTCGAAGATAATAAGAAGGTTCTCGGCGTGTCCTCCTTGGAAGTTCGACTCGTCGTTCGTGGAGAGTCCGAAGGCTTCCCACTTCTCTCCGCACTTTAGACGACATCCGTCCGGTAACAGAGTGCCTCCTAGCGGTATCCGGCTCGACTTGTAAGCCTTAACCACCTCGCCCCATAGCCGATGTTTAACATGGCTCCAGGTCGGAGCAGTAGCGAGAACGATGGCTCTCCTAGTCATTACATACCAGAGGAGGAGAAGAGCGGCTCCGTGTGTCTTCCCTGTCCCGTTCGCAGACCGGACGACCGTCCTCTTATGCTTAACGACAGACTCCGCGAACCTCCGCTGAGGAGCCGTCATCTCTACGCCGACGACCTCCTTCGCCCAGAGAGCCGGATCGAGCCTCCATTCGGCGAGCCTTTTTCTAGTCGTCTCTCGTTCGACTTCCGTTATTCTGTCCAGAATCAAGACTCCGGCTCGGTCGAACAGTCGTCGCTCGGCTCTGGGATCTCTCCCTCTTCTTCGAGTTGGGTTAGGAGTTCGATTAGGTCCGCCGGTCTAGCCGTAACCTCTAGCCGGTCGGAGACCTTACCCTCGTCGCGCTCCATAAAGTCGCGAAGGAAGGCTCCCATCTTCGCAGGGTTCCGGAGCGTCTCCTTTATTAGAACCTCTGCGAGCGTGTCCGCTAACTGCTTCCCTTTTTTCTTCGTCTTTAATACCTTCCGGATACGAGCGGACAGATTAACCGAACCCTTGGGTCGTCCGCCTGGATTCCCGCTCTGTCCTTTCTTAAACCTGTGTTCTTTCGGTGGGTCTTTTCTTGGCATCGTTCGCCTGTTCTAACGCTGTTCCTGTGGCTAGTCGGTACAGAGACACGGTATCGACTCGTCGTTCTCGTATGGGTCGAAGAGGAGGGTCTGTTTTTTGGTTAAATCCATAAAATCCGCGTAGGAGGGTCGGTCCTTTCTAAACTTCTTAGACCTTTCGGTATTAGTCTTATCCAGACTCGGAGCGAGTTCCTCCGCCTTTATCCACCAGTCGAACTCCTCCGGCATTGTCCGCATTAGGGACTCGATCTTCGCTCTCGATTTTAGGAAACAGCCGACGCAGTTGCCAGCCATATGACCCACGATAGGAAGGTCTAGGTCGAACGACTGCTCGGACCAGAAGTCTAGAACATCCTTCTCGACGACACCGGCGAGGTACAAAGGACAGACGACCTCCTCTCTAGCGATGTCTCCCTTTATGCGGACTGCCCTGTGTGGTTCATCTGCCCTAAGACCGACGGCGGTAGTCCATCCGTCCTCCCATCCGTCTCGCGTTATAATATACCGGCGGAAAGTTCTTATCTTTAACTCGGCGGAACAGAACCTCGCTATCGGGTTCGGTAGCATCTGCCGTTTTTTTATTAAGTCTGTAAAAGGCTCTCCTTTCCGGCTCGCGGTCTCGAAGTTTACCTCTCGGAAGCCCATAGAGCCGTCGTCCTCTGTTTTATACTCTAGCCATTTTATATCTAACTCCCACCGCTCCTCGCAATCCCTAACGAACTCCAGAGTCTTTTCGTGTTCGAGTCCGGTGTTCTGGAAGGATATAACAAGGTCGTCCGGCTGTCCTCCTTTCGCGTCTAATACCTTTCGCAGAAGATAACCAGAAGTCCGACCGCCGGAAAACGCGACGACCCCAGGCTCCTCTATATCGTAGGCGTTCCGCTCATCCGTCATACTTTAAGGCTAACAGAACCGGACGCTCCAGAACAGCCTCTCTCCGGAGTTATTCCAAAAGACCAGAACGCTAGAGTCGGGTTGTCTTTTAGAATCTGGATAAAGCCCGTCGAGAACAGACAGACGGCGGTCTCGGAGACGGTTAGACTTCCCAGGGACTCTATTACATGGACTAACTCATGCCATAGAACGAGCCTAGTGTTCTCCGCGTTTAGTCCGTCGCTAACCTCGATGGTTAGCGTGTCCGGGTCGTATTGTCCGTGGAGTTCTGGATCTAAGTCTTTCGAGTAGACCACTTTTATATCTATTCCAAGGACGCGGACGGAGGTAGGTCGGAAGTCTGTCTCTTCTAGCATTAGATTAGTCCTCCGCTCCATCGAAGTTAATCCAGCCAGATAACATTGTCCGAGATGAGTCCGTTAGCAGAATCGAAGAACGCGAGCCTCTGCGCGGGTCTTCCTGCGGCTGCTAACTCGGAAGCTGCGTAAACATTGTCGGACTCTGGAGTCCCGTTCGCGAGCATGATTACATCGTTAATAACGCAGGAGGCGGGAGTGTGAAAGTGTCCGAGCCAGAGGTAACGGTTCCAGCGGTCGCCGTCCGACTCCCACTCGCGGACTGCGGACTTCCATCCTGCCGCCTTCCGTCCTACTCCATACCAGGGAAAACCAGCGAAGCCGCCTCGAATCTGGTCGCCGTGGACGACAAGGTTAGACCAGCCGAGAACATTATCCACGAAGAACCAGGAGTCCGCGATAGCGAAGTCGATCTGTTTCTCTCTCTTTAGTGCGAGCCTCGCGGTCTCCATAGCGACGCGGTCCCAGTTCGTCTTCGGATGCGCTCTTGTTCCGCGAGGTCCGTTCCGACCGTGGTTACCGACGACACCTTTTATTCGGACACGCGGGAACTCCTGCGCCAGTAGGAGGACCAGTTCGACGATTATCTCCGGAACAGCGCGGAGAGCCTGAGCGAAGACGGACGAGTCTATTTCGTGGACCTGTCCGGTAAAGATCTCCTCTCCTTCGACGAGGTCTCCTCCCAGGTAGACGACGCACTCGTCGATTTTTGCGGAGTGTCTGCGGTCTCTGGTCGCCTTTATAGCCTTCTCGCCGAACAACATAACGCGGTCCAGAGCGATAGATGTCGAGTAGGTCGCTGTCTGTTTACCGACTTGGAGGTCCGAGAGATGGAGAACGGCGACCTCTTCTCTTTTCTTTTTGCGGCTCTTCGGAGGCGGCTTCGGAGTGCTTATGTTAAGTCCATCGCCCATGATCCCGCGAACTGCGTCCACGATAAGCAGACCCTCGGTCCGATACTCCGCGACCGTCTTCTCTAGTTCTCGGATCCTGTTCTTAAACTTCTTCGCCTCTGGAGATAACTCCGGAGGAGCCTCCTCCACGGCATCGACGAGCCTCTTCTTCTTTTTAGCCACGATGCCACATCTCCCAGAGGTCCGGGTATTTTTCTCTTAGATAGTGCCTCATCGCGGAATCCGAACACGGATAACCGTGGAGTTCTACGAGTTTCGCGTGGAGTGTCCGGAACGACATCGCCGCGCTCCCTTCTGCGATAGCGCGGAACGCGAGGTGTAAGTCTTCCGCCGCTTCCGGATTCCGAGAAAGCCATCCGCGCCGAGCTTGATCCTTAACCGGAGGCTCTTTCGCCCAGTCTTCTAACGACATGGAGAAGAGTTTAGGCGAAGAAGGAGCCTCCGCCTAAACCCTCCCTAGTCTGTTACGGTTTACAGGAGATGGAATCCGAACAGGAAAGCGAGCGACCAGTATCGTAAGAGCAGTCCCAGAAGGACCAGACCGAAGCCTAAGAGCATTACGGAAAACAGCGCGGCGCATATAGCAGGAATCACACTATCGAAGGCGTTTTTATTGTCCATGTCTAGTATTCCTTAAGGATAGGAGAGTCCGCTGGAACATAGGCTCGCGCATAACCTCCCTCCTTTATTTTTACCACAGCCTCCGCCTCGACCAGTTCGAGGAGGAGAGTGTGGACTCTTGGAGCAGAGATCGAGAGAACCTTCGTAAGTTCGTAAAGCGTCGGCGGTATGGACTGGCTGCGACAGTAGTTCGCGAGAGCCTCTAGCGTGTCCTTCTGCCGAGGCGTTAGCCTCTTTTTAGTCTTCGACATTGTTTATCCTCCAGGTCTGGATTAGGCGACCATGAGCGTCCGACCGATTAGACGGGACAGACCTTCCGGTTCTCGATATTAGACCGAGTTTCCTCGCAGAAGTAAAGACGGCTCCGACGACATTCGGAGACTCTGGGTCCGGCATAAGGCGACGAAGGTCGTCCGAGGTTATCTCTGTCCCGCGAGATCCGAGGCGACCGGAGCGGAAGAGGTCGAGAGCGATGTCCGCCCAGGTCGAGTTCTTCTCTAGAGTCCTCGCCTGTCCGACTCGCTTCCTGGTCTCTCCGCTCGGCTTATCCGGTGTCGCGAAGGTAGTCCCGTTACAGGCTGGACAAGGAACTCTCATTAAAGAGTCCGAGTCCTTTCGGTCGAACTCCCACCCGTCGCCGTTACACGCCGGACAGACTCTCGGTCTCTGGACAATGCTGGACAGTTCGTCGAATAGGCTTCTAGAAGGGAACATCGCTCGGAACCTCCTCTTCTGCGCTTACTCCAAGGGTCTCGGCGACCTTCGCTATCTCTAGAGCCTCTCTCTCTCTCTGGTTAGCCTTGTTCGGAACCACGATGGTCTCGGTGTTTCCAGACTTGGAGGTTAGACATACGAGTTCCAGGTCTTCGCCGGACTCCAGCCTCTCGGCTAGAACCTTCGCGTCGTTCTTGTAGTAGAAGGAAGGACCGACCAGAAACTTACCGTTCGCCGTCTTCCCAGTCGCGAAGTCGAAGAAGGTTTTATAACCTCGGCTAACTGCGGACTGCCAGGTTCCGTTGTATTCCTCCTTCGTTACGGCTCTCCAGATAGCAGACTCGAAATCGACCCTCGGCATCGTAGTAGAGTCCCCGATCTTACCCATTACTTGATTCCATTCTGTAACAGCTTCGCGCATCTTATCCGTCGCATACTCTGGAAAGATGTCGTCGGTCTTCGATTGTGTCGAAGCCTCCGGAGTCCGCGTTACCTTCCATCCTTCCGGATTCTGGACGGCGGTCGTCGTCGGTGTCTTTATCTCGACTCGCTGGACTTCCTCCGGTTCGGAGTTCACCATCCCGCCGCCCCATAGGAAAGTCGTAAAAGGTTTAGCGGCGTGTCGAAAAGCCTTCGACGCGGCAGCCTTTCGAGCGTCGGTGAACCCTACCATCGTCGCCTCGCCGACTCCCTCGTAGAAGAGATCGCCGTCTGTGAACTTTAGCGTTATCCTTCCTTTAGCGTAGGCGTGTTGTCCAGGTTTACCACCTCCGCCGACAGAGACTTCGGTCGCCTCGTCCTTAAGTATCTCCCAGGTGTAAGGGATGGCGAGGCTATTTAGCCGGTCGAATATATGGTGTTGCTCGACCCAGGACTCGTTGCGTCCGTGGACATTCTTAGTGGTTATCTGGTCGCCCGAATAAGGCTCGCAGAGTTTGTTTATCTTTTCCTTAAAGGTCATTTTTTTTACTCCGTTTTTAGGGTTTAGTCTCGTTCTCCAAGATGGCGACATAGTCGCAGAGTGTGTCTTGTATGAGAGCAAGGTGTCGTCTTAGGGTCTGGAATGAGAGAGGATATTTACGACAGAGATAGGACTCTAGAGTTCTCTCATGAAGATCTATCTCCATATGTCCGATCATGTTCCGAAAGGTCGTTAGGGTTCGGCTTATCTGCCTAAACCGTTCGAGTTCTTCGGCGGTCTCTAGTGGGGTCTGGTCTTTTGTTACGGGCATCTTGTTAAGGCTAACATATCCACTCGGAGGAGGTCAAGGTTCTAGCCTCTCCTCGAACTTCTGTATCCGTTCCCCGATCCACCGCATTACGGGAACCGCCATGCTGTTACCGATTGCTTTATACCGTGGACCATCGGGACAGTTTTCCGCTGGTTTCCCTCGGTATGGTATTCTGGTGTAACCATCTGGGAACCCCTGTAAGCGTTCGCACTCGGTCGGAGTAAGCCTTCTTACGCGAGTAGAGCCTCTAGGGAATAGTGTCTGGTCTTGACTGGTGGCGAGCGTGAACGACTGTTCTTCTCCTACTAAGGCTCCCTTCCCACCTCCATCGCATCCGCTCCTAATCTTTAGGACTTTACTCCCTGCTTGACTGGTAAGTGCTACGGCGTGTCTATCGCCGCCCGTGAGAGTCGGCGATGGATCCGCTGTAAAGCCCGGTCCAGTATTTCCGGTAACTTCTTTCCCCTTTTCTCGGCTCGCCGTAGAATCCCCGCGCAAGCTTTCTGGCTCAAAAAGAACCGCTCCGGCAGGTCGCCAGTCTCCAAGATATCCGATAACAAACACTCGACGACGACGCTGGGGGACTCCGAAGAACTGAGCGTCCAAGACTCGCCAGCAAACGCCATACCCGATATCTGCCATCGCTCCGAGGATGGAACCAAAGTCCCGTCCGCCGTTACTCGACAGGACTCCGGGGACATTCTCCCAGACGAACCAAACCGGTCGAACCTCTCTAACAAGTCGGCAAAACTCGAACGCCAGGTTCCCACGCTCGTCATCCAGTCCGCCTCGGAGACCGGCAATGGAGAAAGACTGGCAAGGTGTGCCGCCCACAATGAGGTCTGCTTCATTTCTGTATTTTTTTCCATTTATTTTAGTAATGTCTCCCAGGTTAGGAGTGTTCGGGTAATGGTGATCCAGGACGGCGGAAGGGAACTTATCAAACTCGGCGAAGGCTGTCGGCTGCCATCCGAGCGGCTCCCAGGCTACCGTTGCGGCTTCGATGCCAGAACAGAGGCTGAGGTAATGCATTAACAGATCCACTCCGAGGAGGTCAAGGTCTCTATCCAGTCTTCTCCGCAGTTCCCGCAGGAGCAGAGTATCTCTACGAGTTTTCCGAGTCGGAGCCGTTCGTCGATCTCGGAATAATCGAGACCGGAGATCCACGAATCTCCGCGCATCGCGCACCGCCGACCGTAGTCGGATCCTATGTCCGGCGCACCGTTCGGATATTCCCACCGTCCGAGGTGTTCGCAGTCCTCGCCGAAGTAGATAAAGTGCGTCCTAGACTTATGGACTCCGCCACATTCGGGACAGGCGGCTCGCGTCCAGGAGCGATATCCAGCAGGAAGAGCCATCCACAGCCGCGACCGACGGAGTTCTTCGAGCTTAGACGGCTCGCCTCCTGGGAGGTATTTATCCGTCTTCCGAATCCCCTCTTCGTATCTGTCTCGCTCGATCTCCTGTTCGCTCCAGTCTGCGTAACCGGGATCGGACGGAGACATCTCGGACGGTCGAGTTTCTTCGTAGGTCATCCGCTAGACTCCTCGGTTATAGGTTCCGGCTTTCCGGAGACCGAGCGTTAAGACTATCGCCGGAGCGAGAATCGGGAAGAGGACCATCGCGGTCGCGGTTAGGAGGACTTGTTTAAAGTTCATCGCTCGACTCCTGCGTCATGCTCTTGACCGATGCAATGCGGCTCCCCGCGTGGGTGTTCTGGATCGAGAGGTTCGCCACAGGTGGAACAGTCCTCCCAGTCCTCGACCTCCTTCCAGTCGCGCATCTCGAAACAGTCGCGACAGAACATCTTGTCTCCCTTAATCATCGTCCAGGTCGCGTTCCATCCGCTTCGGTGATCTACTTGGACAATATGGCGACAGTCCGAGAGTCCCGTTACCCTGGCGGGTAAATCGTTTACTCTAACGCGGATCTTTAACTCTACATTCTCGCTCCCACAGGTGGCACATTGTATTTTTTTTGGCTTCATGATTTTAGTTTTGGTTGGTGGGGGGTTGGTTCTTCGGCCTTAGATAAAACCTCATAGACTTCGGCTAATGCTTCAATTTCCGCCTTAAAGTTTCCTTTGGTTCTCTTTAATTCAGAGATTACCCAGTA
>Ga0098061_1000572_pt1 | contig 17816 bp, 17 predicted proteins | sample 22_taG_FD_92579 | JGI IMG/M metagenome (GOLD analysis project Ga0098061, IMG submission 92579) | Marine viral communities from the Subarctic Pacific Ocean - 22_ETSP_OMZ_AT15343 metaG | ecosystem: Environmental > Aquatic > Marine > Oceanic | place: Subarctic Pacific Ocean | collected 2015-01-20
GGATATTTCTTTATTAAGAAAAGTAATCATGTATTATCTTAATGGATTTAGTCCTGTTGATAAAGAGGAGAAAGAAAAGTTAATGAATATTTTTCATAGATTAGGAAGATTATGAAAACAGTACAAAGAAATGATAAAAGTAACTGAAGAAGAATGGAAAGAAATGAAGGAGATGTTTAAAGTAGTAGGACTTCCGAACCCTAAACATTATCCTAAAAGTTTTGAATACTGTTATAAAGTATATCTTATTTCAAAGTATGGGGTTGACAAACCTTTATCGAATACCCATATTATTAATGAAAGGAAATAAGTATGTTTCATTATTATACAGATCAACCAGCTATTCCTCAAAAAGTTATTGAGAAGAGATGGCAAGAAAATATTGAGTCAAAGATTGATGCTCTTAAAGAACATAAGAAAGATATTGATAAAAGAATTGATGAGCTTAAAGAAGATCTAAAAGCTATTCAATAAAAGATGATGTGTCTCCACCACTAAGTCCACAAGAAATTTTATCTGTTCCAGTAGTTATAATAGTAAATGTATTATTAATCTTATTAATAAACAATTCTATAATTTGCTTGTCATTAGTAAGACCATACCAAACTCTTTCTTGTTTCCATTGCTGTGTTAAATCATTAACGAGATAGTCATGCTTGGCACAGACAAAAGTTTTAGTCATCTCTTTGGTGGTTACATTCTTATTCTCTTGAGCATGTGTTAGTCCTGCTACTATAACTATAGCAGGTAATATAAAAGGTAATATAATTTTAATCATGATTGTAATCCTCTGCAAACATATCAAGAACCATGTCTAAAGCATGTTGTGCTTCAGCTGCTTTCTTTACTTGTACAGCAAACTCTTGAACCACATTACTATGTTCACCTATTCCTGTAGGTTTATCTAAATATATTTGTGCATTAGCTACAGCCACATCTCTTTCAGATTCAAAATGTTTTATTGTAGCTTTAATCATTAGTTCTTTTTTTGTCATATCTTATTGTCCAGTTAGTGGGTTATTCAAAGCTTTCTGTAACATATCTCTTAATCGTTCTTCAAGCTCTGTTAATTTAACATCCATAGCTTCTGCTCTTCTTTGTGCATCTGATTCTATAGCCGTTCTTTTACCATCAAACCTATCTTCAGCATGTTGTATTAAAGTTCTTACATCATTCTCTGCTGTGCGTTGGCTTGTTCTTATTTCTTGTTCTGTTAGTCTTGACCTCTTATCAACTGAATTTATTTGATCAAGCAATTCATTCATATCCTTACGAAGTTCATTACGAATATCTCTGGCATCACCTTGTGCTGCTGTTACTAATTCAACAGCTGTAGATATTTCTGACTGTAATAATTTTTCTATGTTAGAAATCTTTCCATCAAATTTTTTCTCCATGTTATCTAGTTGTACTTCAAATATATCTAGCTTACTAGCATCATAACTATGAATGATCTCTTTCATATTGGTATAGTCTTTGTATACTTCAAAGGCTCCATAGCTTGCACCAATTAAAGTACTTAATCCAACCAGTATACCAACCAGCTTTCCTCCTTTAAATTTTACTCCTCCAAATTCTAACTCACTCATACTGACTATCTACCATTCGATTAAAATTTAAACTATCACGCACTCCAAAATAATTTCCTAAGGGATCGTTCATTATTACATTGGAATATATCTCTTCTTCTTTATACCATGTGGGAGCAGGTTGTACAACTTGAGTTGAATAAGTTTTAATATCTGGACCTAAAGCATTTACTAATGCAAGAGTTGTCATCTGTGCCACTGCATCATAGGCAGATGTAAAGGTTGCCATAATTTCTTTTGCCTTTTCTTCTTTAGCTTCTTGTTTAGTTGTAGGTTTATTCTCTACTTTTACCACCTTTACCTCTTCTTCCTGTGCTTCTTCTTTAACTACCTCTTTTTTTGTAGTGTTTTCCTCGATATCCTCATTAACCTCTTTAACAGGCTCGTCAGTAGCTTCTTCTTCTGTGGATACCTCTGATACCTTAACCTCTTGAACTTCCTCTGTGTCCTCATTTATGGGGGATATATTTTCTAATTCAGGTTCAATTTCTACCATTTCTATTTCAGCTACAATTTCTTCCTCAAATTCTACTATATTTATTTCCGTTCCTATTTCTTCTACAATTACTTCTAAAGTTTCTATTTCTTCCATGCCCATTGGTTCATCAAAAGTCATTTCCATTTCCATAGGCTGATCAAAAGTTAAATCTATTTCTGGAATCTCAACTTCAGGTGTGAAAGTTTCTATAACTTCATAGTCATCTATCATATCTATAGTAGTGTTAAGAGTTTCTTCTTGTTGTGCCAGTTGTAACCATGTATCTACTACTGTAGTGATTTGATTATATACTACATTATATTGGAACTCATCCCAATAGTAAGATCCATAGCCTCCAATTTCTATATAGACTTTATCTAAAGCTCCAGCAAAATCATGACTACCTGTTACAGTGTTTACCCAATTAGAATTATTATTATAGTTATAAGGATTTTGTGTAAAGGTAGTTTTATCTATAGGAACTAATCCAGTTTCCCATTGCAGTACATTATCATTATATCCTTTACTCTGTACGTAAGCTGTTTGAGAGGAGTTGTTATACATACTATTAGGGAAAGCAAAGAGGAACTCATAGTTAACTTCACCACCATCCTCTATACCAAAAGAATTAAGCTGAACGTATTGTCTCCACGTAGTTAGAGAGTTAGTACGAGCATGACCACAGCTAGAAGTTCGTCCATCTGTCCCCGTAGCAGGGAAACCACTAGCCGAATCGGTACATGCTCCATGAGAATAAATACTTCCTGCTCCACCCCAGTCACTATCAGCATCTCCCTCATATTTACTGGAGACAATTCCTGTATCTCCATCTAAGACATCGCCTGTATCAATATGTTCAATAGTAGTGGTAGTTTCTGTTACTTCTTCAACACCACCTTGGGATTCTACTTCAGTAGTGGTGGTAGTACCTTCTTCTAAAAGCTGTGCATTAGAGGAAGAGTAGCATAAGAAGTACACTAAAAATACCAAGAGCACTTTCGTCACTTATTATCTCTCCATTCTCATTAACATTTGGATTATCCTTTAACCACTTATCATAGTCAGGTCTTTTCTCAGGATTCTCTGCCCATTCTTTTGCAGCTTCGATACCAATCTTACCATAATATGGGCAAGGGGTTCCTGCCATTTCCATCGCTTGAAAAATTCTGGGATCTTGACAGAGCATAGCAACAGCACCAACCTTCATACCCATTCTAAATAAAGCTCTGGATAATTTTAATCTTTCACAGTTCATATCTCTAACAGTAATACCACCTGCTATTCCTAAGATCTGAGATTGTATAGCTGCAGATGCAGCTGTAGAGCAAACGTCTTGATTATTAATTACTACACTGGGAGCTGATGCAGTACTAGGAGTACGATCAACAGTGGTAGTACCTGATACAGTAGATGATGTAGATGTTACTGTGTTAGTTTGTGCTTTAACACTACATATTGTTAAAGTTCCTAAAAATAATGTAACAATAAGAATAGCAATTAATTTATTCAAACTATTCTCCTGTTTACATCATTCCTGTTGATTAGTATCAGTATCTTTTTCATGGCAATCACAATCACATTGATTAGTTTCTATACATAGACAAGGATCACCATTACAATCTGGGTTATTACATTTGCATTCTACTGACATAATCTTTCCCACATTTCATTATGAATTAAAATTTGTCTGGCTGTACTATCAGTAAGTATATCATCCTCTGATACAAGGATTGGTTCAATCAAAGGACAGGAATTACTTACCTCTTGTCCACTTCCCAAGCAACTTGTTAACAACATCACTAGAGGAAGAACGATTAATATCTTTTTTAATCTTATCTTTTTTAGTTCTAAGTTGAGCACTTTTCTCTAGTCCCTTTTTAATCGCTGAATCAGCTCCTGCTTTCCTCATGAGTATCATGGGAATAATTTTAGTTACAAAATTTGCAAGAGCTGATATGAAAGAAAACATGTACTAAATTTCTGCACATGCATAGCAATTAATCTCTAGACTAACAGCTACTTCTTTTATGTATGGTGTTTTCCACATAGAATTATTCCTTTCCTGTATTTTTAGCTTTTCCGACATTAGCACCAACAAAGTTAACGATGTCTAGTAACCATTGTACGATTCTATCGTCAGACTTATTAGGTGTGAGTGTAGCAATTACAGCTGCAGAACCTACTACACTTGTAGCTGCTGCTAACCATGCTTGCCAGTTAGTCATTATATACGTTAGTATTCCTACATCTTCAGTCATATCTTTCCTCCATCTTCATTAAAGAATCTGAGTGAATTTTATGTAACATAGTCTGTAAAGTAAAAGACAAGTCATTCACTCTAACTGATCCTGCTAAAAAATCTTGAGGAGCAGTATCTTTTTCAAATAATAATACCACAGCTCCTTCTAATTTACCAGTATCAATTTTTTCTTGTATCATACTAACACATTTTTGTAACATACCCAATGCTTCACGCTTACCAACTTCAGTCAGATCACCCTTATTATCAAGTAACTTTTTGTTTTTACTATTAAATTTTAATATATTATCCATATAACATTTCCTTATATGTTGGGGATATTTTCATTATCCCTTGAGTTTCCCATAATTCTTTTCCAATTCCCCCTGAATGCATCTTAAGTGTGATATCCTCAGGTTTCTGGTCAAAGAACTTTTCCAAATCTTGAGCACCTGCCAGTAATTCTCCTGTTGTCCAGAATTGTTTCTCATTTACAGTTATATATAAGTACTCTGGATTACCATCTTTATTTAATTTTTTATAATCTTTAGGTTTTTCTTTTAAATGATAATCAAAACCATGTAGAATAAAATCTCTGAATCCTAATGTATGCATGATACCCACGCTACGCATAGCAGCATTTGTACCCCCGGTAATAAACATTGTAGATTTAGGAATACCTTTTACTCCCTTTTTAACAGCTTCACTATAAGCGTGCCAGCCTATCATCTGAGCTTTCTTTTTTTGTAAAAATTTAGTTACAGATACATCTGTCATAGATGCCATTAAGAATAATGTAGAGGGATCGACAGTTTTAAATAAATCTTTTCTTTTAATACCATGTGTACTGATCCCAGTAATAGGACGAGGATCTAATATTGTACATGCCCAAGGTTTAATTCCAGCTTTTAATAATGTTGGATAAGAATGTTTAACACAAACAAGTTTAGCATTTGGATACTCACTTAATTGTCTTCTTATTAATTCTACATCTAGAGAAGATCCTGCACTAGCAATGATACATTTCTCTGTAGTAGTAGAACATGTCTTTGTCATCCATTTATTAATAAGTTTAATATTATCAGTTACATTTTTATGGATATGATCTTTTGATGCACTGTCTACAGGACGTATTACAATAGGAACTTTAGCTTCAAATAAATCTTTTTTCTTCTGTGCTATTAAACCTAATCCAATAATTCCTCCTGATATAACTGGGTCTCTTGTCTTTAAAATTTTCTTGGGTAATGTAATTTCTTCAAAGAGTTTATTCACTCCACAATGTTCTTCACTTGGTTTCTTTCCATCCCCATCTTCTAAAAAGAAATCATCAAGAACAACTTGAGGATTATGTTTTAACATTTCAAAATCATGTTTAACTGTTTCATAAGAATGTCCACCATCAATAAAGACAAAATCCACATCAACTTTTTCTTTTAGTGTATCCTTTGTATCACCTTCATTAAGAACATACTCAAATACTTTTCCCTGTTTTTTCTTTTCCTTGGCATATTTATTTAATCTATCACTAACTTCTTTCAATGTATGATGTTTCTTAGTATTAAATTCTTTCTTATCTAATTCTGTATTAGCTAATCCAAACAAATCATAACCAATATACTGCACTGTATCTGTATTGGTGAAGGCAGCTTCTGCCATTTTAATTGCTCGTCCACCATTCCATGTACCAGTCTCTAATATTCTTTTTGCTTTAAAGTGTTTTACCATATCATAAAGAAATTTATATCTACTGGCATTTACATCTCCAAACTTTTTATTTCCTTTGAAGTGATGTAGATAAGTAGTTAAAGGTGATTGATGAAATGCATCTAGTCCTTTTACAGCTGGAGTTAAATTATCTGCTATTAACCCATGAGCCATATGAATTTTCAGAAGACGATCAAATATAAAACCATCATGCCATTCTCTATATGCAGTTGTTTCACCCATATTATAACATCCACGCATATCTTCTAGAAATTCTCTTGCCATCATAGAAAGTAAATTAAATCCTAAGAAAGAAGTTTCACTATAGTCTATATCTGTTCTACCTAAGTGAAGTATATCTATTTCTTTTTTACATAACTCATTAAGAAATTTTTCTGGTACTGGTTTATAGGTAACTGTATCAGCATCCAACCATATCAACCACTTACTACTACCCATTCTATTACGTGCTGCCTCAGTCATAGCATAGACTTTGTGACACCATTTAATAGAATCTCTTCGCCAATCGTACTTAACTGTACCACCATGAGTACCATCATGCTTACTCATTTTTTCTCTATAGTTAAGCATATCTTTAGCATTATTTAAATTTTTATAGGTAATGTTAGAAGCTTTAGGTGCATCTTTAGGTAACTTACAATCATGATACCACGCTTCTAATTCTATATCTTTCTTCCAAAACTTTTTAAAACTTTTAAGCATATCTTTTGCATAAAGGTTATAACCCTCTTCATTAAAAGAGGTAATAATTACATAGCTCATATGATAAATTTATTCCTTATACTGTTTAAGTGTTCTAATTCTTGATGCCATTCTTTTGCATATTCAACTTCTCTATAGTCCGGGAACCAAGGTCCACCAAGACTGTGGTGTACTGCCTTAACCACGTTAGCAGGTGGGCTGACACTAGGAACATAGTTCCAACTATGAGGTAGAGAACCAATGTCACTATCATCCAACCAGTTAAACTGATGAAGATAAGAACCATCAGAATGATTGACTTTAATTTTATCCACAGTTTGATTTTTTGGGTGTCCAATATTCCAGAGTACAAGCGATGACCATAATTTTTTAGGATAATTTTGTTGAACCATTCCATCCATCTTTACTCCATCTTTAGGATTGTAGTCATGCTTAACACACATAACTGCATACTGATCATTTATATGATCAAACAGTTCAGCCACATCTGTAAGGAAAAGAAAGTCACAATCAACAAACATTGCCCAACCTTCTGACATACCATTACGTCTACATATTTCTGGTACTAAAAATCTTGTATGAGAAAATTCTGTGGAGAAAGGTTTACCATCAGTTGTATCATGATATTGTCCATTACCTTGTATTGACCAAGGTCTATTAAACAATCCTTTTCTACGTAAGTCTCTGTGTTCTAATTTAATTATATCTATAGGGGAAGAAGCATGTCTTCTTATAGAATGTTTACACACTTCATAAGGTACATGCTCACGAGAATCATAGCCAATAAAAATACGTAACATATTATTTCCTTTCATGTTAGTATTTTAATATGGAATGCTAATCCTTACAAGGAAAAGTTATTTAATAAGTTCTTCTATTCTTGGACGTACAGCTTTCTTAGGAGCTGCTATATCATAAGCTCGTGGGCTAAGTTCTTGTCTCATTCTACTAAGAACACTTGTCCATATACTTCCAGTAGGATCTATCTTATCTTCCATTTCCTTACCTTGATCATGTTCTCTAATATAGTTTAATATTTCTATAGATTGTTGTCTAAATTTTTCTTGTTGTGCCCTATCAGTTGATTGAACTAATCTCATCTGAAGTTTAGTTAGTTTATCAGTTAATCTATCTCTTACTGCAGATGTTTTACTATCTAAATATTTAGCTAATCTAATCTCTGCTCTATCACGAGAAAGTTCTTGAGTAGTAAATCCTAACATTTGAAATAAAATTTCTTCTCCTTGTAACCCATCATTAATTTGTCTACCAGTACCTGTATATACACCTTCTGTAGCTGAGTAATAAGCTTTTGCAATATTAGTAGTAGCTGCGATTGGAAGACTATAAGCTATAGCTTTATCCCATTCTCCTTCGCCAATAGCTTTACCTACTCTCTCTATCCATCCGTCTAAGAAAGATGCAGCAGGACCACCAATCATTAATGCTGGATTGTCCGAAGCTCTTAAGAAATTTTGGAAAGGAGACAAGGCAATACGTCTACCCATACTTATAGGACCATATCCCTCCATAGGGCCACGTAATAAAGCTGTTGCAGCATCTGCACTTAATCCCATATCATCTATTAATGTTTCATAGAATATTTGATACACTGATCTTTTGGTCATTCCAGTTTTATTACTTAATAATTTAATAGCTTCATCAAGATCATCCATGAATGGTATTGCAAACAATCCACCCAGTGCCATTTGTTGTGCAACCAATGCAATAAGAGCTCTGTTTGCCTGTCTATTAGTCATAAGAGGAACTTTTATACCAGCAATAGTTTTTACATTTTCTCTATCAGTCATTCCATATCTACCAAAGAATGCATTACTATAAACTTCAATCATCATAGTAACAAAAGGCATGAACTGAATAGGAACACCACCTAATAATCTAGCCATCATAGGTCTATTTGCAGGATCAAGATTAAATTGAGTAGCATCAGAGAGCATTTGAGCAGCTCCTCTGTATCCTTCTTCATTATCTAATAATGTACCTGCTAGACGTTGTTGACCCGGAACTCCTGCATGGAAATTATTAAATCCATCTACACCAAACTTCTTAGCAGCTCTGTATCCTGCAAGAGATGCAGCCACACGATTTAACATTTCTCCTGAAGAATATATAGTTGTCAGTATACCACCAACTGCTCCTATTCCTTTTGCTACTCCAACTGGTACTCCTATCTTCTGTCGCATGAAGTCTCCACTTACATCAGCATTTTCAGCAATAGCTTCTGTATTAATACGTCCTAATACTCCATCTTGTTGAAGATCATATAGCATTTGATATTCTTCTCTGGTAAGAAATCTACTAAACTTTTTATAGAGTGCTTGTCCTCTGTTAACTAAATCACGTTCTGCTGCATTTAATTGATCTTCTTTTTTTCCTGTTATTTCCAGAGGAAGAATCATAAACTCTCCACTTGCCATATTCAAATCTTTAATCATACGTGTAGCATCAGCCACAGCTTTTAAAGTAGTTCCTCTTACTTTTATTCCATAAATACCATGAAGATATGCACCAGTAACAAAGTTTTGTGTAAGGTTTACTAATAGAGAAGAAATATTTCCACCAAGAAAACCAAAGAACGCAATACTCTTGAATAAAGATGAAGCTCCTTGAGGAGACATTGTAAAGTCTCTAGCATCTTTAGCAACTTGAGAAAGATTAGGTGTAAACCTTCCAAAAGTTCCGGGTGCACCACCTGTTATTTTTTGAAGTTCTGTTATTGCATCATTAATATCTCGTTCATTAAACATACGAGCAATATAACGTGATGCTTGAGAAGTATATAATTGGAATGCTTTGTCATGATAGTAACCTATATTTTGAGGAGTTATATAACCGGGCACTCCTTTTCTTCGTAGCGAATGAGCACGTATTCCCCTTGATAATCTGTCTTGTTGAATCTGTTTAAAAGCATCCTCTAATGCTTTTTCAAATGCCTCAGTATTTTCATTCTGGGTTCCAGTATTATCTCCAGAAGATCGTTTATATGCATTTAATAATAATCCTTCTACCATCGTTAAATTTGGTGGTAAGTTTTCACCTGTATCCATATCTGCTTTACTATGATAACTCATGACAAAAGTATTATCAGCATATTCTCCATCTTTTAATTTCGTTTCATCAAATATATCTATTGCACCATACTGTTCTTGCAGATTAGGAAAATTTTTATTGACATAATCTCTTGCAAATTTTTCAAAGTTTTTTCCTCTAAAGAATGGTACAGTAATATCAGTTCTAAATTCAGGAACATTTATAAATTTTCCAGTTCCTTTACCATTTTTATCCTTCTGTTCTACAATCCTATCAACACGAATAACTCCATCACCCTCTCTTATATTAGGAAAATATCCATCTCTTTTATTTTCTTCTAATCCTTTTATAATAGCAGCATTTCTTGTCATTTTCTTTTTTGATAGTGGCTTACCCTTTGAATCTGTATATAAGGATACGTCATCATTAGACATTTCATCGGCTATGGTTTTTATTCTTTCACTTAAAGGTATACTTGTATCTTCATTATATATGTCTACAATATCTTTATATCCCATATTAACTGCTAAAGATGTAATTAATCCAGTATATAAATAATCTAAAGCAGTTCGTCTTCCTTCATATGCAATAGCTTCAGGTGATCCTAGTTCTAAACTTATTTCTTCGCCAACTTTAAACTCATACATTTTTTCATTATCACCAAAAGTTTTCCAATCAATAGCAGCTTGTCCTCTAAGTTCTTCCCCATCTAATCCAATAGCTTCAAAGTTTTCATCAAACATAAGTACCCATCTAGTTCCATCTGCTGATATTTCTCCTGTTTGTCCTAATAAGTTAGCCGCTTCAGTAAATTTGTTAACAGTATATCTTTGTTCTTTATTTAAAACTCTCATCCCAGAACTCATTACAATAGAGTTAGATAAGAAGTGTCTAAAGTTATGACTATAATTTTGTAGTCTTCTAGCAAATATAGCAAAGACAGGATGAATACTACCAATCTGTCTAATACCATTAAATAAATATTGATAAATACTAGCTGTATTACTTACCCCTTTAAGACTACCTTCTTCCAGATTTTTAACAGCTTGTTCAGCACTGATTCTACTACTACCATTATTACTTCCAAACTGTCTTCCAAAAAAAGTAACATTTTTTATAACTTTTTTATTATGTTTTAGATCTGCTTCTTTTTCTTTTATATTTTTTTCTAATGCTTTTGCTTCTTTTCCTTTACCTTGACTTCTTAATTCGTTAGCTTGTTCTTTTGCTCGATATATGTCACGTTCATCTTGACTAAGATCTGCCCACCCTTTTATTTTTTTCTTTGGTGTTTGTAATCCAAATACTCCGGGAAATGCTTTATCAAATTCAGCTTGTCTTTGTTTATCATCAGCTAATATATCTACTCTCTCAGGAGGAAACATTTCGTTAAACTGTTCTTCATCCATAGGAATAGCAATATCATTTCTTCCTAAAATATTTAAAGCTTCAGGAGTATTTAAAATATTTTTTCGATCCTGAATTTCTTTTTGTATATTAGCAATTTCTTTTTTACTTTCTTTTATTTTTTTTCTTCGTTCTATAATTTCTTGTTGTCCTTTATGAGTAGCTTTAGCTTCTGCACTATCCATAAACATTAGATCATCATCAATTATAGCCTGTAATTTTGCTATATCCTTTTCTGAATCTTTTATATCCTGTTGAAATTCTTCAAATGCATTTTCACTATAAGGACTATTATCTCTTCTAAAGAAATTTTTACCAGCAAGAAATGCTGAGAATGCCATAGCTCCTAATTTTCCAAGAGGGAAATTCTCTTTTTCTAATCGCCATAGGACTGAAGGATCAGAATTTAATATATGTTTTTTAGCTACTTGTTTTGCTGTCTCTATATCAGTAATAGTTCCTGTAGAAATTACTTCTTCATTAACTTCAATATTCCATGTACCATCTTGTTGCTGTTCTATCTCCACAGCTTTACCTAAAATTTCTCCTGAATGTTGTTGTCCTCTAGTCTTTCTTTGTTCTTGTAATTTAGCAATTCTTTTTGCATCAGTATCAGAAAATAAAACTCCAACTTCTTCATCAAATATAGCACCTGTATTATAGTATTCATCAACTAGATTCTTTGCTTCTTTAAGACTATTTGCTGCATCATTGTATTCAGGATCTTGACCATATTCCGTAATAGTATCTGCTCCAATTTGCCAAACTATAGGACCTTCATCATTTTTTATAATTTGAAAACCTCTATAATTATGTAACCCTGCTCTATTAGGTATTGAAGGAGACCATTTCTTTTTAGGTTCAATTACTTTTCTCTTACGTTTAAATTCACCTATACCATAATTAGGATTTTTTAAAATCTTATTTAATGCAGGAGGTTTCTTTATAACAATGCCTTGCTCATTAATAAATCCTTTTTTACGTAACTCCTCTTTAATAATATTAATCTGAATTTGTGATGCTTTACCTAGACCAAAACTTTTCTTTATATCTTCATCAGTTATTTTATAGACTGGTTCCTCACCAAAAATTGAGAAGGGAGTAGAATTTAATACTACAGTTTTTAATACATTTCCTAATCGAGGTCGTAACCATGATCTAAACTTAGGAGAGTCTGTTTTTACTTGTTCCTCTTCAGCATCAAGGTATGCTTGAAGTGGTGTTTCTTCTGGCATGGAAACTTGTTCATTACCATCAGCATCAGTTGCTTGTTGTTCTTGTAATGCTTCAAATGCTATCATTTCCAGAGCAATGTCTACATCAGATTTACCTTCTAAAGGATTTGCTGTAGTATCTATAGTAATATCACCATCAGAGTCTACCTTTGCAATAGCACCAGCTGTAGTACCAAATGCACCACCACCTATCATACCCATTAATGTAGCTTCTAATAATCTTTCAGCTCTATTCATAACTGTTTCACCAGTTACACCTTCAGCTACTTCTATAGCTGTTAATTCTTGCAGACGTTCAGTAAGACCTTCCACTGGAGAGGAGATAACACCTGTTAATAAAGCTGATTTCAAACGAGGATGTTTTGTTGCAGCTCTAGAGATAGCATTAGATGCTGTAGCAATAGCACTTTTAGCAACCTTTTTATCAATATCTGTTTTAGATAAAATCTGTGCTGCTTTACCTACACCAACTTTTCCTATTACTTTTGTTATAGGAAGTGCTAAACCTAAAACATCAAGTGCACCTATAAGAGCACCTCCTCCAAGAGATGAAAGAGGAGCTTCTTTATCAGGATCTAATTCTTTTATAGTCTCTTGTACTTCACCAGTACCCATAAGAGCTGAAGGAAGAAAAGCACCTAGCCCTGCTCCTGTTAGTGCACCAACACCTACAAATGGAGCTGCTGCTGTACCTGCTAATGCACCAGTTGCTGCAATTCCCATAGAGGGAATCAATTCTCCTAAGGCTTGTTGAATATAATCAATAGCACCTTGATCATTTCCCCATATACCTTTAACATCCCCTAAGCTTAAACGAGGATGTGTTCTATCCCACTCTTCAATTTCTTTTTGATTAGCTTCAGCAACTCGTTCTCCATATTTTTCTAAACCTTCCCATCCTGTAGCTTCACCTATGGCATCAAGACCAGAACCTATAACACCTTCCATCATATCCCAACCTCTTACAAGACTAGGAAAAAATTCTCCTTTAGGTTTTAATTCTTTGGGAACATAAGTAGATTCGGTTTTAGGAAAATATAAATCACCATAGTTCCAAGCTAAGGCTCTATTCATTTCTGGAATAGTAGCATCATCTGGAAATTCTACTTCTCTAGCATCTGGGAGTACAACAGTTTTAGACATAGTAAATCCTATATTGGTGTTGCTATGATTTTACCATCTCTCTCCACAAAATCAAAGCTTCTTATTGGGGGAGTTCCACCCTTGTTTAATTTAACACGTCCACCAGTTTTATTACTTACTTCTTCTAAAGCTTCTACAACTGTTTCACCAGCTACAGGTTGTGCTTTCTCGATTAAACGAGTTATTAGATTAGGATCAATACCACTTCTTATTTGTTGTCGTATTAGAGCCAAGTCTTCTTGACTTGTATCTTGTAATAACTCAGCTATTTCTCCACTATATATCTCTCTTTGTTGTGGAGTATTCTGAGGATTATCATGTAAAGTTTGAAGAGCAACAAGTCTATCAGTACCAGAAAGATTTTTATAAACCTTTGATAAAGTTTCTGCATCTTCTATAGCAGCTTTTCTTATACCAGCTCTACGTGCAGTTTCTGCATCTCTTGCTGCATCTATAGACAATTCAGATTTACCATATGTTTCACCTATACCTAGAAGAGCACCAAGAGGAGTTTCAGATTCAGCAATTCCTCTAGCACCTGCTAACCAAGGAGCCCATTTAGCAATTCTTTCTTTACCTGCTATACGTTTAGCATCTATGGCATCTCGTTCTGCTTTTGCTTCTGCTAGTTTTGCTTTATCGTCCTCAACTTTAGCTTCGACAATTTTTTTATCTTCTTCTATTTTTTCTTCTGCTAATTTTTTTTTTGCCCTTTCCCATACTTTTTTGTTCGACTCATATTTTTCCACTATTGGTAGATCTGAAAATTCATCGTCTGAAGTGTATCCTGATTCTATTGACATTGAATCCACTATAGCATCTGTTAGATCATAATAATTAGTTTTACCAAATTGTACTCTATTAGTAGGACGATTATACATACTTGCAAGACCACCTTGTTGTAATTTTGCAACATGTCCACCACTAGCACCAAACAATCCAGCCATACCAGCCATTCCCACAGCACCACTACCTGCTCCTAAAAGTTGACTTGACAATGGAGCAACAGGACTATAAGCAACCTTGTTAATATTTTGTGAAGCTTGTAAAGGAAATCCTCTAAGAACAGAAGAATAATCCTGTAAAGTTTGCATTGGATAATTATATTCATCTTTAAATTGTTGATAACCTAAATCAAGTGCACGTTGTCGTTGTGTCTGTTCAGCAGCACCTAGACCAGCTAATGCTCCTAATTCTTTAAATCTTTGTCCGGGAACCTGTGATCCCAGTTGAGCCATTTGTCCAGCACCTGCAAGATCAGCTTGTCGTTGTTGAGCAATAGCTTGTTGAGCAGATTGGAATGCACTTTGTAATCCCTTTGTCTGTATATCAGCAGCTTGTTGTCCTTGATTACGCATTTGTTCTGCTTCAAGAATTGCTTGTCTTGAACCACCAAATCCTCCTGCACCTACAGCTTGTGCTCCTATACGTTGACGTTCTACATCACCTCTTCTACCAAGTTCACGTTGTTCTATATCAATAACATTCTGTGCATAAGGAGACATATATTGTTGTGTTAATTGTGGAGTAAAATCTCTAGTAGCTCGTTGAGTTAAAGCTGTAGCTCCTCCATAAAATGGAGTTGATAATCCTTGAGCTTCTCTAATTCCTGTAAAGGCTGCTTCCTGATCTGGTGTAAAGCCAGCAATACGTGGAGCAGGATATGCTTGATATCCAGCTTCAGTTCTTGCTTCTTCAATACCTTTAGCTTTACCAAAAATATCTTGTATAAATGGTTTTAATTCTGTTGGGTATTCTGATGTCGTTTGTTGGGTAGTATGTGCAGGTTGACCTCCTCCTCCTTTACCAAAAGATATAACACCCATTTTAGAAAGGTGTTCTTCTTCTTCAGTCCAAGGATCAAGTGGATTATCATTCCACATTCCTTCATTCATCATCATAATGTTTCTCCACTATTGTAAATTTCTTTTTCCATCCCAGTCTTGTAACTTTTCTTTCCCAACCTATTCTCCCACAAGCTTCAAGAAAATCACATCCTGTTTCTTTACTAAACTTTACTAAAACTCTATCTAATTCTTCTATCCATTCTGATAACTTATCTCCAGAGATAAAGTTAATTAACAACACAGTCTTTCTAGGATACTTCATAAATTCTGTAATAGCTATTGCTTTTATTGTATCCTCTTTTTCAATGATCCACAGATGATAATGATTAATAATAAGATTATGTAATACATCTGCAGCTATCATTCTTCCGTAGGTATAAGGTATAACTTTATCTACTAATTCTTCAATCTTATCCCACACATTTGTTACAGCATTTGCTGGAACTAAACTTACTTTATACATTTATGCTACTCCAAGTAAAGATCCCAATCCTTGATTTAGCTCCCTTGGTTGTACCTGTCTACCATACTTCATGGTTCTTATATCACCAATAAAATTATCAAACTGATCAGCTCCTGCATTACTTGATCCATCTCCTACCATTGCTACCACATCTGCTGGAATAACATATTCATCTCTTGATAATAATGCTGGTTGTTGTCCTTCTATATTAAAGGGTATCTGATCAGACATACCATCTCCTCTTCCTTCTACTCTTCCTTCAAATGGTTGACCTCCCTGTGCATATGATCTTGGTTGAGCCACAGCTTGTAATGCTTCTTCTGATGCTACTTGCAGTAAAGGTTGTAAGGCTGGCATCATGGAACCAGATGCTTCAGCAGCTCCAGTAAGACCTCCTTCTTGCATTTGTTGCATAGGATTTTGACCTAATGAAGCAAGTTGATCATAAGCTTTTGGTGCTGGTGCAGATGCTTGAGCTTTTAACAGCTCTAACATTTCAGGAGGAATGTCACCCATCATACCACCACCTGCCATATATTTACTACGATCTTTACCCATTACTCTCATAAGAGGTTCCATTAGTTCACTACCATAAAATTTCTTTTTCAAGTCCCTAAGAGGTTCCATTAGTTTACTACCATAAAATTTCTGGTGCAAGTCCCCACCCCAATCTGTTACCTGACCTACAGCTCCACCACGTTCCATTTGCTGTGTAGGATTATCAGTTATATCAGCAAACTGATCTAGTCCTGTAGAACCACCTGTATCTTGTTGACTTTTCATTAATAGTTCTAATACTTCAGGAGAGTTAAAAAGTTTTCCTTTACCACCTTGACTTGATCCTCTTGGACCACCTTGTGATGAAGCACTAACACTACCACTACCACCACCTATACCTAATGCTTTACCAAGTTTACCTCCAAATGCCATTTGCTGTGGTATTGAATGTCCTAAATGTATTTGTTGTGGAGGACCATCCATTAACATAGGCTGTCCATCAGGACCTGTACCATAATAATTATTTGTTATAGGTGTTGGCTCTTTTTCTTTTTTATTCTTATTTAATAAACTTACTAATCCATAAAGAGGAGAAATAAATTTAGCAATATCTCCTCCTTTTAACATATGTACAGGTCTTTTAACTAGATCATGCATTTGCATTGGATCACCTAATTGTACAGGTTGTGGTATTGGATTAACTTTATTTTCTTTTTTATTCTTATTTAATAAACTTACTAATCCATAAAGAGGAGAAATAAATTTAGCAATATCTCCACCAGTTGACATTTGTTGTACTGATCCTCCCCCTTTTGCATATCCTTGATTATAAAAATTTAGTGGTGTTACGTTATCACCTAAGTAAGCTCCTGTTATATCTTGTTGACTATAAGGTCCTTGTAAATCAAAGTTATAAGGTTGACTCCATAATTCTCCTGTTGCTGAAGGAGGTCCAGAAAGATCTCTTGATCTATTGGCATCAGCTCTCATTTGATCTGTTAATGCATTTAATCCAGTTCGTGCTGCTGTATGGGTAATTAAAGGTTTATAAATTTCTGGCTGTTTTAATATTTCTCCATAACCTTGTCCAAGTGCTTTCTTAGAAGCTATTTCTCCAAAGACATCTCCTGATGATGCGAACCAAGGATTAAAACCTCCAGCTGCTTGAGATATAGCACGTTTTTTTAAATCTTCTTCTGCTACTTTTGCTAATGCTTGACTAGCTGCGTCAGTACCTCCTAGTGTAGCTAATCTATTAGCTGTTTGTTGTTGTACAGCTTTAGTAACATTCATACCCATTCCAGCTTTTTGCAATGCTTCTTGTGCTGCTTGACCAGTTAAACCAGATTGAACTCCTTCTTTAGAGGCTGCTCTACCAAGTTCTCTTCCACCAGCTAATGCATCTGAACCAGTACCACCAAATAATCCTGCAGTTA
>Ga0098061_1000575_pt1 | contig 17762 bp, 14 predicted proteins | sample 22_taG_FD_92579 | JGI IMG/M metagenome (GOLD analysis project Ga0098061, IMG submission 92579) | Marine viral communities from the Subarctic Pacific Ocean - 22_ETSP_OMZ_AT15343 metaG | ecosystem: Environmental > Aquatic > Marine > Oceanic | place: Subarctic Pacific Ocean | collected 2015-01-20
CAACCACAACCACAACCATCATCTGATCCTGTATCCTGAGACAATGGAGTATCTGCTGATTCAACGGCTGTTGCATCATATACAAATACAATTCTGCGAGTGAATTGGAGTGCAGGTGCTGTGAATTGTGCTTTGATATCATTCCATTTGCCTGCAACCACATCAATGCTCTCACCCCATAATTCCTCACGCGATTCAGGATCAATGATTTTGAAATCAATAGTTGCATCTGCATCTGCCCAAAATTGCAAATGCGTGAATTGAAAGGTGATAAACGGTGATATTTCTGCATCCGTTTGATCAGGATTGAGATTGATTTCAATCCCTCTCAATTCTATTGCTGGAGCAGTTGTTGTTTCGAGCCTGTACTGCCCGAAATAATACCGGTCTAAAAGTTTTTTTAATCTGTATTTCGTTCTGAAATATGATGTGAGGAGATTTGTGAATTTCCGCAAACCTCTATTCTCAACATCTTCCCATACGTTCACATATGTGCGCTGATCACCATCAGATATGCGTTCCACATTCTCGAAATTAATTCCCTCGAGATCATTGATGAACATTCCTGATGCTGGTTCTGTTGATGCACAACCTCGCATCCCGATGTATCCTTTGAAACAATCCATTGATGATGTTTTTTTGTTCTAAAAAAAAGAGGAGAGAGAGCAATCGCTCACCCTCCTCTCATTCAATAATTCAACCCAATTACTCAGTTGGTATTGGACAAGGATCGCAATCGTTGCTTACTTCATACAACAGTGATCCGTTTGTACCCTCCAGCCTATCACCTACCTGATATGCATCAGTTGGCTGCTGGAACAATCCAAAGTTTTTGGAGATCATGATTTTGTAACCTCTACCCATTGTGCGAGTTTCGTATCCATCAAATGCCTCTGTTGGACAATCAACCTCCTGAATTTGTAGGTTGAATGGCATCATCACAGGAGATCCCTCAACTCCGCTCTCAACAGGTAGCATGATTTGAGCAAACCATGATGATCCGAATTTGCCTGTTTTCCAACCGATGTATTTATCCACATCAACAAATCCCACAGTTTTCGGAGAGAATACTCCGATATGATTTGCTCCGAGCACAGTATCAGCGATGATATCATAATTGAAATCATATCCAGCCTGTGCGCCTCGATTCAAACCTCCACTATTCAATCCCGTTGCTGCTTTACTTAGTTCGAACTTGTTCATCAAACCAGCACCCACGATCATTGGAGATCCTCCGAACTCGTTGAATGCTGCATCAGATAGGATCTCGGTGATACCATCTGAAAGATCGTAAACACTCCCATCTTTGTTGATGTTGATTGTTTTGGCTGTTGATAAACCTGTGGATGCATTCAGTCCAAATGACAATGCGCCAAGTAGTTTACCATTCACATTGTTCACCATTCCATTCACTACGTGCATTAATTGATCAACCATCTCCTGCAATGCTGGAGTTGATGGATTTCCCATTTGAACCGCTCGCGCAGCCTCTGCCTCATAACGCTCAATGAAATCCCACTCAACCTGAAATCCTGCTTTTGAGAATAACGGAGTTTCAAGTGTTCCCTCGCTGTATTGGAAACCGAAATCATTATCGCAGTTATCCTCATCAGCGATCTGATACGGAGTAATTCGAGGTAGGTACTTGTATTTCACCTCGCGAATTTGACCGCTCGCAGTTGATGTTTTCAAACCATTGATCGAATCACCATTGATTGATGATATGTTGATTGATGGATTGTTTTGAATAAGCATTTTTAAGAAACCACTCGGAGTGATTTTGATGCCTGTATAATTCTGCTCTAAGAGCATTTTTAAGTGTACTAATAAATAAGGAGCAAATCCCATGTTTTCTATTTTTTAAAGGTTTTCCTATTCAGCAGGTGCTGTTCCTGACATGGCAGCGATTTGCCTATCATATAGATCGGTTACGCTTTCACTCAATTGAGCAGGTGCTGATTTCGGAATTGTGTTTGGTATCTTTCCGCTCGTTACAGGAGCAGACGTTTTCAAAAGTTTTTTCTCTGCGAGGATTGAATCCGCGAGAGAGCCAAAAGTTATTTTCTTGTTTTCACGCATGAACTCCATATCAGAATCATCCGCTCGAACCAAACGCAATGAATTGTTTCCATCATTCACAACCTTTGCTCCCATCTCATTGAGTTGTTTATCAATGATCTGCCGAGCGATCAGGATGTTTGTTGATTTGTCCAATTCTGATTGAGCATATTCTTTGCTGCTCAACTCCATATCAATGGCATAATTCAGAATATTATTCTGTGCCTCTGATTTGACCTGAGAGAGAGATTGCTCGTGCTGTGCCTTAACCTCAGAAATTTCGCGCTGGAGTTTCTCGATTTCCTCTTTCCGAGAGGAGAGTTTCGATTTCGTTTCCTCATCAACTCCTGTTGCTGCTGCTGGCTGCTGTGCATTGCGCAACGCATCCAACATCATGCGCATTTTTTTATACGATGATTTCTCTCCTTTGATTTCTGATATTTGATCATCATTGAGTTTCCCATACTCATCAGCATACTCATATATACCTGTATCAATAGTGTTCAATGCTTGCGCTGTGAAATGCTTTTTGATATCAGGATTGTTCTTTGCTGATTCTAATGTGAGCAGGTTTGATTTCAATGATGTTGCTACATCATCAGGTACATCTGTATCGAGTTGCAGAATTGCACCGAGAGATTCATTTTCGCTGTCCATATCATATCCTGAATGGAGCAGCATTTCCGTAATTAGTTTTCCGAGTTGTGGCATTTTTTATTATCAGTTTATGATCAGCTACAAAATTACATCATCCCGAACAAATAATCACAATTCAAAAAAGCAGTAAACCGTTATCAAACTTTTTGCGCTCTGATTCTGAGAGCATCATGTATTCATCATACTCCTCACCTGTTTTGATGGCATTGCGGAGATTTGAAATCAATTGCTCCGTATCTCTCCAAAATATTCCAATGATTTTTGGTTTTTTTCCAAATTTCTCAATGTATTCCTGTGTTGCTTTTTCCCTTTCGTTCATTTTTATTTGATTTCGTTTTCAATTATTTCTGCAAAGAGTTTCGAAATATTTGGATAATACTCTTGCATCTCTGCCCACAGTTTTCCTCCTGTCGAGTATCCCTCAAACATATTCGCAAAAATCTCAGTTGATTTTGCCATCTCAATCCAATTATCAGTTTTGTATAACCTATAATAGTCTGCCCCATGACCAACACCTCCAAAATTATCAAACAACCTCCCCTCCATGAGCGCATCCATCACATCAGATGTTGCTGCCGATCCTTTATCTCTCCACGTTTTCGCAATTTTTCGATAATAATCATCAGTTGATATCCCTGCCTCTTTTGCTTTTTTGCTGACTGATAGTATCCGATGCCTATCATCTTTTTTGATTGCATCAACAAAATCTTTCTCCAGCGATCTAACAAAAGATTGTTTATCAATTTTGTTGTTGCTTGCTTTTTTCAAATCCCATGAAAAATCCAAATGATGCCCATATTCATGCCTGAACACTCCCTCTTTGCTGTTTATACCCATCACCAATTCACCAATCTCACCATCAACAATGACTGTTTCAGGTTGATAATACGCTCCCGATTTGCTCGTTGTTCTCATTTTTCGAGGTTTCGGTTTCATCATCACCAGCCTCGCTGCATTTGAATTGATGCCATTCATAAATGCATCATATTTTTTCTGTCCTCCTAATTTTACAACAGGAGGAGTTGCTTTCTTTTTTGCTGGAGGTGCAACTCTACCATCTTTATCTGCAAACCCTTTCTCATCCATCGGGATGTTGTATTTGCCATACACAGATTTGCGAGTTTTAGCAGGAACGCTGCTCTCCGCAACAGGTATTGCCTGATGCTGACAGTTGTAGCCTCCGCGATATATTTGGAAATTCTCCACGTTTGTGCCTTTCACCATTCCATGTGGCAATCCTGTGTTTTGATATATCGATCCCCCTGCTGTTTTGAACTGCGGAAATCTCCCCTTGATTAGATTCGGAATTTCAACCTTGTGATAATGCTTTTTTCGCATCATTCCCACGCAAAACTTTCTGCTGGTTTCGATGCGCACTCCACTATATTGATACCATTTCAATCCGAGATCAGATGCAGCAATCTCCATGTAATTGGCTGAGAATTGATTGAGAGCATCTGTTGTGATTTGTTTCACATATCGATCCAATCCTCCCAGCGTATCTCCCTGTCCTTTGATGTAGTTGGAAAGGGATTTCACGAGATCAGTGTATTTCGTTCCTGTGGTTACGTTCTGCCTGATTAGATCATACACAGGATCAGCAACATTGCTGGAAATGCCTGCACCTGTGAGTGAGTCAATAGTTGCAGAAATCGATTGTTTCTCCATCTCTTTGATGAGAGATGATGGTTTGAATTTTCCCTCAATTTGTGTGAAATACTTTGCGTTGGTTTCGGATATCTTTCCGAAATCATCCATATACGATGAGAGTTGATCCTTGTACTCTTTGTTCTCAATCACAATGCGCTCCAATTTTCCCTGCGCTTTTGCAACTGTACGGAGGTTTGCAACTGATGGTGCAATCCTACCTGATGCGAGATCCAAATCTTTCAGGAGGAGAGATACCTCATCCAGCATCTGCTGCTGTATTGCAGGTATTGAATCATCGAATGCATCAACTGCACTCGTGATTGTTTTGAACAGATCATTGATGTGCTGTTGCGCTGGCATCAGGCATCTGTATTCTCAGCAATTTCAATTACAGCAGCATTGATTGTTTTCCGCTTTGCATCTGCCATTGAGCGGAGGATTGCGAGTTGCTCTGCTCTCGCGGATGTTTGAAACTTCTCATCCACCATTGCATCCCTCACCATCTCTGTGATGTTGCTGCTGATGATGTAATCAATTTCCGTGATTCCCTTGTTTGCTTTGCGCAGCATTTTATCATCCTCTGTGATAGCAGCGAGAGGATCCAATTCCATTGCGAGCACGAGCATATCGCGCACCGCAGGATCATTGTAAAATTTCTTTGCAGCGAACTCTCGCTCCAGCGCAGCAATCACAACAGGATTCATCTTTGCTGATTTCGCAGCAGCAATCTCGTCTGCGAGATATGATGATGAAAGCAAATCAAATTTCTGAGGTACTCTGATATCAGGCTGCAACTCCATTCTCGATGCTGCATCTTTGATGATTACGTTGTGCCTGTACTCTCCCATGATACGCATGGAGAGTTTCGCGATGCGCACCATATCATGTGCAACTCCGAAAACGAAATTGTTCAATTCATCACGATCAACCTCTTTTGCCTTTCCTGATGTGTTGAGCGGAGTTTGATCGAGGAATTGCATATTGATTGCGCTGAGTGCCTTATAAATATGCTCATCAATTCTGCGATCCTGTATCTCAACGATGTTTGTATCCTTTGTGATGTATCCAGCAGGAGGTATTGGTGCTGATTGCTCTCCCATCGATTCCTTTGATGGACGTACAACCATGTTCACATAGGGAGAACCTGCAACTGTCCTCGCTCCGTTGCATGATGGACAGGTGATTTTCTTTTTGTTTTTATCATCATTGATGAACCCTGTTGAAACACCTGCATCATTTGCGCACTTGGTACAGTTTTGAGTTGCCCATTGCCATCGCTCGCTATGGATGTGCTGCACAACCTCTGCCTGCATATCGCTGTATTCTCGCGCAGCCTCATCCAATCGCTCCAGCATCGGAGAGATACGTGATTCCCTGATGATATCGTATCCAATATTCTCGCGATACATTCCTCCCATCACAAATGCTGGCAACACTCCGAGTTGATGCTCATACTCCCACACCATTTGATACCCTGCATCATTACGTTTCCATTTTTGGATGCGCTCTCGATCTGCAAGTATGAATTTTTGATTTCGTTTATCTTTATCTGTGCAGTCAATTTTAGCGATGAGCAACTCATCAGGTTTGTATTGCAGCACGCTCGGAGAGTTGAATATCATCGGAACAGGCTGGAGATATTCATTCTCAGCAGCATCCCTGTTGTATGGCAGCCACAGCACCACTCCATTTGCATCGAGGATGTAATTTCTGAATGCAACTGTGAACAGCCAATTCTCGAAATTTTCGATCATTGGAAATGCTTTCTCTGTGTAGTAACTCAACCGCTCTGCTGGAGGAATTGACTCAGGATATTTCTCAATGGGATGAATGATTCCCCAATCAACTGATCTGCGAATTTTTGTGAGTGATGTGAGCACTCTCTGCACAACTGCTTTTGTGATTGCTTTATACACATCCCTGCGATATTTCTGAATGCGTGCTGATTCGTTTGGTCTGCGCTCATGTATCAGATGTTCAGGAAATTCACCATCCGCGTGAACCTTCAAATCCTCATACATTTTCACGCATTTCTTGTACCCTGTGCGATGGCTTTTGCCATCAAAATACTCCTCCAATTCGGAGATGGATATATCATTTTTTTCCATCACATTGATTTTCTGCTGTGCAATACCTGCCTCTTTTGCACTATTTTAAACGGATATTGCACCCCCAATTTCATTGAGTATGCCGATGCCAATTGATTGTATGTTTTGCGCACAGCAGATGGAGTTGCATTTCCACCCACGCTGTACCCATAATGATTATTGAGCATTTTCTCCTTTGATGTGCCAATTTTTGCAGCATCTGTGAGATACCAATACAATGGTCGATATGGACATTTGTGCGGATACATCTGATGTTTAATCATTGCAATGGCAAATGCAAACTCATCAGGAATATCTCCATCGAATACGTGTTTCATTTTCACTCGCGGATTTGCGAATACCTCTTTCACGGTTTCAAAATAGGCTGCAACTTTTTTGCACTTTTTGAAATAAATGAACTCTGAATGCAAACTGTACAACTCTCCCTCTTTGAATCCATACTCTCGTTTGATATCGTGAGCATTTGCCCACAGGTAATCATCAACAAAATCATCTGATGCAATGTTTCTTTTGCCTCTGCACTCCATCGTGAAATCCAAATCGTTCAGATTATCAAATGCCATTTCCAGCGTATTGCGCGAAAGCATAATCACATCAACATCGAGGAATATGGTTTCATCATATTTGCTGAGATCATATATGTACGTTTTCGTTTTCACATATACTCGTTTGCCATCCTCGCGATGATACATCTCATGTGGACATTCTTGCACCTCATCAAACAACTCCATTTTTTGCGGAGTGAGATGATTCAATGAATCCTCTGCCCAAACCAAATGAATCGGCAGATTTCCATTCGTTGTGTATTTGATGGATGCCGCGAGATTTGCTGCGAGTTGCCCATAATAGGGATTGCCCAGCGCAATGAGTAATATGCCTCTGCTTTTTTTTGTCATTGTTTACTTAGATCCTGTCGTTCATATCGTGATGATTTTGTATCTGTAATGCACAACAGCAGTACCATTGCCATTGAGAGGATTTGAGATTAATGCCATGAGATACAATGATTGATTCTCTGCAAGGTTGCCGAGATTTGTTCCCTGTACCATTTCGAATGTGGAATATTTATCTGCTGTTGAAAACAGGATATCATTTGAGATTGCCTGATATACTCCTGTGCCTGCTGTTACAATTGCAATATTTCCAATTGTGTATGCTGGAGCATTGTATGTGAATATCACCTGCGCATCCAGCAGTACGATGATTTTTCCTGCACCTGCTGCTGGTATCAATTCAATTGGTGCTGTGTATAGCGTTTGTATTTCTGCTGCTGATATTCCAACTACTCCCTCAATCACATCGCTCATCGCGTTTGATTTCACGTTTCCCCATGTTGCACGTTTGGTGATCTGATCACTCGTGTTGAAAATGATTTGCATATCATCATCAATCTCATTTGATGCTGCAACAGGAAACTGTGATATTCTTAAACTTTCCATTTGTCCAATTATTTGAGCGCACAGCATTGCTGCGCACATTATCAATTTCATTTTTCAATCAAAATCACATCATACGTGATCGATATTATTGAATTATTATCACTCACATCCTCAATCCTCATCCACACATCACTCCCCTCTGTGATTTCCATGTATGGGACGTACATCTTTGCATACTCTCCAGCAACGGAAACCCCGAAAATTGATTTCAGCCATAATCCCTGTGCAAAACCAACGCCTGCCCACAAATTTTCATACACCGCAATCTGCGCCATTGCATCGCTGGCAGCACCTGATCGATACAGAGATGCTGTGATGTTTGTGATATATGCATTGTATCCCTGTGGTATGGTTCGAAATGAGTTTGTTGATTGCCCTTTACCTGTTGGAATAATATTGGTTGTTGTTGTATCAGTTAAGGCAACAAACGTGATATCTCCATTGTTTGTGTTGTCGATTCCTGATCCTTGAATTTGGCAGAAATTAATGCGTGAGTATTGATTAACTGTGTTCACGACTGATGTGCCGTTCAAAATCACAAATTCGCTGATTTCTGAGAGCATTGCATCCAATCCATCAACCCTCACAACGAATGCTCCCTTGTGAGCAGGCGTTGCAATTCTGTACGAATGCCCAATTTCATTGATACCCCCATGATGCAATGGAATAAGATCCAATATTGTTGGAGATACAACATTGATTACCACAGAATGATCCATCAATGAATCATTCAAAACAATATCTCCAGCAACCACTCCATCAGCTACGAAATCAGCACCTGAATCAATGATTTGAGTTTGAGATGCTGCTGTGATTGTTCCTGATGATCGGAGTGCTCCGATATCCTGCGTGCTGGTTGATGAAACCTCCATTGTTTGTGCTGATGTTGGAGGAGTGTACGGTTTGTTGTTGCCCCACACATCCATTGGTACAGCACCTGTATCTGCATCAGGTTGCAAACCGAAAACATTCCATTGTTTGATTGTTGAAAATGCACCTGATGCAATTAGCAACTGAGGATCATTTCCGTTTGTAATGTAGCTCATATTCTTTCAATTTATATACCATGATAAACCATCGCACCACAACCTCAGAGCATCCCATTGATTGATGATGATTGCTGTTTGTGATCCGTCTATTGTGTAACCAATTCCTGCATCAATGGTGATGTTGTTGGCTGTGTTGTCGATTTTTTTGATTACGACCATAAAACCTACTGAATCAACTGCTGCTGGTAGGTTGATTGTGAATGCTCCTGTTGTTGCATCTGCGAGGATGAAATCCATATTGTTCGCAGTAATTACACTCGCAACGGTTCTCCCATTAAATGAAAGAGAAAGGTTTGCAGATAAACCGCTCCATTTCTTTCGCTTTGTTTGTTTCTCAGTTGTGTTGAATATGAACTCAACATCTCCATCAATCTCAGCAGATGATGCTTCGGGAAACTGTGATATGCGTAAACTTTCCATTTTTATCCTGTTGATGCTATTGTTTGCCCCTCTTTTTGATTTCTCCTGCGATCCACAACCACAACTCCTCCATCTGTACCTCCCAATCCTCCTGAATTGGAATCAATCGCAATTGGTAGTGATCCCTCACATCCTGTTGTTATGCTGGAGCATCTGCGTTTCTCAATCAATTCAACTCTGTTGCTCACTTGCAACTCTCCCTCTCCCCAATCCCACACAGTATCCCATGATGGAGAATATTCCTGCGAGTTGATGAATATTGCAGCACCATCGAGATACACATGATCATATCCAGCGAGATGCCCCATGAAATCATGCGCATATTCCGAGCATCCAAATTGCAGGAGTTTCACTTTCTCGCCTCTGAAATAGTAATTGCGTTTCGTTCCGAATGCACCTTTATACGACTCAATTCCGATTGGTTCATACTGTGGTTTCCCATAGGTTAATTTCAAACGCATTCGAGGCTGGAATGATGTATCTCCATATCCTGCCTGTAAATTGTCCGAATCGCAACAGGCAGCAATCACAGAGGTACATGGATGCTCCTCCTTAAATGCAAACAGATTCGAGTAAAATCCGAAACTTCGCTCCGTTCGATATACCTGCAAATCTGTAACCTCGAATGAGGATGCTCCTGCCGTATTGCTTCCGCTCATCACGAAATCAGTATCAGCGAGTGAGCAGGTGAGTGTTTCTGTGTATGTACCATCCATTGTGCGCACAATTCCACTTGTACCTCCACATCGTACTCGAAACTCATTTCCTGCCATGTTCGTGAGCGTGTATGTGAATGTATACTGCTCGCCCTCGCAAAAAACATTATTTATCCACACATTATCAGGAGAATATGCACCATTGTAATATGCTGTACCTCCGAGAATAATCCAACTGTTTGCGCCTGTTTGTTGCCACGCGGTTGTTGATCCTGTAACAAAATCAGCAGGAATCAATCCTCCGTTCAAGCATTCACATGGTTCACTTACTGCAAACCGATAACATCCATCATCGATGTAACCTCCTCCTGCATCTGTCCAGTCATATGTGAACGTAATCCAATTTCTCACAATGTTGAAATAATCAGGATCACTCTGTACATTCAATTCTCTCACAACTACTCCATCCAAATCAACAACTCGTACTGTGTAATCTGTATTGATTGCATATAAACCAATTGATGTGATGTACCATGCAGCATCAGCATTTCCTGAAAATCCAATTGTTGCGAGTGCATCTGCTGTGATGTATCGGGAATATGTTCCGCTTTCTGTGAAAATTTCAGTATATGAACCAGCACCAAATTTCATGCTCCCTGATTGTATGGTGATATCGAATGTGAGATACAAATGCACTCCATCTGATACAGGTACAACTTGAGCGAATGCTCCAATTCCAGCACCTGCATACTTCACACCCCATCCGTTAATTGTATCGATGAATGCTGTGCCTGTTGCTGTCCAATTGGAAGAAGTATCAAATGCTGGATTCAATACGAGATTTTGATCCATCTCGCACAGATCCAATGAAAATTGAAATTGCGTTTCGTCCTCCCATTGAACAGGCTGTCTCCAGCCCATATCGCGCATTGAGCAATGCTGCTCAAAATTGAACCTCACAGGATGTATTTCAGGAGTTGTTGCCATTGTTTTACAAATTTAGGAAGAACCGAGCAACTCAATGCTGGTTTTGCCTGTTTCAAAATTCCGTTTAAAATTATCGAGATACCCAACCACAACCCCTCCATTGAACAATGCCTGCTGATGCAAATGAGGTGCTGAGAGTATTTGATTGCAATCGCTCAATGGTATATCAAACTCAAACTTTGAGCGGAGGTATTTCGTTGCGGAGAAATCATACTGCTGGAATTGCCCTGAGAATGTGGAGCGAATGCTCAATGATGCCTGTGATATCTGCCCCATTGCATATGGCAGCGTGATGAATATTCTGTTCCCTGCTTGCACAGGGATAACTGTGCTCACAGATACGCATTCGTTTGTTACCTGCCTCAGATTACCTATTGACCAAGCACCGTAAGGATTGAGAGGATTTACTCCCTCATCTGAATTGTACGGAAAAATGTAATACTGAATTGCATTTGATGGATCAATCACCCAAATTGCGAGATATTCGAGATAACCTGTGAAACAGAAATCAACTGAAACCTCGTACATTCCTCCTGCTGGTGCAATGTAGTGCGATATGCTGCCTGTATTTGATGGATCAGGATTTGAAACAGGTGAAAAATGAAGAGCATTTGCTGGATCAGATGTTTCAAACGGAAAATTTATGTATTGCCATTGCCTGCCGAGAGCAGGAGGATATATGCCTGTTTGGTATGTTGGTTGAATGTTGTATCCATATGCTGCTGCATCATATGATCCTGTTCCTCCTAAATAACTGAATATTGAGAAAGGTATATTCCCAAACCATCTTAATGATGTTTGATATGGTGAAAATATCGCATTGTAGTACCCCCATGTCAATGGATACGTTGGAGCATATGGAATCAAATCCCGAACTGCATAAAAAGTAAATGGTGAGCCGCCCAATGAGGTGTAGTGAATAATAAAAACCTCATCATCCCATTGATCTGCGTTAGGTACAGGAGTACCGAACTCATCACCCAATACTGCAAAAAATGCATTTGTATCATACACAAGTTTCTCGCATCGGAGATCAAGTGAGTTGTCAATATTGCATTGCCCTCCCAAATGATATTTTTGATGATCATGTGATAAAAATGATGTTTGTTCCAAAAATTGATGCGCTGGATCTGATTTGTGTTCTGATGGTTCAAACGAACCGAACTCCATCACAGCATAAAACAAATCCTCCTCAGTTGATTGCTCAATATCATCCACATCCTCATACCTGTACCCGATTTCATCTTTTTGATTGAAATATGCTTTAGGTTCAATTCTGAGGTATTTCTCAAATGTGCTCTCATCAATTTCGAATGCAACAGAGATATTGAATAAAGAGTTTACATCACGCATCAACTCCCTATATTCAAGTATGGGAAATGATACATGATTACCGAGCCTCAACTCTTTCCCTGTCATTAGTACGCACCATTTTTGAGGAGTTTGGAGATGCCCCTGATTATTGATAGCAGGATCAAAATAATCAGATCGTACAGATATTTCATTGTCCGAGATCACCTCCACAACTCGCTGCATGGCATGAAACAAATTCACTCCGTTTCTACCTGTTGCTGTTTGCTGAGTGTTGTTGATATTTACAAATCCCACATCCTGCACCTGCTGGATGTTGTTTGTTTGTCCTCCATTTTTGAGATATGGTATCACGAGATTCACAGGTACTGATTTATTATCATCAATCAATCCAACAATACCAGCATCAGAGATACTCATTGATGCCTCGCATTTGGTGATGTTCCATTTGATATCAGTTACATACACCACTCCCTCATACACTACCTGATACGCTCCACAGGAATCATCCTCAACTTTCACCACTACATCCTCACAAATATTCTCAAACATCAAATCTCTCAGGTATCGATACGCTGCACCTGTTAACGTAACCGATCCCGTTATTTCGTTCAAGTAGGTGAATATTTCTTTCTGAAAGAAATAATTCTGTTCGAGTTGTTCCATTCCTGAAACATCATCAATGAATGGTTGATCGTTAATTATCAGTCTAAGAGGCATATCCTCTGCGCTTTGGTTTTATATTTCCGAGAGCATCAATGATTGCTGTATATCCATCTGCATCGAGTTGCCGCGATTGCTGGAGAGAGCGCAGCATATTGCGATCATTTCCGAGCAACCGTTTGCCTATGGAATCAGCGAGTGCATCATAATCAATTGCACTCCTGCTATTTTCTGCATTGCGCACAGCATCGCTGTATTGAAATGCTCCAGCATTTCCGAACAACCCAACATCGAGATTTGGGATTCCATATTTCTGCCTAATTGATTGCGCTGCATCAGAGTGAGGATCCTGTGAGAGTTTGGTTGATTCTGCGTGCGTGATGATAGGATAACCTCCTCCATCATATATCAACTCAGCACCTTTCTCACCCACCCACTTGTATCCAGCAGGAGCATCTTTCGTACCCACCGCAAATTGAGGTATCGGCTGTGATGCAATTGCAGCAATCTCAATTCCTCCCAGCACTCCTGCAATTACTGCCATCGCATAATTTTGATCAGATAACGCTTTTGTAACTGCAACAGCAGTATTGATGATTGCGTTGAATAGAGCAGCCTGTTTGTTGTTGTTTGCCTGTTTGATTTGCGCTTGTCTCCTGCGATCCTCATACTCCTCGCGAGTGATTTCACCTCTTTCGAGTTGCTCATCCAACTGCTGCATCTCAAACTCCAGCGCATTGTTTTGAATTTCTGTGATACCGTTGAATGCTGTGGTTGCAATTTCACCTGCTAAATCAACAGCAGCTTTGAACTCATCTGTTGCTTTCTTTGCTGCTTTCTCTGTTTCCTTTGCTGTTTTCTTTGATGCTTTCTGTTTCTTTTCTTCAGCCTCTTCATGCGCTTTCACCTCATCCTCTTTCAATCCTCGCAATCTTTCTGATTGCTGCAATGCCAGCGCAGTTGTATCTAAACTCAAATTTTTGCGCAGTTGAATCAATCCATCAATTCGCGCAGTTTCAATATCAAACAATGTTTTATTTTTGAGTTTCTCATCTTTGACGTTGTCGTTGACTCGTATTTTTTCGAGATCAGAAAGTTTGTTGATTGCATCCGTTCCTTTTTTCAATACCTCCTGTTTTTGCCTATCATATTCTCCGAACAGTTTTTTTGAAAACTCTGCATCCTTGTTGTACTGTTCATTGCTGCTCATCTGATCCAACTCCTCGTGATACTCTTTCAAAACCTTTGCTGCTTTTTTCTGCGCTTTGGTCAATTCGCGAGTTTTATCCTCCATTTTTTTGATTTGTTTAATCCACTCTGCGCTGCCTATCTTAGCAGATTGAAAATCACCTTTGATTGCTTTCAGTTGTTTTGATAGATTTTCGAGAGAGTTGATGAATTTACCTGTTTCACCTCCTCCTGATCCACCTCCTGCCTCTTTGATTTTTTTGATGTATGCCTGCAATGCTTCCATATATGAAAACAATGATTCCTGATTCTCATCCACAGCATTCGATTTTTCTCTGAATCGCTCGGCAGCTTTTTTTGTTGATTCGGGAACAACCTGATACCATGAGTATGATCCAATTATTTTCTTGTATTTCTCATTCAATTCCCCATATTTCTGCGCATCATCATTCATTTCATCATACGCATTTGATGCTCTTTCAACCTCCTCCTCCAGCGTTCGGAGGAGTTTGGTTTGATCAGTAATTGATTCACTCATCACCTTGCTGAAATTCGCTGCGCTTTTTTCTCCCTGCTGGAATGATTGCACCAGCCATTTCTCCGCTTGCAAATCGTGATATGTGCCTTTCAATTTTTGTATCGTAATATCCAAACCTCCCACAATTTGCGTAATTGTTTGAATGGCAACACGAGCAGAATCTGTTCCCTCGATCGTGAGCATTAATGCCTCCCATGCTGATGCTGCTCTGTCAACATCTCCTTTGAATGTATCTGCCATGATATCCGCCATTTCTTTGGCAGCACCTGATGCATCATAAAGCGATGCTCGCAAATCATCAACTGTATCAATTCCTCCAATTAATGTGAGGAATGCTGTTTTGCTCCGCTCATCTGTGAGTTCGGTTGCTTTCGAGAGATCGATGTTTCCTTTTGCCAACTCTTTGAATGCTTTCACGAGATCCTCGCTGTTGTTCACCGAGAATCCCAACTCTTTTGATAATGCAGATGAGGAGGTTGCGAGTTTGGAGAGGAGGTTTTTCAATCCTGTACCTGCCATTGAACCACGCAAACCAGCATCAGCCAATTTTCCGAGCAGAGCAGTTGTTGTTTCAACATCCACGTTTGCTGCTTTCGCAATTGGAGCAACGTATTTCATTGCCTCTGCAAAGTTTTCCATTGATAATGCAGATGAGGAGAAAGAGAGTGCCATGATATCAACCACTCGCTGCGTTTCGCTGGCATCCAAACCGAACCCTCTCACAGTTGCTCCAGCAACATCTGCTGCTGTTGCGAGATCAGATCCTGTTGCCTGTGCGAGTTGCAGAGTTGCCTCTGTTGCTTTCAGGATTTCCTGCGTTGTGAAACCGAGTTTTGCATAATTCTCCTGCAACTCTCCCACCTGTGTTGCTGTGAACTTTGTTGATGCTCCCAATCTTTTGGCATCTCCTGATAGTCTGCTCATCTCATCAGCAGTTGCGCCTGTTACTGCTTTCACTTTTGCCATCTGCTGCTCAAAATCGGCATTAATTGAAATGCCTTTTTTGATAGTCATTATCAGAGTAGCAACCAGCGTTACAACTCCGAATGCAGATGCAATCTGCCTGCCGAGATTTTTCATTCCATTTCCCAGCGTGCGAGTTGCATTACCTGCTGCCTTTATGTTTGCAGGCAGTTTTTTGCTTGCAGCGGCCATCTGATCAATATTCTTTCTCCCCTTTTTTGCCTCAGCATTGAGTTTTTTCTGCTCGGCTGTTGCTTTTTTGCTGTTCGATGTTCGCTTTTGAAATGATTTGTTTGCCTGCTCGAACTCTTTCTGCTGGTCTTTTGATAATTTGCCGAGCGATTTCAGCGCATCAGCAACAGGTTTCAATCCGCTTGGATCACCCACCCATTCGAGAATGATTTTTTGTGCCACGATGCATGATGTTTCGTTTGTCTGCTGGTCTTATTACTATCTCATTCAAATGGAAAAAGTAATCGAAAATACTCCAATCATTCAGCAAATATACGAACCTCTCATCTCCCTCGCATATTAGATCAATGATGGTTCGATATTCATCTTTTCGAGATGTGCTGAAAATTTCGAATAGAGATTTTTCGAGTGATTCCTGTTTGCCTCTTGCACGAGAGTTGAATAATGCAGGAAATTCCCATCGAATGCGTTTAAAAATGGCATCAGTTTGCTCACTCGCTGACGCAAAAAAAAAGATTCAACATCCTCATTCTCTTTCCATCGCTCAATTTTCTCTGTTGCATACTTGAAATCATAATTCGTTGGATCCTCGTTTGCATCGAAAAACACAACGCTTGCGAGTTTGTATGCCTGATCAGGTATAACAACCCAACTCATCCGCTCCTTTAGTTGATTGTTGGCTGCTTTGATTCGAGATATCTCATCCAATGTGATGGATTTGGAAAGCAATTCATCAATCAACTCTGTATGCTGGAGCAAATAATCCCTATCAACTTTCATCTGCAACTCCTCATATGAGTGAATTGCCTGCAACCCTCTCTGATATGGCAGGTTGAAAATATCATCGAACTCATAATACCATATGTTTCCCGATTTGAATGCTGGTTTTATAACGTGTTTTGTATTCGGAAATGCTTTACGGGGAGGTACTAATTTAGCAGCGTTCCTGTTGAGCATTGAGATGATTCTCTCTTTCATTGATTGTTTCTCTTTCATAAAAAGTGTTGATGTTTTAAGTGATTGATTGATCCTCCTGATATCTGTTTGCCATTTCTCACATATCGAAATACTTTGCTGAGTTTGTAGATTGTAACTTTCTCACCTGATTTCAATGGATGTGTGTATATCGCTTTAGATTTTCCCTGACATGGCGAGCAGTTGCTTTTTTTCCATCCAGCACTGATCATAATGTGATGGTAATGCATCAGAGAGAATTGATTTCGTTTGTTTCGTTTATTCCCTGCAATGCTCTCACTCCTGATATCAGCAGCAGGATGATACAGTTGATGCCTGATACAGCGAGCGCAGATGTGATCAATCCATGAGCAGGAGGAGGTAATTCCAGCAGAGAAATCAGCAGGTGATTGTTGATCAGATCAGCATTTACACACATCAACCATGCTGCGATGCCATACCATAATCCCATGCATGGCAGGCAGGAATATGCTGGTTTGTGTAGGTATGCAGGCAGTTTATCCTGCAACCAATCACCAACTCGCTGGAGTATCATTTCATCCCATACCATCACCGCATGAATGCAGGTGCATATCAGAGAGGTTGTGATGATCATTCAGATACCTCTGTGATGAATGCCACATCGAAAGCAATGCAGGAATAATCAACCTCACAGATGGTGATTTCAATTCCCTCGCAGATAACTGCATCAGGATCTCCAATGGAAAGGATTTCGAAAATATAGAACCCTGCATACGGATTGAATGCTCCATCCTCAAATGATTCAGTATCAATCGATATCATGCCATCTGAATCAATAGTGCCTGCACCATTCCAAATGTTTCCGAATTTGTCTGTAATCCTCCATGAAATCTCAGTACCTGCGAGCAATCCCGTTGGTAACGAAAATTTATCAGATGGACAGGCTG
>Ga0098061_1000577_pt1 | contig 17726 bp, 28 predicted proteins | sample 22_taG_FD_92579 | JGI IMG/M metagenome (GOLD analysis project Ga0098061, IMG submission 92579) | Marine viral communities from the Subarctic Pacific Ocean - 22_ETSP_OMZ_AT15343 metaG | ecosystem: Environmental > Aquatic > Marine > Oceanic | place: Subarctic Pacific Ocean | collected 2015-01-20
ACTTATGAGTGAACAACAATTTGAGAGGGTCAATCCTCTTTGGGATTCAGGTAACTTTGTATTCATGACAGGTGTTACAGACGAATCTTGCTTACAAGCCATGAACTTCATTGCGTATCACAACATGAAGCAAACTCCTCTTGAGAACTTGACTATCGTTATCAATAGTCCTGGAGGTTCTTTGACTGCGTGTTTCGCTTTGATCGACACAATGCGTACTAGCCGTATCCCAGTAAATACTCTGGTATTAGGACAAGTATGTAGCTGTGGCTTCATCATCACTATGGCTGGTGCTAAGCGTGTTATGTCTGAGAATGCTACAGCAATGTCCCACACTTATAGCTGGGGCGCAGCAGGTAAACACGGTGATCTCGTGAACGTGCGTAAAGCTCAAGACATGACAGATAATCTTATCCGTCGTCACTACAAAAAGTGTACCAAGAAAACTGATGCTTACATCAAGAAGCATTTGTTGCCTGACCTTGGTGACGTTTGGCTGACTCCGGAAGAGTGTCTGAAGCACAATGTTATCGATGAAATAAAAGTTATACCCTAGCAGAAGATAAGAAGTTTCCCTTCATAGGCTTTCCTCAAGAGAGCCTATCTGGGGTATTGCTTCAATATCCGAAACTAAAACTCGACGACTACGACGGAGGTAGCCTATGGCTATCGAAAGGTGTGTAATAAGGGGGTGATCTTTAGTCTACTATAGAGTGGCTACTGAGTCACCAATAGTTTAAATCTTGAGACCTGAGCATGTCTATATAATCATATATGAAAACTGCTCACTCATTTGGAGGAATAATGGAATTAATTTGGGAAGGCTTATTAGGAGAAGTTCTTTCTCTACCAACAGGGATGTACCGATTGTACTGTACTGATATATCAGAAACTAGAGAAAATGCGATGATTGAACTCGCAGACGGTAGAGGAAAAATCCAAAGCCGTATAGGAAGCAACTGTGAAGGTGCTTTAATTATAGATTTCGAAGAAAGTCATTTAGACTTCTTCACAAAAATGGTGAAATAAATGCCTAAGAAAATGACAGATCGTCAGAAGCAAGACGCCCACAACGCACGCAAAGTAGCTCGACGAGCAGCTGAGAAGCGTGGAGCAGTCGCTAAAGGCGACAAGAAAGACGTAGACCATAAGAAACCCCTGAGCAAAGGTGGTTCTGCTAAATTGTCTAACACACGAGTAACTACTGCATCTAAGAATCGCTCAGACGGTGGAAAGATCGGTGGCAAAATGGTCAAGGGGCCAGCAAAGAAAGCTGCAGGCGCTAAAGGGGGTAAAGCTTCTAGTCGCAAAGGTATCCCTAACAAGAAATAGTTTATAGCAGGAGGTGTCCTATGAAAATAGATATGAAAGGTTGGTTGATGTGGGACTTAGAGTGTTCCATGCACTCCGCTGACAAGGTGGAGGGGATGTTTTACAAGCGAGCTAAGGAGTTGCTGTGCATAGCCACGCACGACCTTGGTACAGGCGCTACCGCACTCTACTCAGGAGATACCTTAGAAGATGGCGTTGCTGCTATCTTAGAAGCTCCTCGATTAGTCGGTCACAATATCCGTTCTTTTGATATCCCTGCTCTGGGACATCTGCGCCCTAATATAAATAAACAGCTGCGAGCTATCCCTTTATCGGATACTCGTTGGATGGCACTAAATTCAGACAGGTCTCCCGATGGTTTGTACACTTACGCACAGCTTGACACTTTAGATAAAAAGCTTGGTTTGAGTACAGAATATCCCAACTCTCTGTCAGCTTGGGGAAACCGTTTCAAGTTTCCTAAGATGACCGACTTTGTGGATACGGATTGGGAAACTCAGAAGTATACCCCTTTGTTGGGCAAGTACTGTGAGACTGACGTAGCAGTGAATGTTAAACTGTTCGAACACATATGTAACAAGAAAGGTATTGAATACTAGCCTACACTATTCCTTAAGTGTGGACGCTGGCCGCATAGAGCTTTAACCTGAGTGTAGGCTATTCATAGTAACAGGGGAGAGCACCAGCACTAATTTTTGAGAGGAGTAACACCAAGTCATGCGCAAGACAGATGACAAAATGAAAAGAGTCAGGCCAAGAAAAAGGTTTGACGACGAGTTTGACAGTGATGTAGATCGTAATAAGACTCGCAATAAGCGAAAAACTAGAGAACGTAAACGAGAAGTTTCAAGGATTTAATATGGCAGGCAGACGCTTTAACGGGCACTGGAAGAAAACAGTACGAAAATCAGATAGCAAATGGGAAGAGAAGTTGCGTGTAGGGTGCTTAAAAGATACAGAACACCACCCTGACACTATTCCTTATGTTATTGAGAGAAAGTATCACCCAGACTTTAAGACACAGATAGGTGACACTACAATACTCATCGAAGCTAAGGGTTTCTTTGCCGAGACAAATGAAGCTACAAAATACAAACATGTGAGAGATCACTTACCTGAAGGACATGAGCTGATCTTTTTATTCATGCGTCCTACTACTCCTATGCCTCGGGCAAAAGTGAAGAAAGACGGGACTAAGACTACAATGGCTGATTGGGCTGATCGAAACAATTTTCGCTGGTTCAGTGAAGATACTATTAATGAACTCTGGGAATCCTAAATAATGAAGTTCGACAAACAAGCAATGATAACAGCCTTCCTTCAGGAAATGGAAGAGTTAAACGCAGAAAAAGCTCCACCTTCTCGTACTGAGATTGAACTGCAGTTCTCTAAGCTTCTGCAAGTGAATGTAAAGAGAGGCCACTATGAGCAACAGTACTGTGACGAGTTATCTAACACAATGCTCACTTTATCTGACGAAGAGATATTTGCTATGTATGAAGTCATGATAGAAAGATTCCCATTTTTGGAGGTATAACATGATTATGGATAGATTCGGTGGATTTTTTGGTCTACTAACTCTAATTTTTATAACACTTAAACTGACTGCGGTTCTGAGCTGGTCTTGGTGGTGGGTTCTTGCCCCTATCTGGATCCCTTTGCTCCTCACTTCAATAGGAGTGGTAGTGGCTACAGCTGTAGTTACTCGAAAGAACAAGCAATACGAGAAAGATCAAGAGATCATGAAAGATCAAAAGGAACAGAACATTCTGCAAGGTTTTGAAGACGATATGCGCCACTAGATGTCAAAACCCTGTATTATGATATAACTTAACCACAATTCACGGAGGTCATTATGAGAAGAATTGTATGCGATATAGAGACTAACGGTTTGCTCGATGAGCTGAATCGTATCTGGATAGCCGTGACGCACGATCTCGACACAGATGAGGTTAAGATATTCTCCGAACATACAGATGAAGCTACTGGCGATATCGATGATTTCGTAGAGTACCTTGCTGGAAGCGATACTGTCATCGGTCACAACTTCATTGGTTTTGACATACCTGCTATCCGAAAGGTTACTGGTTTCCATTTCCAAGGTGAGATCGTTGACACTTTGGTGTTGTCCAAGCTGTTACACTTTACACGCTACCGTCCTAAAGGGTACTTATCTGGACATTCTTTAGGAGCTTGGGGCGCTAAGATGGGCATAAAGAAACCTGACCAAGAGCAGTGGACACGTTGGGAAGATAACATGGTCACTCGTTGCGTGGAAGATGTTCGCATAAACGTAGAAGTGTACCACAAGCTGATGCTTGAACGAGACCAACAAGCTGGCATTGATCAGGCTATAAAAGTTGAACACGAGACTTCTAAGATTTGTGCTGAAATGACGTACAACGGCTGGTTGGTCGATATGGAAAAGCTAGAAGACAACATAAGCTACCTAGACGAAGAGATAGAGAGATTGCGCATATCTGTGGAGCCACTCATCCCTAAGGTTTGTGTCCCCAAGGATCCTAAGTGTACTTGGGAGCAAGCTAACAAGCTTTTGAATGGGGTTTGGAAGAAAGTTCCTGCAACTAAAACTAATGCTGCAGGCTTACCGATCAAACCAACTCGAGAGCCTCGTCACCCTAAAGTTCTGAAGTCAGGCAAGTACGACAAGTGGACAGCCCTGTGGTTTGGGATTTCCCAGACAGATGCTATGCATTCTAAAACAATTGCTGGCCCCCATAGTCGTATTAGCTTCGAACCTGTTAGGTTGTCGCAGCATGCGCTTATCAAGTCTTTCTTGTTTACACAAGGTTGGGTTCCTACCCTATGGAACCACAAGAAGTGTCCAGACACTGGCAAGGTTCTTCGGGATGACAATAATCAACCTGTTAAGTCTAGCCCAAAGCTGACTGAAGATAGCTATGCGAGCATTAAAGGTGAGATTGGTAAGAATATCGGTCGTCACGCTACGCTAGTTCATCGTCGTCAGACTCTTGCTAACCCTAAAGACCCAAGCAAAGGTTGGTTAAACAATCTTGGTGAAGACGGTCGCTTACGTTGTGACTTCGATACTCTCGGAGCTGCCACTGGGCGAATGGCCCACAAGAAGCTAACTAATGTACCAGGAACACGTTCTGTGTTTGGCAAAGAAATGCGTCAGTGTTTTATTGCCCCCAAAGGTAGGTTGCTGATTGGAGCAGATGCCGCAGGTTGTCAGTTGCGACTATTAGCTGGTTTGATGGGAGATGAAAGCTACATCCGTACTGTTGTAGACGGTATAGAAGAAAGCGATAATCCTGATGCTAACTCGGAGGTAGACATCTATGTGGGAAGTGACGTTCATACTATCAATGGTTTGTCTACTGGTCTTATTGCCCAGAGCGACCATGAGTGGTTACTTAAAAATGATCATAGCAGTCCTGATTGGCACACTATCCGTGACCGTGTTACTGGTGCACGTGGTCGAGCCAAAAACTTTATCTACGGCCTATTATTCGGTGCTGGAGATGCTAAGATCGGACTTCTAGTAGACGGAACTGCTAAGGATGGCAAGCGACTGAAGGACAACTTCTTTGCGAGCTGGCCTAAGCTGAAAAGCATGGTGGAAGCTCTTCTTGAAGAGTGGAGATCGAACAAAGAAAAGTCCAAAGAAGGGTGGATCACAGGTGTTGATGGTCGGCGCATATACGTAGAATCTGAACACAAATGTCTTAACTATAAACTTCAAGGTGATGAAGCAATCTTCATGAAGTATACCCTAGTCAAGGCAGACCGTCTTATCAAGAAAAACCGAATCGACTCTAAGTGGTTACTAATATACCATGACGAGATCGAATCAGAGGCTTCCCCTAGGGATGAGAAGAAAGTGACTAAAGTATTCTCACACTGTTTCGCCAAAGTTGGTGAAGAGTTAGAGATAGCTTGTCCTATGTCTTCAAGTCCTAAGACTGGCCTTAATTGGTACGACATACACTAATTTATATATATTTAACTGAAGGAGAATATACTATGCCATTACTAAAAAATGTTGAAGCCCATTGGGCAAAAGTTGGTACTCGTCCTGAGAAGAAGTACCGTAGCGACCAGACCCAATGGTCTATCAACGCAGTTTGTGACCCTAAAGTTGCAAAGGCTTGGAAGAACAAAGGTTATGCACAGAAAGTCCGCACTATGGACATCAAGGGTGACGAAGTTCCATACATCTTACTTACCAAGCCGACTCACCGTCGTTCTGGTGAAGCCAACCAAGGCATCAAGGTGTTTGATAAGTTCGGCAACGAGTTGGATGCAGACACTATCGGTAACGGTAGTAAAGTGAATATCCAATACCGCACTTATGATTGGGAATTCCAAGGTGACAAGGGTACTAAAGCTGAGTTAGTGGCTATCCAAGTGGTTGAGCTAGTTGAGTATAAGTCTGGTGGCAATGTCAGCGAGTTCGACTTTGCTGAAGCACCTGCTACTGAAGACGCACCTTGGGTCGACGATTCAGATGATGACGATTTGGATTTAGACGACTTCGAATAAATTAAGGAGGTATTGTATGTTTAGAGATAGAGTGGCATTGATTGATGCTGATGTACTAGTTTACAGAATAGGTTTTGCTGGCCAAGACAACGTCCATTCTGTCCTAGACGACAATGGAGAAGTCCTAGAGAAGTTTGAAAACAAGACAGAAGCTAACGACTTTGTGGAACTATTAGCTCTGCAAGGTTGTATGCAGCCTCGTCTAGAGACTCATATTACTCCTAAGAGTGAAGCAGATGTAGAGAGCATGCTTGATGTTGCAATAAATAATATTGTACAACAATCAGGTGCGTCCAGCTATGTCTGCTATCTTTCTGGCTCTACCAACTTCCGGCTCACGTCTGCCAAGTACCAAGAGTATAAAGCAAACCGTAAGGACTCAGTTAAGCCGATTCACTACCAGTTCATTAGAGATTGCATCACAGAGAACCATCCGGTTGTAGTTTCAGAGAACTGTGAGGCTGACGATCTGCTAGCTATCGAGCTATATAAAGGCTTCAAGACAGCTGCAGAAAGTGGTGAGCAATTAGACTGTGAGGTTATCCTGTGCACTATAGACAAAGATCTGCGTAATGTCCCAGGATGGCATTACAACATCCACCATCGAGATGTCGACTGGGTGTATCCTGTTGATGCAGACAGACACTTTGCACTGCAGCTTTTAACAGGGGATCGTGTAGACAATATCCCAGGAATTTCTTTTTATTCAGATGGCAAAAAGAAAGTCGGGCCAGCTACAGCCAAGAAACTGCTTGGAGATGCTGTCACAAAGTCAGAACTTTATGACGCTGTTTGTAGTGCTTACGAAGAGTTCGCTGGAGATGACTGGTACGACAAACTGAATAACTCAGGACTATTGCTTTGGATGCAAAGATCTCCTGAGCAACAATTTGACATCAAACACTGGAAAGGAGAACTCTATGATTAATTCCGACACATTCACATTTACTCAATACGAGTCAGTAGCTAAAACAACTGCCACTTATGAGAGTGCTGATTACCTACCTCTTGGTTTATCTGAAGAGGTGGGGGAGCTGATCCACGAATTCGCTAGATGCAAGCGCAAGGGTGTGGAGATGGACGTACCAGCATTGATCTCAGAAGTGGGAGATGTTATCTGGGTACTGAGTCAGATAGCTAGAGAGTATGATTTCACACTCTCTCAAGCTGCCCGAAGCAATCTGGGAAAACTCCAAGAAAGAAATGAAAAGGGTGCGATTCACGACAAAACGAATCGATAGACAATAACTGCTATAGCACCAGAGAGGCCATATGAAAAATCTAATATCTAAACTATTCAGACCTGCAGAACCTAAAAACGTACCGCCTGCTCTGAATAAATTACCTAGAAGCAACCAGTGGAAGGCAATATCGCAGGACATAATAACAATTGCTACTGTTGTGTTCTTTGCCACTACTATCCAGTGTTGGTATGTTGTGAACTTCCAAGATGGAGAAGGACACCAACATTTCGACCACAACCTACCAGTTCCAAAAGCTGCAGAAGTAGAACCTACTGCAGTGGTTAAACATACACTGTCTTGTGACGTGTTGAAAGATATCTACGACAAGGCTTACCTAGAACAGCTGGGTAAGGTTGACGATATTGACTTCCTTGCTATAGACAAATCTTTTTATGAGACTTATGGAGAATGCTTATAATGAATCAATTTATGAATGGAAATAACTAACAATGAAAACATTACCTACAGATTATCAAGCGATGATCCACTTGTCCCGTTACGCTCGATGGAATCCTGCAGAGTCTCGTCGAGAGACTTGGGAAGAAACTGTCAGCCGACTGTTCGACTTCTATGACAAGAATTTAGGGCATAGCTACCCAAGAGCCAAGCTAGAAAAGGCAGTATTAAACTTAGAGATCATGCCGTCTATGCGTTCTCTTATGGCTGCTGGCCCTGCTTTAGAACAAAATAACATTGCTGCGTACAATTGTGCGTATACAGCAGTTGACCATCCTCGTGTATTTGACGAAACCCTACTTATTCTTATGAATGGGACAGGTGTCGGATTCAGTGTGGAGCGTCAATCGATACAGAGACTGCCAGTGGTGCCAGAAGAGTTAGAAGAAGACCCTTCTGTCATCGTCGTTAAAGATAGTAAGAAAGGATGGCAAGATGCTTTTAGACTTCTCATTGCAGCACTATTTAGTGGGCTTGTTCCTAGTTGGGACACTCATCTTGTTAGGCCAGCTGGAGAAAAATTACAGACGTTCGGTGGCAGAGCGTCGGGGCCAGAACCCCTAGAAGATTTGTTCCGATTCACAGTCAGGACATTCCGAGCCGCACAAGGTAGACATTTAAACAGCTTAGAAGTACACGATTTGATGTGTAAAATTGGTGAGATTGTAGTGGTAGGCGGTGTTCGTCGATCTGCAATGATTTCCCTATCTAACTTATCTGATCCCCGTATGCGTGACGCTAAGTCAGGTCAATGGTGGATGACAGAACCACAACGAGCTTTAGCCAATAACAGTGCTGCATATACAGAGAAACCCGATATCGGTATCTTTATGGGCGAGTGGAAGTCTCTTTACGACAGTAAGTCTGGAGAGCGTGGGATTTTCAGCAGGGAAGCTGCACAAAAGTTAGTTGCAAGTCTGGAGACAGACCGTGACCCATATCATGACTTCGGTTGTAACCCATGTAGTGAGATCATTTTACGATCTGCTCAGTTCTGTAACCTATCAGAGGTTATTGTTCGAGCTGATGACACGCTAGAAGATCTTGCTCGTAAGACAGAGCTAGCAACTATTTTAGGAACCATGCAGTCGTCATTGACAGACTTCAAAGGCCTACGTGCACGTTGGAAGCAGAACACTGAAGAAGAGCGTTTATTAGGGGTTAGCATGACGGGAATTATGGACAACACTCTCACCAATGGTGCGGATGAGTCTCTTGAAGACCGACTTAGAGAGCTGCGTGCTATCACTGTGAAGACTAATGTTAAGTGGGCTAAGAAGTTTGAGATTCAAGTATCCAAAGCTATCACTTGTGTTAAGCCTTCAGGTACTGTATCTCAGCTTACGGATGCTGCTTCAGGTATCCATGCACGACATAATCCGTACTACATCAGAACTGTCAGAGGTGACAACAAGGATCCTCTAACCGAGTTTATGATCAGTAAGAACATCCCAGCAGAAGCTGACGTAATGAAGCCAGACCACACTACTGTGTTTAGCTTTCCTATGAAGTCTCCTAAAGGGTCTATCTGTCGCACAGATGTTACCGCTATTGAACACTTAGAATTATGGAAGACCTACCAACTAGCTTGGTGTCACCACAAACCGTCTATCACTATCTCTGTAAAAGAGCATGAGTGGATGGCTGTAGGCGCTTGGGTTTATGATAACTTTGACTATATGTCAGGCGTATCTTTCCTACCGTATAGCGAACACAGTTACCAACAAGCTCCGTATCAGGATTGTGAAAAGGAAGACTACGAACAGTTGTTAGCAACTATGCCTAAAGATATCAATTGGGTAGAGCTTGCAATGCTAGAAATAGAAGATAACACAACAGGATCTCAAGAGTTTGCATGTGCAGGCGGTGCTTGTGAGATAACTGATATTGGAGGTGTTTAAATGGATAGTTCCAGTGAACGAGCTATGGGTTCTGCCTGTGGTAAAGCCGTGGCTGACCTAGTTATAGATTGGACAGACAAGGGTGCAGACCCTATAGATGTACTTGAGTGTGTCGCGTTGTCAATTGGCAGTATCCTAGTTAACAGTCAAGTCTTAGACTTAGAGACTGGACAAGCTCGGGATATGACTGCTAAAGAAGCAGGAGACGTTGCAGCTGAATTCGTTGAAGACGGATTCAAGATGACTCGAATGATTATGTTGGAGGAGGGGGTAGACCCTCCAAATAAGTAACACCTTGGCCCTGCCCTAGTGGCATCGTCAGGTTGGAACCAGAGATGTTTAATTCTCTGAGGGGCATGTTTAATTGCCTCTAAATACCCGACGTTACCTGAGTAAGTATAAAAACTGCTCATCTTCAAAACCCTGTATTATGATACAACACGAATCACATTAGTTTGCCATTAGCTTTATTTGCGGCGATTAACGCCGTAAAAACAATATGTGTAAACTAACATAATCAAAACCACCTAGAAGGAGAACTTATCATGCGAGATTATAAACAAGTGACAGTAGGGCAAGAAGCTCCTGTCTGGATGGGAACTACTACCTCTGAAGAGGAGTACGAGCAAGAATGTTGGCGTGGTGCTGCATTACCTTGCGCACAAGAAGTAATGAAGCAAGACATGTTACGAAAGACTGATAACCCTCAATTGAGTGTGCATACCACTTTTGATTTTGAAGACCTACTCGAAACAGGTAACGACTCGTTTGATAAGCAATTCAAAACTGGCCCTAGTCTAGCGGATATTCAAGATATGAAGAAGCCAACCGATAGCGGACAAGACAGTATCAACCCGTCACACTACAATGACATTCCTAAAGAACAACAGCACCACCGTGTTGTAACTGCTCACGGACTAGACTGGTATTGTGCTTGTGCGTTGAAGTACTTGATGCGTGCTGGTAAGAAGTCTAGCACAGGCATGACTAAGCGTGAAAAAGAGATCGATGATCTGAAGAAAGCACGCCAGTATATCGATATGAAATTGAAAGAAATGGAGGAGGGTCGACTATGACAACCATCATCAAGGGACAGAGTTTGAACCAGTTGTTTGCTAATGCAGCTGTAGAGCTTTCCGACAATGGAAAGCGTAACAGTTCTCGTAACGGAGAAGTTACTTATCTGAATAACGCAGTGTTCGAATTGTCTAACCCTGCTGCACGACACCTTTACCTTGAAGGTCGTAAGAACAATATCTTCGCAGTTATTGCAGAACTGTTCTGGATTATGTCAGGCAGTGATAGGATCAATCCTTTCTTGGAGTTCTATCTGCCTCGTGCAAAAGATTTTAGTGATGATGGTGAAACATGGAGAGGCGGCTATGGCCCCCGTATCTATGCTTACGACCAACTAGACCAAGCTATCCAAGTCTTCCACAGAGAGGGGCTGGATACCCGTCGCAGTGTTATCGACATCTACCAGTCTGAACTGGACAGTCCTGTTCATTTTGAAAGCACTAAAGATGTACCTTGTAACAATCTGGTACATTTCTATGTAGACGATGGCAAGATGTGCATGAACGTATTTAGTCGCAGTGCAGACCTCGTATGGGGCGTTACTAACGTCAATATACCTGAGTGGACATTCCTTCAAGAATACGTTGCACAAGCGGTAGGCGTACCTGTAGGCAGTTATACCCACTGGTGTAGCAACCTGCACGTGTACGACTTTACCAGCTCGCAAGTAGAAAGTGTCATGGATACACCACACCCTAAAGCATCCTTGGAACCAAGTGAATACAAACCTTGTGTGTTCCCTGAAGAGTCTTGTCGTGACTTCTTTATTGACCTGCTCGATTTCTATGAAGATATCATTGCGGAAAGGTCAGGAGAGAAGCTGTGCGAGATTTTTAGTGATTACGGTGTGCCTTTTGTTAACAACCAGTTGTGGGACTATGCTATGGTTTTAGCTAGATTCACCCAGAACAAAGTCGACAAGAGAGAGACTCCATTCTTAAACACTGGGCTTTCTCCAGACTTCTACGCAGCTGTCATGGGTAGCCAGTTCCGAAACTTTCCTATAGCGTCGTTTCAAAACAATGCATTAAGTATGATACAATACTAATCCTAAAGGAGGACTTATGCGCAAGATACGCAAAGGCAATACAGATTCCTACGCAGACCAGATGTGGAGGGAGAACTTGCGGTTGCCCTTCTATGTTGTTGGTACAGCTTTCGTTGCTGTAGTCCTTCTCGGATTAGAACCTTGTTTGTAATACTATTCCCTCCCCATAGCTCAATTGGATAGAGCAATGCCCTTCTAAGGCATCGGTTTCAGGTTCGAGTCCTGATGAGGAGGCCAAACACTGCGGGTATCGTATAAAGGCTATTACCTTGGGTTTCCAACCCAATGATGAGAGTTCGATTCTCTCTATCCGCTCCACTATAATAACACTCTGGTTGCAGGAGGCTCTTAACAAAGTCTCTTGTGACCAATTATATTTTATCTAGGTACTTTAATGAGCAATAAAGATTTACAAGGCAGAATATTAAAATTAGAAGATACGATACAACAACTGCACGACCTGAGCGAACGGCTTAGGAAAGATGCAGAAGAAGCAGACCGCAGAGTAGATGTCATGAGAGACAAACTCAAGAAAGCGGGACTATATCTTTAGAGACTTGGGTCTCCTAAGATAATAAAATAGGAGACTAATTATGAAAACAGTAATGATCGATGTTGACTTGACCTTAGTGGATACTTTGAGTCCTTGGTTGCGCTGGTTTAAAGCACGAACAGGTATTGAATTAGAAGCTAACACTTATGAGTTAAGTACCCAGATGGCCAAGTATATGATCCACGAATGTCCAATGTCTTATTGGAGAGAGAAAGGAGTATACGAGGGTTTAATACCGTACCCTGCTTCAACATACACTGTACGCAAGTTGGTAGATAGTGGATTCAGAGTGGTATTTGTCACTTGGTCTCCTTATCCAGACCAAATCGCACCGAAAGAACAGTGGTTGACTAAGCACTACGGAAACGATATCCCCGTTATCCACACAGAACACAAACACTTGATTGACGCAGATATTATGATAGACGATAACCCGAAAATGTTGTCTGAGTTCTTAGCAGCCAAATCAGGTCGTGTTGCTCTTAAGTACGATACAAGACTAAACCAAAACTGGAGTGCCCCATATGGACAGAAGTCCCTCACCATAAGAAGCTGGGATTCCGTCCAAGAGTACTTTACTAATTACCAAGGAGTGCAATTTAAATGAGTTACATTTCTCTATCAGGCAACATTGCTGTAGGCAAGTCTACTGTACTTGCTGGTCTCGAAGAAAAAGGATACAAAACTGTATATGAAAACCTTGGGCCAGAGTTCCTGAGTCTTCTTGCAGACTATAACGAAGATCCTATGACTGCGATAGACCTACAGAACTATATAAACGAGTACCGTTTCAACGACAGTAAGCGTTCTAGCTTAATTGAAGATGACCTGTTCATTCATGAACGGTCTATGATCGACGACATGATCTTCACCACTCACATGATGGGTCGTGGAGAGATCACAGAGTTGGCTTGGGTTAAGTTTTTAGAAGAAGCTCACCGTCGTTTGGACATCTGTCCTCCGAAAAAGGTCATATACTTGTACGCAGACCCTGAAACTACTTACAGTCGAATGGCTGCACGTGGTCGTCCAGAAGAAAGCAATCAAACCTTGATGTCTCTCGCAGAACTCGAACAGACTCACCAGCTCCTGCTGCCTATGATCTGTGAAGAAATTGGTGCAGAGTTAATTGAGGTAGACTGGACAAACTTCGGAGATATAAACGACATCATCAAAGTTCTTTAACCAAACCTTAGGAGGTACGATTTATGTTCACTTTACCTATCAAAATGATTATTGAGATGGAAGACGAGTATGTAGCATTGGGGTACCGCCATGGTCTGGACGAGAACAAGAGAACAGGCTGGTGTCACGACACTGAGCCATTTATCTATACAAAGGATGAAATAGAGTTCCTGCAATCCATGGACAAGTTGTCTTCTTGGAAGTGCAGCGCCTCTTACATTTGGAAGGAGAAAAAAGTTCGTGGAAAAGGTTAATAGCATCAAGTTGATAAAAGACCCAGTTTGTCCTTACTGTAACGAAACAGTGGACTATCTGCCTCACGGTTGCAGTAAGGAGATCTGGGGATCTAAGTAATAGGAGGACTTATGAGTTACATGATTTGTCCCAGATGTCGGAAGATAGTACATGAAAGTGACTTCGTTCATAGAGGTTGTCCGTACTGTCACAACCAACATCCTGAGACAGACGGTCGAAAGGTCGTAGAACGGCTACTAAAAGCCTACATTAGAAATCTTTAGAAGGAGCTTATATTATATGCGGGACAGCATTAGGCAAGATTTAGAGCTACTGTCTCTAGTATCTTTGATGTTCATGGTTGGATTGGTTCCTCAGTTTGTATACGACTGGATGTTATTCCTGTCAGTGTTCATATACATGATCCTATCTTACAAAGTGTACATCACAGAGGAGGCAACTGGTCACCACAAGTTTGGAGAGGGAGACTCCTACGTGTGCCGAAAAAGTGGGGAACGACTTCCTTTGAATGAGGAGAATTGGAATGCTGACGGTCAAGAGTACAACATGGGGCCATTTGCTTTTGGATTCATGGAGTTCACTAATAGCTATCGAGTCCCTGCTTGGGCTAAATATGTCAGCATCAAGATCAGTGTGCAAAACTTCTTTGCTGTAGGTATAGACCTAGGTCTCGTAAGAGGCTATAGAGCTTACTACGACGAAGGCCAAATGAAGTCAGGTATTCCTGTGGGTCGAACCTATTTGTTCTTTATGGCTCCAGCTATTCGTTGGAGTGCTGCTCACAGACAAGACCACTTCATAAATATTAGACAATTCGGTTCTGCCACAGTTACGACTCAGGGCAGGATCGAGAGATAAACTTAAACAATAGGAGGTTTTATGACGAAATTAAGCCAAGTAATATTAGCCGTGTTTGCAGTCGGCTTCTCATCAAGCGTCCTTTCTGACCAGTGGGGGCCATCAAGCAACATTCAGAATTCCTCCGACATAGTTCGGACTGCTGATGGTGCTTCTTGCGAACAATCTCTGAGTACTGGGAAACACGCAGAAGTGGGTTCGTTTAAAGTAGGCAACTCTTCTGGTGTTTACGTTAGGATGGTCTTTCAGTTGGGCAAGAAAAAGTCCAAAATTGACTGTTCTCGCATGTATAACCTAGAAGTTCAACGCATAAAGCTGGAACTCGACGAATTGCGAGCTAAAATCAAGGAACTTGAGCAAGGTGATACACAAACAATAGGATCTGATTGGGAGTAATACCATGAATAAGAAGCAACGTAAAATGTTAGACAAAAGCATTGAGTTCGCAAAGCGTATCGGATTAGCACCAGCTAACAAGATGACACCGACTCAGTTGGCTAAAGAAGCCAAGACTATCTCTGGTGTAAAGACTACAGTATTGACCGAAAAGGATATGGCCAAACTTGGGATGGGGCTGCTCTTAGGAGTATCTCAAGGTTCTGATGAAGAAGCTAAGTTCATCGTTTGTGAGTACAACGGCACTGGTTGCGCTAAGTCTCCACCGACAGTACTGATCGGCAAGGGATTAACTTTCGATATGGGCGGCAACTCTATCAAGCCAGCAACCAACCTTCACCAAATGAAGTTTGATATGTTAGGCGGTGGAGCAGTATTGGCCACAGTACAAGCAGCAGCAGAGATGAAGCTGCCTCTGAACATTGTTGGTATTGTTCCTGCATCAGAGAACCTGATTAACGGTAAGGCTACAAAACCTGGAGATGTTCACACGAGTATGTCAGGTCTTACTGTAGACGTTCGAAATACTGATGCAGAGGGTCGTTTGATTCTAGCTGATGCTTTGACTTACGCTCAAGATATCTACCCTGACGCGAAGTCTATTACGACTGTCGCTACTCTTACTGGTGCCCAGCTTTATGCTACAGGCACAACACACTCTGCTCTGCTCGGCAACGACCAAGACTTGATCGACGAGATCAAAGCTGCAGGGGATGAGTCAGGAGATCTTGCATGGCAGTTGCCATTCGTACAAGAACACTCTGACGAGATGAAAGGCCAAGAAGGTGTTAGTGATCTGAAGAATGTAGAGACTAACCGTGGTCCAGGAACTATCACAGCGTTTGCTTTCTTAGAAGCATTTGTTGATGAGGATGTCCCATTCGCCCACTTAGACGTTGCTTCAACAGCTTCCAAAGGTGATGAAGTGACAGGTCGTCCAATATCACTACTGGTTCAGTTCCTACTTAATCGTACTTTATAGGAGACACATTATGATTGATAAACATTGTGGTACATGTACTAACAACGTTGGTACAACAGAAGTTATTGGACAGGCAGGTAATATCATTTGTGAAGAGTTCAGCAAGACTCTGCCGAACAGCTCGGTCAATCCAGCTCTGAGTGCCAAGTGCGCTTACTGGACTGACAAGTGTGGCGGTTGCAGTGGTAAAGAAGGCTCTCGGTCATGAGCTGTGAGAATTGTGGAGGCAGTATGGTAGGCGATGGGTACAGCGTTGTATTACATTGTGAGTACACAGACCCTGATGGCATGGAGGCCGATGCTGGCCCCATCTACTGCGAAGATTAAAACACTGTATTATGAAATAAACACTAAAGAGGTACATTCAATGAGTAATATACTACTATCAGATAACGACATACCTTCAGAGGTATGCCAAGCACTCAGAGTATTAGACAAACACTTAGTGAATGTAAATCGAGTAGAAGTCATAGATGCTCGAGGACGGTCTTACGTTAACTTAAACGTAGTCGCTCTCGGCATCGGACTTCAAGACGGAATGGATACAGTCAAACTGTTCCTTGAAGAGGAGTAATTTATATGATAGCTTTAGAACAGTCGGCTTTATTCACTTTAATTGATCAGTATGAAAAACTGTGCAAAGAACATCTTAAGAATGGAGGCAACTCTACCTTAGAGGACTTGCTGGCATTTCAAAGAGTGTTGCAGTTTTATACTGATGGTCAATTTTTAGGAACACCAGAAGATGATTATTAAGTTTAAGATGTGGTTTATGCGTACCCAGTTATACAACTGGTTATTGAAGCACGTAATACCTTATATCAGGTTCAGCACTTACTACACTTCTATGCGAGGATGGAAGTATCATCACGTCTACGACAACATACGAGCAGGCGACATTATCCTAACCACGGACAAGAAGAAACTAACCACGTTTCTGATCGGTGGAGAGTTCAGTCACGCTGCTGTTTGCGTCAGTAAGGATAAAGTCTGGGAAGTGTCAGAAATGACCCACTCAGACTATACGAAGAGTACTGTAGCAGACTTGTGCTTTGAAGCGACAAGAGTTGTAGTTCTACGCTGTGAGGATTTCTCTCAAGGGTACACTATGAGTTTCGTCGACAAGGTGAAGAGCTTTGAAGGAGTGCCTTACGATAACTTATTCGAACTTGGGGTAGAAGCCTTGTCATGTTCAGAGTTGGTTTATGAAGCAGACTACAAACGACTTTTAGACGTATCTCTTGAAGACGTCATAGGAATAGGACAATTATACATCAGCCCAACCGGATTAGCTAACGCTAAAAACTGCCGAGTTGTTGTAGATACAGATCTATTATAAATAACTATAGGAGAATTCTTATGAACGATTTACCGATATTCGATATCACATTTACTTGTATAGCAATTCTCCTATTTATATTTGGAAAATCTATGGGGTTAGCGTAATGTGTGGTGTTGTGGGAGTATCTCTCACCAACGTCAACTCTGCAGACATCGCTCTCGTACAGCGTGTGATGAAAGAGACACAAATACGAGGCATGCATGCTTCCGGAGTAGCTTATCACAATGGGAACAATCTCACAAGAATCGCTACATCTGACCCTATCACACAGCTAGTTGAGAATTTAGACTGGAGAGAACTAACAGCAAGTGGCAATCTAAACTTGATTGCACATGCTCGCTACAGTACATCCGATTTAGAGTTCCACCAGCCTCTAGGAAACAATGACTTGTTTATTTCTCACAACGGAGTTATAACACAGGAATCGCCAGATAAATGGGAGGATATTTATGGTCACGTTTACAATACTCGTAACGATTCGGAGATACTTCTCAACAAGATCAGATCGGGAACTGAAGAAAGTGAAATTAGTTCTGACCTTGTGGGGGCTAGCATTGCTGTCGTTACAAT
>Ga0098061_1000579_pt1 | contig 17685 bp, 16 predicted proteins | sample 22_taG_FD_92579 | JGI IMG/M metagenome (GOLD analysis project Ga0098061, IMG submission 92579) | Marine viral communities from the Subarctic Pacific Ocean - 22_ETSP_OMZ_AT15343 metaG | ecosystem: Environmental > Aquatic > Marine > Oceanic | place: Subarctic Pacific Ocean | collected 2015-01-20
CCGCTGGTCAGATTCGCAGAAGATGCCAAGCCCACTCGCGCCAAACTTGAAACCGCCTCGACGAAAGAAGCGCATGAACGGCGGGCGGCATTCATGGAAGCAGAAGGCGAAGCGCATGAAGCGGAACTGATCAAGGACATCGTTCGGGTTGCTGATGCAGAATGGAACACGCACAAAGGAACCTGTTCACGCGCCAGATACAAGAAATTTGGATGGTTCCCTGAATCGGTTGTGTTCGACTTCTTCGGGAATCACGAAGAATTCCAACGGGCGGCAGGTCTGCGCGACCACCGCACAACAAGCAAATTCAGGGACAAACGCGCACGGCTCAAGACCGAAGAAAGAATTGCCAAATACATCAAAGCAACGGTCATGCCTTGGGCGGGGGCATTTGACCGCAAACACGCCAACGATTTCAACCTTCTTGTTGGGTCTGATTTTCACGGGGAAGAATGTGACCCATTCGCCCTCGCAGTTTTCATCGATACAGCAAAACGGGTTCAACCTGAAACGATTGTTTTGAATGGCGATGTTGTTGATTTCGTCGAAGTTGGACGGTGGTCAAAGAACCCCCGCCGCCTTCTTGACCTTCAACGCGAAATAGATTTCACGCGGAAGCATATCCTGGAAGCCATCAGAGAAGCCGCACCCGCTGCACAAATTGACCTGGTGATTGGCAACCACGAATATAGGCTGATCAGATACCTTGCAGACACCGCGCCAGAATTGGCTTCATTGCGATGCCTGGATTTCGCTGAACTGTTTGGACTCAAGGAATTGCGCATCAATCTAGTTCTGAACGATGCACAGCTTGCGCCAGCTGAAAAGGACAAACGACAAATCCCCCGCCAGTCTTGGAAAGTCTACGGGGGATGCTTTGTGGTCACGCACGGAACCAAGGCGGGCAAATTCCCCGCAGAAAAGGAGCTGTCACGGTTCGGGATTTCTGGTTGTTCGGGTCATGTTCACCGCCCCCAATATCATTCATTGCCAACGCTGGCGAACCCGAACGCCGATTGGTTCACAACGGGGATGATGGCGAAGAATGAGATTGCAGACGGCGAAGGGCATGGGGCTAACTTCAAGCAAGGGCCGTCATCTTGGAGCGTGGGATTCGCCTTGGTTTCTATATTCTCGAACGAGGGAATCGCCATCCCTCAACCCGTTCTGTTCAAGAATGGAATCGCGACCGTTGCGGGCAAAACTTACAGGGAGAACAAATGACCACCGAAGAAGGGCGACTACACGGGCGACAAACACTTCACAGGCTGACGGAAGAAACACCTTCGGCGCACCCCGCCCGCGTCATATTCTGCAAACTGTCCGAAGATTGTTGGGCGGAAACCTACATCATGGACGAAGGCGAAAACACCGCACGATTCATCATTAGGATTCAAAGGGAAATGGATGACGACTTCGTGAAGGGAACCATCGCGCACGAATATGCCCATTGCCTTTCCTGGTATTGGGAAGACGCAGATCACGGCCCCGCGTTCGGGTTAGCATTCTCAAAGGTCTGGTCATTGTTGTTTGATGAAGGCGTTTGATATAGTCGAACAGCAATGAAAACAGAAACCGCCCCGATTGAATCGCTTCTTCCTGACCCGTCAAATGTCCGTGAACACGATGGACGAAACATTGATGCAATCAAAGCCAGCCTGTTGAGGTTCGGGCAACAGAAGCCCATCGTTGTTGATTCTGATGGGGTTGTGATTGCTGGCAACGGAACCTTCGGGGCTGCGAAGATGTTGGGTTGGACATCCCTTGAAGTTGTGCGAACAGAATTGGCAGGAGCTGAAGCGGTCGCGTATGCCATTGCAGACAACCGCACGGCTGAACTCGCTGATTGGGACGAAACCGCTCTTGCGCTTGTGCTTGAACAACTCACCACGGAAGATGGGCAACTCGAAGCTGCAGGATTTACCGAAGAGGAACTTGGTCAGATGATTACCAGACTTGATCCGACTGGTGGCGAGTTCCCCGACCTTCCAGAACGGGGTCTAAGGTCGGTCACCCTAGTGATGACGCACGAGGACGGGGAGGATTTCGACCGGGTGATTGCTCAGTTGCCAGGCAAAGACCAAGGCGCAAAGGTTGCGCAGATGTCAAGGGATTGGGAAGCGTGGAAGAGATAAGCGTCAAAGACTTGGTAATTCAGCCCATCCCCTCGCGCCGCGCCTCGGCGTTCGTGAAGAAACACCACTATTCAGGGAAGGTCGTTAGCTCGTCATGGCTTCACTTGGGCGTTTTCGGGAATGGGATTCTTGGTGGGGTAATGAGTTTTGGAACCCCTATCGACAAAAGGCACACCATCAAAATTGTAAGAAATACCGCCTGGAGGGGAATGTGGGAGTTGAATCGGATGGCGTTCGCCGACTGGCTGCCAAGGAACTCAGAAAGCCGGGCCTTGGCCGTTGCCTTCCGCATAATTAAAAGGGAATACCCGGAAATCGAATGGATACTATCCTTCTCGGACGGATGTCAATGCGGTGATGGAACCATATACCGGGCCTCCGGGTTTCACCTTTTGAGGGTAAGAAAGAATCTGACTCAATGGGTTCTTGAGGATGGAACAGTTCTCGCACAAAAGACGGCCACCAATGCCGGATATCTTGCAAGCGGCAGGGTGCAACTTGCCGACCTGAAAAAGCAGGGCCGGGCCGAGTTGATGGAGGGCTTTATGCTGATGTATATAAAACCGCTAAACGACTCGGTTGTTGGACGGCTCACCATTGACCCCCTGCCTTATTCTGAGATTGACCGCCTTGGCGCGGGAATGTATAAGGGGGACAGGAAGCCTCGCAAGCATTGTGGCGATGCGCCGCCCATCCAGGGTGGAGAGAGCGGTTCAATTCCGACTGCGAGGCTCCAACCCGAAACGGATGGCGAACACGGGGCAGCAACCAGATAGAATCGGAAACGAATAAAACGCAAACGAAGCGCAATGGCAAACCCGAACCCCGCACCCGAACACCGATTCAAGAAAGGCAATCAAGCCGCGAAAGGTCATGGTCGCCCGTTGGGGTCGTTGGGATTCTCCAACCGACTGAAGAAAATCCTTCTAAATGAAACGGCAAGCGGGAAGAAGGTGATCGACTTGCTGACTGAAAAGCTGATTGCAGAAACGCTCAAGAATCCCGCGAAGATGTGGCCGTTTCTGCGGGACATGATTGAACGCGATGAGGGGAAGGTTTCAGACAAGATAGAAGTCAGCAGCAACCCGCAGAACTTGGTTGATATGTTGAAAGCATTAGATGCCGAAGGGGAAAGCGGTGGGGCTTCAAATCGAAACTGATGGGCGGGATTGGGAAGGATTTGCCCTGCGGCGGTTCGAGATTTGGCAGCAATCGCCCGAAACTTGGGCGCGGGAAGTCTTAGGCGTAGAACTTACAGAACCGCAGAACAGGTTCGCGCAATCAGTCGTTGTAAACAAACGCACCGTCGTCCGATCTGCGAACGGAATGGGCAAGACTCATGGCGCGGCTGTTCTTCTGCTTTGGTTTGTTTCAACTCGGAAGGGGATTGTCATTTCTACCGCCCCAACTTGGAGCCATGTCAAACACCGACTTTGGGGCGAAGTCGCCAAGCTATACCGTTCTGCCAAAATGCCGCTAGGTGGCGAGTTCCTGCCCGATGGCTGCCGTTGGAAGTTGGGCGAATATTGGGAAGCGTTTGGGCTTTCAACAAACGAGGAATCAAACTTTCAGGGCGGTCACGCTGAACACCTTTTGATTTTGTTCGATGAAGCGCAGGGGGTCGCGCCGAAGATTTGGGAAGCGGCTGAATCTATGATGGTCGGCGGGCAAGCCCGTTGGCTGGCGATTGGAAACCCGCTTGAACCAAGGGGCGACTTCCACAAATGTTTTCAGAAACCTGACGAATGGAGTCCCGTCACCTTGTCAGCCCTGGAGCATCCGAACTATTTGGCCGATGCCGAAGTTATTCCAGGGGCTGTGACGAAAACTTGGATTGAGGAACGCCGCTTGGCGTGGGGTGAAAACGACCCGCGATTTCAGGCGCGTATTCTTGGAGAATTCCCCGCGCACGGGAATGACCGCGTTGTGCCAAACGCTTTCCTTGAACGGGCGGAAAACAATCATGCGAGGGACGAAGGCGAGGGCGTTCACTTGGGCGTAGATGTTGCCCGCTTTGGTTCTGACGAAACGGTTTTGGTCGTGATGCGTGACGGTGTTCTTGAATCGGAAGAAAGGTTGGCTGGAAAAGATGGCCTTGAAGTTGCGGGCGCGGTTCAGGTGTTAGCGAAGAAGGTCGGCATTGAACGCAAAGATGCGAAGACCAGGGTTCACATTGACCCGATTGGCGTTGGTGCTTCGGTGATAGATTCATTGAAAGCGGCGGGTTGGCGATGCGACCCCGTAAATTTCGCCGAGCGTCCCCGTGGAACATACAAAGCCGAATGCGGGGACATGGCGTTTTCGAATACCCGTGCCGAACTTTGGTGGGCATCGCGGGAGCTGTTACGGTTGAACCGCTTACGAATCCCACGCCGCTTCGGACAGACTTGGGAAGAACTAAGCGAACCAGGATACACTTACGATTCGAAGGGGCGGTTGGTGGTCGAGGCGAAAGATAAGATTAAAGCTAGACTAGGACGAAGCCCTGACGGTGCAGATGCCGTTTGTCTTGCATTGGCAAGGACGGGGTTAGGTGCAAACATCTTCATTTAGAACAGGCGAAAATGGGAATCTTCAACTTTAGACGGAACAGGAATCACACGCGGGCTTCAACCTTCGGGCTTTGGAGCCGCGACCAGATCGTTCCGAAAAACGCGCAAATCAAAAACCCATTTTCGCAACACCCCTACGCGCACGGGGCGATTCGGTTGGCGGGTCAAATGTTGGGCGGCGTTCCGTTTCAGATGGTGCGCGAAGATGTCAGCCAACGGTCAGCGATTGCCGACGCGCAAACCCGCGCAGAACTTGAGCTTGCCCTTCGCAAGAACCGCGCCCTTCAAGACCTGAATCCCACCCGCGTTCGAGCGTCTGACCGACCCGTTCAAAAGGTTCCAGGGTCTAAATTCACGGGGGTATTTGAAACGGTGAACCCGCAAATGGCGCGGGCTGAACTTTGGCAAAGCGTTGTTTCTCACTTACTGACAGACGGGAACGCAATCGTTCTTTGGATGGGCGGCGCGGCGAAGGTCATGGATGAACGCACAGTTCCAACGGAAGCCTATGTCTATGGGCGAAGCGGTTGGGAATTTGACGAAAACAAACAAGAATGGTCAATTCGAACGGGGTCAGGCATTGCAAGCAAATCCGAAATATATCCCGCCTGGCAGATCACGCACTTCCGTTTGTATTCGCCTGACTCGCCGTTTTGGGGCGCGTCCCCATTGTTGGCAGCAACTGAAAAGATGAATCAGGATATGCTTGCCGACGGTTGGAATTCTGCGTTTCTTCAAAACGGTGCAGAACCTGGCGGCATATTGAAAAGCGGGAATGACTTGAGCCGAGAAGATGCTGATCGATTGCGAACGATTTGGGAAAGCCGCCACCAAGGGTCGGGCAATAAAGGCAAAACCGCAATCCTGACCGACGGGCTTGATTATGACAGGAACCCAACCACGCACAGGGACATGGAATTCAGCGAGATGGTCAGGGCCAACAGAGAAGCAATCCTAGCGGCCCTATTGGTTCACAAGGCCGCGCTTGGCGTTACCGACCAGCTGAACAGAGCGACCATTACAGAGGCCCGTAGGATGGTCTGGACGAACCTATTGCTGCCAATGGCGGCATATATTGAGGACAGGTTATTCACATCCCTGTTCAGCCGCTTCGATGCGGGGCGGGAGTTTGGCGCGTTCGATATATCAGGAGTTCCAGAATTACAAGGCGACATGAACGCCAAGGCGCAGACCGCCGAAATATTGACGCGGATTGGTGTGCCGCTAAACGATGCCGCGCAAATGCTCGGCTTGCCCTTGCCATCCTATGATTGGGGCGAACAAGCATATGCCAGCGCGTCACTTGTTCCGTTCGACCAACTGAAAGACCCGTTCAAAGGATTGGATGAACCTGAACCCGCACGGGGCGAAGATTCAGAAACGAGGGCTGCGCAGGGGCGCGAAGAATCAGAAGCCGATCCCCGCTGGTCGGATTGGTGGCGCAAAGTCGGCGAGAAAACCGAGAAGCGTTTTCAATCTGCGATGCGTCGAGTCATCTTCGAAATGAGAAAAGACCAGCTTCAACGGTTGGAAGAAGAGCGGTCAAGCCGCACACCGATGACCGTGGACGATATTGCGCGGATTCTGTTCGACGCTGATCGTTGGGGAAAGGCAACGGCGAACGCTGCCCGCCCGCTTTACCAGAAAACATTCCAAGATTCTGTTCGCCAATTGAACGAAGAATTGGCGGCTAACGGTTTGCCCGAAATAGCATTAGGCGGCGATGGGACTGGCCCGTTCGCCATATCAGACAAAGCGGTTTTGGAATTCCTTGAGCGGAAGGAGAAGAAAATCAAGAAGGTTGCCAAAACGATTCAGGACGAAGTAGGGAAACAACTACGGGCAGGGGTTGCAGACGGGGAGACAATCCCGCAACTTGCTGCAAGGGTTCGAACAGCGTTCAACGGTGCGGCACAACCTGCGAGAACTTTGAGAATTGCCCGAACGGAAACGACATCAGCCGCAAACGGGGTTCGTTTCATGGGGATGAAAGTCGCGGGCGTTCGCGAAAAGCAATGGATAGCCGCACCCGATGCAAGAGACACCCACCAAGCGGCATCATTCGAACCGCCCATCAAATTCGGCGAACGATTTGGGAACGGTTTACTTCATCCTGGCGACCCCGCTGGCGATGCTTCTGAGGTCGTGAACTGCCGCTGCACCCTCGTTGCAGGGTTTATTGACCCCGCAGATGTCCCGCCAGCCATACAACCCGAATAGAACAATGAACGAAATCGACGAACTTCTGGAACTCTTGAACAAACGCTTTGACCGCGTAGAACAAAACGACAGCGGTGAAATACGCGCTTTCCATTTCAACGCAGTCCCAACCCCCGTGCTTTCTGATATGCCTTTGCAGGAAATGCGCGAAGCTGCCTTGGGCCTTGGCGTTCCCGCACCCGATTCGGGCTTGCCTGGGGCGTGGGACGATGACCGCGACCCTTCGCGGGTGATTGTTGTTCCGTTTACAGATGAATCGTTGGACACCTACGGCACGGCGTTCGATGCGGGCGGATGGGATTTCCGCCGCTACAAGAAGAACCCCGTTGTTTTCTTCTCGCACGAATCCGACCGTTTGCCGATTGGCTTGGGTCTGAAACTGGAACAAAGCCCGATTGTTGGCAAGGACGGGAAAACCCGCAACGGGTGGAAACTTCACGCCCTGCTTTCAGGCTCTGACTTGAATCCCGATGCTGAACCAATCTTGAAGAATTGGATGGCGGGAAGATTTCGCGGGTCATCAGTTGGGTTCAGACCTATCAAAATGGAACCCGCCAGCGACGAAGAGCGAACACGAATGAACATTGGAGAAAAGGAAGAAGCATACATTATTCGCGAAGCCGAGCTGCTTGAGATCAGCCTGGTTCCCGTGCCTTCAAATGCGTCAGCCCTCGCCCGTTCAATCAAGAACGAAGAGCGCGAAACAGAACAGGAAACAACGGAAGAAACAGCCGATGTTGTTGAAGATGTTCGGGCGGGCGCAAATTGGGACATCACCCGAACCGAAGAAAGCGGGGATGTCCTCGCAATAAGAATCCGCCGCACAGTTGAGGACGCACCCCTAGACGGCAGCGGATCTAGTGGGAATCCAACCCACACATCCCCAAGCACGAAGGCGGTGGACAATGAAGCCCGCGCCCTGCATGATATGCTTGCCGAATGTCGAGAACTTCTAGACGAACTGAAGGGCAAGGTCGCCGAAGTTGGTCAGGTTCAAGACCGCGAAAGTTGGACGGCTGATTCGTCAGCCCATGAGCCAACATATTTTGCCGAAATCTTCGACCTTTCCGAATACTTTAAATCCCGCAAACGCGAGGAAGAATAATGACCGAAGAAAAGAAAGACGAAATCACGGAAGCCGTTGAAGGTATCCGCGACGGTGTTGGAGAAATCCGCACTGAAATCGAAACCCTGACGGGAAGAATGGAAGCCGCTGAAAGCGAAATTCGCAAAGCACCTTCTGTTCCTGGCCTTGAAGATTACACTGACAATTGGAGTTGGGGCGACTATGTGCGCCTGATCAAGGGCTTCCCCTGCAAAGATGGATTCACCCGTTCAGTTGTTGAAGAAGTTCGCGCAAATGTTGGCGCAACATCTTCGAACGCACCAGTTCCAACCGAAGTTGCAAACACCATCATTGAGCCATTGAAAGCACAAAGCAGCATGGCACAAGCTGGCGCGACCTTCATGGAGGGATTGAGTGGAACAGTGAACTTGCCTGTTGGCGCAGTTGCAGAACTTCAAGCAAGAACTGACGATTCAGCCACACCGGCCGTTTCTGATCAGACTGCCAATTGGACATTCACGAACAAATCATTGACCGCGAACTACAGCGGTGAATTGGTTATCGTTTCCCGCGACCTTCTGGCGCAGGATGTTCCAAGCGTTGATGCCTTCATTCAAAACGAAATGGTCAAAGCCGCACGGCGGAAAATTGACAATATCGGAATTGCCGAAATAACAGGCAACATCACAGGCGCAACAGGCGCGGCAGATTTCTCGCGGGCGTTGCTCGAAACGGGAATGGGAACTCTGATGGCGGCTGATGCAGACATTTCCGATTTGACCCTGATGGGCCATCCTGGAAACCTTACAAACCTGATGAGTGACTCGGCATCCGCTGGACGGCCTTGGCTGCCCTTCGCAAGCCTTTCTTCACTTTCAGAAGCAACGGGCCTTCGGGTTATTTCTTCAACTGGTTTCAACGCTGACGGCAGCACCGACGGCGAAGCTGTTCTTGCCGACTTCAGTGATTTGGTGATTGGTTTGTTTGGAAGCGGTGTCGAAGTTTCTTCTTCTGAGGATTACAAATTCGGCGACAATGCGGTTACTTTCCGCGTTGTTCTTTCCGCCGATGCCGCAATTCTGCGCAGCGGTTCGTTCGTCTATTGGGACGACTTGACCTAAGCGTTGGCCTAATCTGAATTCGTGACGGGGGCGGGGACTTTGGTTCTCGCCCCTTTCCTCATAGAATAGGCGCATGGCGATAACTTCACTTGTAGAACAATCAGATGTGACCGATTACAAAGGTTGGGGTTCTAATGTGGCCCGCAATGCCTGGATTGATGAAGCCCTTCAATCGGTGTCCGCCCGATTTATGAAAGCATTGAATGGCCGCCAAATCATCAAAGCAGCACAAACCGAATATTTCACAGTTCGCCCCAACGAGTCGCAGACCTTTCAGCTTGCCGCGTATCCCGTAGATTCAGGGGAAACAATTACCGTTTCAAATGATTCGCTTCGGGCTTTTGGAAGCGGAACAGAACTGGCGGCTGCGAATTGGCACATCGACGATACCCTTGGTATTCTGGTCATCGACGGGACAGGATTAGATTCGGGGTTCATGTCTCTGAAGGTCGCCTATACGGGCGGGATTGGCGCGGCGGCCTCAAACATCAAAACAGACTTTCCTGATATCACGCAAGCGATTGTTATCCAGATTGCGTTCGAATATGAAAGCCGCAACAGGGTCGGGCAAGATTCCGTTCAAGGGCCAGATGGTTCCATTTCAGTCTATTCGCCACAAGAATGGCTGCCAGTCGTTCGGGAAGTCATCGACCGCTACAAGCTGAAGGTTCTGTGATGACTGACCCTTTCAGCATAAAGGTGAACGACAGGGAGCTTGCCCAAGCGTTGAACCGTGCGCCTGTCCGCTTAGCGGCTGAACTGAAGAACGGGTGGCGAGCAGCGAAGGACAATTTCCAAGCATTGCACACAAGGAACCAAATGAACGGACGGCCAGGGCTGAACCGCATCACAGGCCGCCTATCAAATTCGTTCGGCGGCGATGTGACGGGGAACAGCTTGAGCAATCTAAAACTGATCTACGGGACGAATCTAATCTATGCGCCGACGCACGAATTCGGAAGAGGGCCAATCCCCCCGCGCTTGCGGCTGATGCGAACTTGGGACGAACACACCGAAAGATTCGGCGGGCTAATTGACCAAACAAACGCTGCGATTGACCGAACCCTAAAAACAATCTGATGCCAACCCCAACGCTGTCTGTCACCCCTCGGCAACAAACCGAAACATTCATTCAACACGGTGAATCTTCATCGCCCGAACAGGGTGCGCTTCTTGGCAAGCGTTCGACCCCAACAACAGCGAAGCGTTGGCGACTCGAATGGGATATGATAAACGCCACCGATCTCGCCTCATTGGATGCAACCCATCAGGCGACGCTTGGCGGTGCGCTCTCAATGAATTACACGCCGCCAGGAAGCGCAACAACCTACCGCGTCAGGTTCCTTCCAGGGCAGGGGGGATACAATCGGCAACGCCTGACCGATGGCGTATTCAGGGTTGAAGCCGAAATCATCGAAGCCGTGGAACACCAATAATGACCAATAGAACAACCGCCCTTGCAAGCCTGGCTTCTCAGGTCTTGGACTATTCTGGAGACTTCACCTTCACGAAGGTTCAACGATACACCGAAAACGCTGCGGCCAATTCTGATGTCCCTTTTGTTTTGATACATGAAGGGCGGGAAACATACAACGAAGACACCGTTGTTCTGCGGCGGGCCTTGACCGTCACGCTTGAAGCGTGGGCAGAATCAGATGAGGCAACAGAGAACAGAAGCCTGACAGCGGGAAAATTGTTGGGCCAGCTTGAAGACGCAGTTGGTTCAGACAGGACTCTGGACGGCGACGCGATGACTTTGGTGTTCCTTGAAAATGAAGTTTTCACCGCATCAGAACAAGAACCTTCAATAGGAGTCTTCCTGCAAATCCTGATTCGTTATGATTAGGGGCATGAAATACCGCGTGAAAGAAGGCCATGTTTTCTACCATGAAACACTTGGAGCGATTCACCCTGGCGAAGAATTCGAAGCGTCGCCTGATTCGAGTTCCGTGAGGAAGCGGGCATGGCAGCTCGAACAAGTTGCACCCAAACCCAAACCCAAGAAGAAAGCCGCAAAGCGCAAGCCCAAGAAATGAAATACAAAGTCAAACAAGGACGCAAGGTTCAGCTGAAAGACCGAGTTGTCTTGGCGGGGGAAATAATCAGTCCCCGAAAAGGAACTTCAGATTTGGCGAACATTGGAAGACAGCGAGATTGTGTCAAACAGGTGGACAGCGAACCAAAATCAAAACCCGCTAAACTAAAAGCCCCAACACAGAAGGAGAACTAATCATGGCCCTAAGATTCAGAGAAGCCGCCGTTGCCGTAAAGGCTGAAACGACAAAAGGAACAGCAATCAGCCTTGCAGGAACTGATGCGGTTTATTTAGCTTATGATGTGGCGATTGCCGCAGACAGAGAAATTTCAAGCCGTAGCCCTATACGGGGAACCCTTTCGAATGTCATCACGGCGGGCAAAACAACAGGATCTGTTTCTTTCAGGGCCGAAGTTGTTCCAAGCGGAACCGCAGGAACCGCGCCCGATATGTCAGCAGCCCTACTAGCTTGCGGTCTTGCTTTGACCACTTCCGCAGGTGTAAGCGACACCTATGCGCCCGAAACAACAACGAGTTCGTTCACAGTCGGCGTTTTCCATGATGGGGTAAAGTATATCCTGAAAGGGGCTTTGGCTTCGTGCAGTCTTTCTGCAACGGTTGGGGAGCCGATGATGGCAACCTTTACTTTTACGGGCCTCTTCGATGATGTAACAGACGAGTCGAACCCGACGATTTCTTATGGCACAGTCTCAACCCCCGTCATGGTTGGTGTTACTTGCACGGTTGGGGGAACCTCTTGTTCCCTGGCGAACTGGAGCATGGAAATCGGACACGAGATTGCAATCCCAACATCTGCAACGGGTGCGATGGGCTTGACCGATTACGCGATTCCGATGGGCCGAACCATTTCTGGTTCGCTTGACCCGCTTCTTGAACTGGTTGCAACTCGCGACGATTTCGGCGTTTTGGCCGCAGGAACGGAACAGGATATCATTCTGACGGTTGGAGACACGGCGGGTTCGAAGTTCACTATCACAGTGAACGACGCACTTCTTTCCAAGGTTTCAGTTTCAGACCGCGAAGGCGCGGCTGTTGCAAACCTAGAATGGCAAAGCGGTTCTGCTGCGGGTGACGATGAGTTCGAGCTGAAATTCTTTTAAGAGGACAATAGGTTGGTTTGTTTTGTGCGCGGCGGTCAGGGGGTATTTCCCTGGCCGCTTCGCTTTTGATATAAGGGCGGCATGGTAATACCTCTTGACCCGAAGCAACAACTCATTTTCATTTGTGAAGCTGACCGCGAACTTCCCGAAGAAGAACAAACCCGTTTCACTATTCGCGCCCTTTCAGCAAGGGAACAAGCGCAGGTTCAAAACGAATCTGTTGCAGTTTCAGCGGGCGGCGGGGAAACATCAACCACAGTCAAAACAGGCGCGTGGGCCATCGCGGTTCTGAATCTTGGCCTTCTTGGTTGGGAAAACTTCCCGCCAGGCGAGGCGGCAGATCTGGAGTTTAAAGCCCAAGGCGGCAGCACATCGCGCAAAGTTTCCGACGCAACCCTTTCAAGGATTCCTTCCACAGTCCGAAACGAACTAGCGGCTGCGATTTGGGACGGGAATTTGGACGGGGACGGCGAGGGAAACTGAGGGCCGCAATCGTTGCCCTAGTCGGCCCGATTGCGATGAACTGCCAGATTTGCCAACAGAAAGATGAAAGCGGCGATTTAACACTGCAAGCGGTGGGGAGCCGCAAGCGGTGGGGCTGTGATGCTGCAACCGAACTCGATTTGTTCCGCGTCCCTGACGGTGCTGGCGGGTGGGTTGGCGTTCGCCGATGCCCGTGGGCGCAAGCAGTTCCGCAATGGTCGCCCGTGATTCAATATCTAAGCTTCGCAGCGGAACACGGTGTTTTTCCCGTGGCGGGCGGAATGCTTGACCAGACGGCAAGTTTTCTTCGAGCTTTGGTAATCTATAAAGCAGAACTTGCACGGCTGCGGGAACGCGACCAGGAACAGACAGAATCTAACCACGCTCAATAAATATGGCAGCAACAAAGAAAACGCTGGTCATCGAAGCCCAAATGAAAGACTTGGCTTCGAAGGCTGTCAGGAGCTTGGGCGGGAATATGTCCAAGATGGCCCAAACGGGAAGTAAGGCGTTCAAGTCCGTCACCAAAGGGGTCATGGGGTTCGTTGTTACTGCAAACCAAGCGTCCCAACTTTTAGGAACAATGGCGCGTGGAATGAAGGCGTTGGGTTCTGCAATGATCAAGCCCGCACAGCTTGCGGGAATTCAAGAACAATCGATTGCCAGGCTAAACGCCGCGCTTCGGGTCGGTGGACAATTAACGGAAGAATCTTCGCGGGCTTTGCAGGAAAACGCAGCCGCCTTGCAGCGCGTGACGCGCTTTGGTGACGAAGCGATTATGCCGCTCCAAGCGTTGTTGCTTCAAATGGGAGGACTTTCAGCCGAACAAATTCCAAGGGCAACAGCGGCAACGCTCGATTTCGCCGAAGCGATGGGAATGGACATTGTTGGCGCAGCGTCGTTGGTTGCCAAATCGATCGGTTCTTCGACCAACGCCCTGACCCGCTACGGCATCGAAATTGATAACAGTCTGCAAGGGACAGCGAGATTTGAAGAAATCATCGGCATCCTGGAAAACAAGGTTGGAGGAACGGCGGCGGCGATTTCGGACACATTCCTTGGCAGTCTTGAGAACCTTTCTAATTCGTTCGGCGACCTGCTTGAAAAGGTTGGGGACTTCATTATTAAAAACAAAACGGTGCAGACTGCAATCAGCGCGGTTCAGGCGAAGATTGAATCATTTGCGGGTTCGCTTGAAGGCAACGCAGAAGCTCACGAAACATTCTCGGAAATATTGAACCAGGCCGCGACCGTAATAATTCCTGCCCTTTTGGACGGCTTTGCGGCAATGGTTGAAACCCTTGGATCGCTGGCCTCATCGTTCTTCAACATCTCGGCAATGATGAAGATTTCGTGGGCATACCTCAAGCTATTCCTGAACGACTTGCCTGGCCCCCTTCGCGTCGAATTGGATGTTTGGGAGGTGATGGACGCTATCAACGATATCAGGGACGGGACGCTTTCCCTCGAAACGGGTTTCATGGATATGAGCGTTGCCGCTGCGAACTCAATCCGCATTGTTTCGGATGAACTTCGCGGCCTTGGCGAGTCAGCCGCAGGAGGGGCGAAGAAAGTCGAACAGGGAATTGTATTCGACTGGACTGTTACGGGGGGAGACAAAGCCGTAAAGGAAATGTTGGAAGAAAGGGCCGACCAACTGGTAGGAGCTTACAGAGGGGACAGAATAGAAAGGACATATAAAGCACTCGCGACAATCAAGTTCGATGCCGCGCCAGAAGGAAACTGGAGTGCGGTCGTGGACGAAGAATTGCAAGGAGTCGAACATCTATTGCAAGAATTGAAAGTAGACCTGCCTGGCGATGTGTTTGAGAAATTCACAGGCCAGCTTGATCTCCTGAAGGCATCCTGGGAGGGAACCACCGAAATGGGAGGGCCAGACATCGCGCCCTGGGTCGCACTTCTCAACGCCCTCAATTTAGGGGATGAAGCGTGGGCGGCATACACCAAAGAATCAAAGGGCGCAATCGCCGCCACCAACGCAGGTCTGAAGGAAATAGGAGCCTCGGCGGAAGACCTCGACCTTATTCAGGATGTGGACTGGTCAAATTGGGAGAGCCTACCCGACCACATCACAGGGGCGCGAATAGAACTGGAGGCGTTCGCGGCACAACAGAAAGCGGCGATGGAGGCGTTCGAAGCGCAACAGAAAGCGGCGATTGAAGCGATGGAAGCATTCGAAGCGCGGGTGACAGCTTCCGCCGAGCGAATAGGGGACGCATTGATAAACGCATTTGCGGGAGTGTTTGCAGAACAGCCCGAAGTTTGGCACGAACAGTTCGTGAACTTCGGCGACTCAGTGAAAGATATTCTTTCTAGGGCATTCCTTGAACCCATCTTCGGCGCAGAATCTGCGTTCCAGGGTTTGTTCGAAACGATTGCCGAGCCGTTCGCTGCGCTTGGTGATTTCATAAACGACAATGTCTTTGAGCCATTGTTCGACGGAATGAAGGAAATGGGTTTAGGGATTTGGAACACTCTGAAGGAATATGTCTTCGCCCCAATGATTCAATCTCTTTCATCATTCTTCACGCAGAAGGATGTTTGGCGAACGGCTGACCAAGCGGCAGAAATATCAACGAACGCCGCCACCCAAACGGCAGTTGTTAGCACGAATACAGCGGCGGGAGCAGCTTCAACAGCAGCTTGGGCTCCAGCCGCCGTAGCTTCTTCCATTGCGACGGTTGGCACGGCTATAGCTTTTGGACTTTTGGCGACGGCCCTAATTCGCAAAGCGTTCGCGTCTGGCGGTCAGGTCGATGGCCCTGGCGGTGTGGACAATGTTCCCGCCATGCTCACGGCGGGGGAATATGTAATCAAGAAGTCAAGCGTGAACAAGCTCGGCATTCCATTCTTGGAACGATTGAATCAGACAGGCGAAGCGGGGTTTTTCAACCAGGGCGGCGCGGTCACTGTCGTTCAAAGATATGCCAGCGGCGGCGAAGTTCAGCGAGGCGGAATGTTCGGGTTGGGCGCACAGAGCCAAGATCCCGTGCAGGTGAATATCAATATAGACGCACACGATGCAACGGGGTTTGACCGCTTGCTTGCTGAAAGGCGCGGGGACATTGTTGGAATGATTCAAGAAGGTCTTTCAACGCGGCCCAACTTCAGGAAGCAAGTTCAAGGGGTGGCGCGGCGTGGTTAGTTTTCCCTTGGAAGGTCGGGGTCTTGGCGCGGGCTTCCTAAGTTCCGCGTCGGCTTATGTTCATGGGGCGATTGACGGTTGGACGGTGAACGACGGCGCGTTGGGTTGGGTTGGAGCCGATTCTGACCCCTCGTTTTCTGGTTTTGATTTGGATGATGCGGGCGGGACTTCTGGCCCTTGGGCAAGAATGGCTTGCCTTGCATTTCGTGACGGCCCCGCGATTGACCAGAAAGCCACCGCACAGGCACAATTTCCCGTCACAGATGACGCAGCGCACGAATTCGGGGTTGGCGTTCGCTTATCCCCAATGGGCGGAACTGATTGGAAAGCAAGCGGCGAAGCGGGGACTTCGGGAATCGGGTATTTCACGGGCGTAGAATCGGGGTATGTTCTAAGCCTCGATTCAGGCGGCAACCTTTCCTTGGTCGGTCACGACTCGGCAGGTGCAAGCTATACGATAGCTTCTGCGGCGACCTCAGTCTCCCCCGCCACAACATATACCTTGGCCCTTGAAGTCTCAGGAGAAGGCGCGGCTGTCAGTCTGACGGCATCTCTGGACGCGGCAACCCTGTTCGGTGGGGTTCAGTCAGACACAACAAGCGACCGTTCGCTTTCTTCGGGACTCGCGGGATTGTTTGCCAACAATGCAGACCGTTCAGGCGATTCGGGTGACCAGCCAAGAATCAAGAATTTCAAAATAGAACACGACCCGAACGGCGACGGATTGGAAACGCTGTTGGATGATGACTTTGCACGGGCCGATTCTTCACTGATTCCCGCACACACCCCGCCAGCGGGAGCCGTCACCGATGCGGCTGACCCTGTTGCTTCGCACTTTTGGGAATGGGGCGACCACAAACACTTGGCGATTTCGGGAACCGATGTTGGCCCATTCGTTTCAACCAAGGGAATCCAGTTTGGCGATGCTTCCGTTTCGAGCGGAACGAATTACAAATGGGCAGACCTTTACCAGATTGCGCCAAGCTCGACAGATCACCGAGCAGAAGCCAGTTTTATTCTAGACTTTGGAACGGCGACTTCTGCGGGGCCGCAGGAATTCGGCGTGATTGTTCGCGGTTCGAAATCTGCGGCAGACGGCGCAACGCCTTCGCTGGCGAACTTTACGGGGTATTTGTTTCGGCTCGTTTTGGGCGGCACATCGTCGGGGATGTATTTGGAAAGATACGACGCAGGGACGGCAACAGTTCTTGCTTCATCGACACCGCTCCAAGCGGGGTTCATTTCTGGAAAAGACCAAACCCCGATTCATCTTGCAGTTTCTGGAACAGGCGGAACCGTTACCCTTGCGGGCAGAATTGCGAACCTTGCTGAAGTCTCGGCAACAGACACAAGCGCAAGCAGAATCACCGCAACGAATCAGGCGGGCATTTATGTTGGCTGGTCGCCGATGGGGGCGGGCGGGTCAGTTGCAAACTCAGCTTTCACCGTTCGCGCAAAAGCGTCCGAAGTTGGACACACGACCTTGACGGGAGGCAACGAACCGAACAATTCCGCGTCGGTCACTCACGCGCCTGATTTTGTTGAAGAAACAACTGTTGTCTACCAAACCAACCAGATTCAAACGGAACGAGGAAACATCAAGTCAAGGGCATTGTTCGGAAGCCCCCGCAGGATTTGGCGGGCGCGTTGGGAAAATATCACCACGGCCCAAGCAACAACCACGATTGCAGAATTGAAAACCATGATGCCAGGAAGGGGAGCAACTGCCGCCCTGGAACTTTCAACAATGGATGGCAGCAAGATGTTCGTTGTTACTGACCAAGAG
>Ga0098061_1000581_pt1 | contig 17648 bp, 17 predicted proteins | sample 22_taG_FD_92579 | JGI IMG/M metagenome (GOLD analysis project Ga0098061, IMG submission 92579) | Marine viral communities from the Subarctic Pacific Ocean - 22_ETSP_OMZ_AT15343 metaG | ecosystem: Environmental > Aquatic > Marine > Oceanic | place: Subarctic Pacific Ocean | collected 2015-01-20
ATTGACTTTTGGTTCCCATTTTAACTTTTCTCGTGCTTTTGAAGAATCTCCCAATAATAAAGGCACCTCGTGGGGTCTGAACAATCGCTCATCAATCTCCACATGTTTTTCTATACTTAAATCAGCGAACTCAAAAATAGTTTCTAAAAACTCTCGAACAGTGTGGACTTCTCCTGTCGCAATCGCATAATCATCTGCTTCGGGTTGCTGTAACATTCTCCACATTGCCTCTACATAGTCGCCGGCAAATCCCCAATCTCGCTTGGCGTCTAGATTGCCTAAATATAGTTTGTCTTGCAGACCTAGCTTTATTTTGGCCGCAGCCATTGTTATCTTTCGAGTCACAAACGTTTCGCCGCGGCGCGGTGATTCATGATTAAATAATATGCCAGAAGAAGCATGCATTCCATAACTCATTCTATAATTTCTGACGAGATTGTGAGCAAAAACTTTTGAACAAGCGTAAGGAGATGCCGGCATCAATCTTGTATTTTCGTTTTGTGGAGATTCGGGATTGTCACCAAACATTTCCGATGACGATGCCTGGTAGAACCGGGCATGGGGGCATACGTTCCTATTCGCCTCCAATAATTTCAAAGTTCCCAGCGCCACGATTTCTGCTGTTTCCTCGGGCGTATCAAACGAAACCCTAACGTGCGATTGTGCAGCAAGATTATAAATTTCATCTGGCTTATACTTTAACAGCATCCTATGAATGTTTCCGGAATCAATCATGTTGCCATAAACTAAATCAAAATTCATAATATGCTTATTGTCAAACAAGTGATCGATTCTATCAGTTGAAATCAACGAGGTTCTGCGCTTAACACCCACAACAAAGTAACCTTTTTTAAGTAGTAATTCTGCGAGGTAAGAGCCGTCCTGCCCTGTGATTCCCGTGATTAATGCTGTTTTCACCTAATCCCTCTTACATTCGGATAGTTTATTATAAACCATTTACACATATTTGTTAATGCCTCTTTTAAGGGGGTATAGTTTTCTTCTCTCCACCCCAGGCCCATAAGCTTAGAATTGTCTGATGGTTTTCGAAATTGACCTTTTGGCTTTGTAGTATCCCAGATAATTTCTCCCTTAAATTCCAAAATGTCAGCAATCGTCTCTGCAACTTCTTTTATTGAAATTTCATGCGTATTTCCAACATTAATCGGATGGTGATCATCATAGTGTTCCATTAGGAATAATAAAATTTCTGTCAAATCTTTTGAATATGTAAACTCTCTTAATGGAGAACCGTCGCCCCACAGAACAACATCTTTATTATTTAACTTGGCTTCCCACATTTTTCTTATCATAGCTGGAATAACATGTGAGTTTTCGAGATCAAAATTATCATTTTCGCCGAAAAGGTTATTTGGTACGGCTGTTATAAAATTAGAACCATATTGTTGTCGATACGCTCTAGAGTGTATATCTAACATCCTCTTCGCATAAGCATAACCAAAGTTTGACTTATGGGGCGCCCCATTGTGAATCTGATCTTCTGTCAATGGATACGTTGCGAGATCCGGATAAATACATGTACTTAAAAGTGAAATAACTTTTTTGACTCCAAGCGTGTGTGAAGCATCAATAACATTTGTGTTCATTAAAATGTTTTGAGTATAAAACTCACCAACAAAGTCCATATTGCTTTTTATTCCCCCCACTCTTGCGGCAAGGTGTATAACATAATCTGGGCTTGTCTCTTTAAATAACTTAAATGTTGCCCCTCGATTTGCAAGATCGCAATTTTTAGATCCAACAAAAATAAAATCACAATTCTCTGGAAGAATAATATTCTTGCGAAAGGCATGGCCTACCATACCTGATGCACCGGTTACTAATACTCTCATATTATATTACCTTTATTCAATGAGCGGTTGCTTCTCAAGATATGCTTTGGAATACAAACGTTTCCCATCCCCATTGAATGCTCATATTTTGACGAGGCGCCTGCTGGATTGAACTTTATTCCTAATTTTGCTCTGACTTCTTTTTCTAATTTATCCCTTGCTGTGACCAATCCTTCGGCAGAAATATGGTCTGTCCACACATATGAAACATACCCCCCATCAGGGTCGCCTTTATAATAATCTAAATCAACTAAATAATCTATCATTGATTGATAAAGTTTATCATTACTCACGTCTGATGTGTAAACATAACATCCATCTGATTTTACCGCATTATCGAAATAGAGAGACCCCGGATACGTCGTTATAATCGTGCAATCAAAATCATCTGGTTCCACTTCAAGAAGCCATTCCTTCGTATTTTCGATTGACTCTAAACTTTCGCCGGCATGCCCTATCGACATTAGCGCCTTAATCTTTAACCCGTGCTTTTTCGCAATTTGCACACATCGCACATTATCGCTTCTAGTCGCCATCTTTTTGATGTTCTTAAGGATCCTCTCGTCACCTGATTCAAATCCAGTTAATAACCACCGAAAGCCGGCACGATACATTGCATTGGCCTGCTCTTCAGAAAAAAGCTCGGATTTTATAAACCCCCTGAGTCTAAAATCAACTCCCAATTGAGTTTGTAAATCAGCTATCTGATTCATTAAATTAATCATCATTTTTTTATTGACATTCAATTCATCATCATAAAACATAAATCCAGTATAGCCGTATGTTTCATATAAAAACCTCAACTCTTCCACTATCGACTCCACACTTCGAGTTCGAATGATCCTCAAAAATGGAGAATTCCTACCACTACAAAATGTACATTGAAATGGGCAGCCGAGTTGTGCAATTAAACTTGTTGAATTTCTACCTTCTATCTCATAATGATAAGAAGATATGTCGACTAAATGACGGGCCGGGAGAGGAAAAGTTTCCAAAGTGCCCCTTTTAAGAAACAACGGACTGTTTTTATCATCAGCATCAATTATGCCTTTGTCAATATCGAGGGCATCATGAATTGATAGTTCTCCATCGCCACAAACTAATATATCAAATATTTCTTTTAGTTTATCAATGTCTTGGCTGGCTCTTCTGTTTCCTATATTAATATTGTTCTTTTCTCTTTTACTGGCGGAATGCATTAAAGTTACGTGTGGTCCACCCAATATGACTTTACTCTTTGGGCGCATTTTTCTAATCATCTTTACAATTTTCACTGCGAATGGTATTTGGGGCGTTGTTGCAGTAAGACCATATGTGGTAACATTGGAAGCCAACATATAGTCTTCGATCACGCTCAAATAATTCTCTATTCCACTTAAGTCTAAAAAATCAACCTGATAATTGGCGCGCTCCAAAACAGAAGCAACTTTCAAAATTCCAATATGAATAAAAACCCTCTCATTCAACAAAAAAGGAGACGGAGGTGTAATCAAGCAAATACTCTTATTCATGTCTTTTCGTCTCCAATTTGATTTTCGTATAAAGCAACAATCTTTTCCGCTCTCTGTCTATATGTGTGTTGTTTCGCCAAATGATATCCTGCGCTAGAAATCTTCTTTACTAAGTCGAGATCGTCGCGACACAAATCTATCTTTTGACACAGTTCTTCAACATTTTTATACATCATACAATTAACTCCATCCTTAAAACCCAACATTTCATACTGGGGATTATAATTTGTTAGCAACATCGTTTCGCATGCAATGGTTTCATAACTCCTGTAATTTATATCGTTTGCCAAGTTTATATTGAAGTGTACGTGATATGAAGAAACCGTTTTTACCATCTCTTCTCCGAGAACCCGAATATCTTGTTTCAACCCATATTTGTTAGATAAGAAATCCAACAACTGTTTTCTATTCAAAATAGAGCCGCAAAACCCAATAAAAGTTGTTTTTTCTGATTTGGGGAAGACCAGCGCCTCATCATAACAAACCGGAAGCCACGCGCTTCTTTCATCAACAAAATCTAAAATAGCTTGTAATATTAAATCATAATTTCCCTGTCGATACGTATCAATGAAACGTTGAATCCCCGTACAGTGTGCGTCAATGCTCCATAAAAACTTTTTTGGATTTTTTGTAAAAGATAGATTCGGCACCCAGCCTGTTGCATCATAGTTTTCAAAATTTAAAATAAGATCATAACTTTCCCAATCAGGTTCGTCTTTAAAATTCTCATGACCAAGGCCCCAAATATCAACTTCGTGACCCAGCGACTTAAATGCCCTAGACATACAAAAGCACTCTCGGAAATCTCGATTGATATCGTGTCTACCATTTTCTTGAATTATCATTATATTCATTTTATTTTTGCTCCTCAAATAGGTTGTAGAAATCTTGTTCACCCATATAGTGGTATGTTATCACATCATCATCAAGATAATCACAGAATTCTTTGTGTATGTTATTCTTTTCTGGTCTAAATAGCCTACTGTGCATCATTGGTATATCACAGTCGTTTAGCCATAAAGCATGCGCAAGATCATAATGTTGTGACCATGGAAATTTGTCACCGCACTCTACTAAATAGTCGCTAACTTTTTCTACTGCTTTATAGTTCATAGCCCAGCCGCTGCCGCCAGAGTGACAATACCACGGGCCGCGAAGAGGTTGATTCTGAAGATAGGGTATAATTTCTGTTTTAGACTCTCCACCAAATCTTCCAGGCCCAGTTTTACCATTCTCTGCATTAGGAAGAATATTTAGTCTACCTATAAACATTGGTGCATCGGATGATAGAGTGTATTGATCTAAAAAATCCTTTGCTCTGTTGGGGAATACATAAGAATCAGAATCAGCGAAGAAAAACCAGTCATAATTCTTATAGACATCTTTAAATTGGCTGAAATGTAGATAAAAACCACGTAATTTTAAAAACGAAGTATAGTGACCTTCTGGAGTGTTAAATCCCAAAACCTTTCTATGGGGATCTGGGGTGCCTTCTAGAAAGGCATAATCATCATTCCCATCTATTTCTCGAAGCCAGGTTTGCTGGATCCAGACATTTCTTGTGTCTTTAAAAATATTGCCGCTTAAAATTACATAAAATATATTCATCTTTCTTCCTTAATCGTCCCAACATAATCACTACAAACGCCCATAATATTTTGCTTTAACATATACGCAGTATCCTTTTCATCTCTACAAACAATTACCGAATCTTTGCAAACTTTCATTCCCGGATATGTCCATATGTGCCCTCTGCTCGTGATCGTAAAAGTATCACTTTCGTGCCAAAAACAGTTAACAACCCCTTGATATGCGTGGTGATTTAGCATTGTTGAAAGAGCATCCAAATTTTTAGCGTGACACCACAAATCATGATGCGATGATAAAAAATTCCAATCAATTTCGTATTGTGGGGCATCGTGCCCTAAGACAAATTTTGAATTAAGGCGCCAAACGTCAATTTCCACATGATAGCCCAAGTCTAACGCTTGTTCTATGTAATCAGGATGATTCTCTTTTGAAGAATTTGGACCTGAAGTATTTCCCCTGTGGGCTATTAACACCACTGTCTATCCTCTCTGAAGTATAAAATTAACGTGTTCTCTCATGTCCTGATCCATATAAAGTTCAAATTTTTTATCTCCGTATTCTTCCATATAATGTTTCATCATGTTTTCGGCATTAAAGTTTCTATATGAAAATTTATTTAAATAATTTAAATTTGTAATAAAATTATCAATGTGCTCATTTAAGAGAAAGTATTTCTTCATTACTTCTGGTCTTCCATATTGGATACAATCGTAAGGATATTGTAGGTCTCCCGAGGAATTGGTTGCAACTGTGAGCTTGTTTTCAAAAAAATTAAATTTAAATGGTGTTAAAAACAAAAGGTCAAATCTAAACCTAATGATCATGTCATATTTTTCATAATCATCCAACAAATCGAAAGATTTTCGTACCATATAATATTGGTCTTTTATGCGATTGGCCCAATATTCTATTGCTTCGGGACCAAAGCCACAATGTGTGCCCCTTTTCTCCTGTTCTGATTCGTTCATGAATTGAGCAAATACTTGATGTTTCGATAATCGGCAAATGTCTTCTATGTTATATGTTCGCTCGTAATCTTCCACATACCACTTTTTAGTACGTTCGTATTCTTTTAAATCGTGAATTTTATAATTGATCAATCTTCCTGTTTCTTTCCACGGAAATAAATGTTGTTCCGTTATTTCGGGGCCGCCCTCTTGCTGGTTCCAAGTACTAATATAAATATCAGAATCATAGCGAGAGAAAAAATTGTTATACGCAGGATGAAAATTCTGAATTCCGCCTCGCAAATGACCTGTTATAATTGCTGCGATTTTCATTCAACTGTTCCCCACTTTTTAATCGCTTCTTCGTACTCTTTCTTGTATTCTCTATCAATCGATTGGCGCATGGCCATGGCGCCCGATTGAGTCCCTAGCGGGTGTCCGTGAATCGCACCGCCAACATTCGCCATGTAATTAACACCAAACCTTTTATTAATTGCTTCAATGAGGCCGGGGTGCATGCCACAGCTTAAGCTAGGCATCACATTATTTTTGTGTAAAACCGAAAGTGTTTCTTTTAAATCTTCTTCATTATCACTCTTGTAGCCGCCCCACATGCCGGCGTGAATAAAGTCAACGCCCATCAATCCGGATAATTCACAAATAACATTCCAATCAATATGATAATCATGATTTTTGTTTGTCAAAATCTGATCGCCGCTTTTTTGAAAAAATAGGAACATATCTAAATCTAAATCTCGAATTGATTTATATACTCCTAAGCCATTCCAAAAATTAATATGTACAGCATTTGCTCCATATTCATATACCTTTTTTGCTCTGTCAATAACATATGGATAATCGGAATTAATACAAACAGCATAAATGACATTCTTATCCTTTAAATAATCCATAATCAATGGAACCCGCACCTCAATTGGGCAACAAGCAGGATTCGACATTATTTCGTCTTCTTTAATGAAATTCACTCCACCCTCGACCAACTGCTTGACTAGTTTTAGAAGCGTCTCCGGAGATATACCAACTTTAGGCTTTACAATTCCTCCTAAAATCGGCTTATCGTGACACTTTGTGAATTCCCTAATACCTCGAATTCCATACTTTGGGCGACGAAAGTGCTCCAAAAAAGAATTTGGATACTTTACATTGAGAAGGTGACACTTTAAGACGTTATCAATATCCATTTGTCCTCCCATCAACTGCACCAACAACTGTGTAACACCCTCTTCTGCAACGTTAAGATTCGCTAGCGGAAATGCTATATCAACTTTACCTTTTTTGATTTTTGAAATCTCTTCCTCATCAGCTAAAATCTTGCAAGAATGATTTTCAAACAACTCATCTGTTTCCCACCTATTGCGAACATTTGGATTTCCAACACTTTGACCTATGGCCAAATTCCAAGCAGCATCCCTCAAAGATGTTTTAGACTCTAAATAATATGTTACAATTATATTTTTCTCTTCTTCAATTTCTTTTCTAAACAATTGCATGCTTATCTCCTATAACTGATGGGGTTTTTACAACTATTAATTCACAATCTTCTAAAAATTCTGGATCTGCTATCTCAAACGCATTTAATACGAAAATATCGCCAGGGAATATTAATGTATTTTGGATCCTCATTTTACCACGTATTAAATAATTAATCTCCGTAGCAGTCGCATGGTAATGTATATCCCACTTTTGACCCTTCTGGTGTCTTGCATATGCTACTTCAAATTCTTTTGTTCTTAAAACTGATGGTTCAAAATCGCCGATGAACCATCCGCCAATCATTTCACTTATTTTAAAAATATTCATATTCTTTTGCCCTTTCTAAAAAAATCTCTAAATCGGCAGGTACGCCAACGGCATTGTGTTGCTCATTTGGAATATGATAAATTCCAACCTTTTTGCCGCTTTCTATCATATAATTGTATGTTGGGGCAATGTAATATTCATTATTAACTCGATCATTGTTTTTCATCATTCTTTGAGCCGAGTTAACAAAATATTTGCCCTCTTTCCAATAATGAATTCCATTGAGTCCAATATTGCTTATGACCTTCTTTTCCGCTACCTGTACTACGTTCCCTTCCAGATCGATTTTAGCATAACTGTTTTTAGGAGTATTCGTGGTATAAGTGACGATGGCTCCATCAAAATTATTGCTCCTTGCATAATTTATAAATCTAGATCCAGACCACCACATAATTTGATCACAATTTGCTATAATTAGCTCTTGGTCATTGTCAATATATTCTTTTGCTAACAAAGCTGAGCATGCTGGCCCTTCTGTTACATAATCAATCATCAAGATCTCACAGCTTGGCTTATTTCTTCTTAAGATGTTCTCCACTTTTTTGTTGTGATCTTGATTATCATACTTCCGCACTATAAAAATATAATTGCCTTCGATGTTCAGAGTGTCAATAGCGCGCTCAAGTATAGTTCGATGGTTAATTTTAATAAGTGGTTTTGGTAACTCATATCCAACATTCGAAAATCTTAGACCGCTTCCAGCCATTGGAATAAGAATATTCATTTTGTCAATATCTCAACTATTTCATCAATTTGTGTTTTATATTCCGAATAAGGTCTAACACTGTGACAATCAATATAGTAATCTTTTTCTCTTAAAACTTCTCTATTATAATGCCAATACGATCTATCAATTCGCCTATTTGGCTTTCTTGGCAACATCACTAGCTCATCTTTGTTTTTATAATTTTCTATTTGCTGTGTACAATATGCCTCTTCAATGCCCCACTTTTCAAAACCCATATAAGAATTATGACTACAATTTGAGTTAGATAGGTCTCCTAAAGAATCAGAAAAAGATTCAGCCATACCTAATACTCTCTTAAACATCTTTCCTTTTGCCACATGATAACAAACTGCCATCGGACGGCATGTGGGCCCCAAATGTACATATTTATCTTCCCCTATGTCCTCTATTTGTTTTACAAAATATTCAAAAGAAATAGGAAACATATCAATATCTGAGACAATAAAGTTTGTTTCCGGCTCTAGAGTAGTATACCAAAAACGAGCCCATTGAGTTTGTAAATAAAGGGGAAAGCCTTCGACCGGTTTAACTTTTTTAACCTGGCCACAAGAAGAATCTAATTCTTTGTCGCCAAAATATATAAGAACAGGTTCGATATTAAATCTTTCTTTCCATACTTTAGAAACCGGTGACCAAAAATCAGAATATAATGGATTGTCATCAACTGACATTATTGCTTTTGTTATTTTCATTTTTTTCCTTTATATGAATTTATAAAATTTTCCAATTTTTCTTTGTCTCTAATTCTTTCATGATGCAAATTGCTATACAGCGATTGTACATTATCTCGCGCGCCGCGCTCGATGCGATCTTTGTGTACCTGATCCCACCCATAATGTGCGTTAACGTCCGCGCGGCCGGCATGCATGTGTTCTGTTATGATATCAACAAAAAAATGCCTTCCTATCATCTTTGATACATCATTTAGCCATGTATCGTTCCAATCGCTAGAAAAGTAAGGAGGCACAAAATACCCCACAGTTTCTGCCCAATTTTTATGTATAAATCCATAAACTCCAAACTTATCGTCTATCAGATACATATTCAAATCGTTTCCATAAACAAATGCTATTTTATCATCAAATTGGGAAAATTTAGCTAACACTATTTCATCCCAGCTAGGTGTGCGAAAAATACATTCATCACAACACAGCATTAAATAATTTCCACTGCTTATTTCATAACACCTGTTCCACATTTGGCTTAAAACTATTCTTTCGCCAACAAAATATTTGATGTTATGTTCAAGTTTTAGTTCCTCTGCGGCTGTTACAGATTCGGGATCGTCGTCGTCAATATAAAACACCACCTCGACACTTTCCGAATTTGAGGCAGTACTGAATATCGAATTACATAACCTTCTCATATTAAAAGGTCTTGCCCTCGTAGGGACCAAGATAGAGTATTCAATCATATTGTTTTAATTTCCTTTATTTCTGATTTCTCAATCATATTGTTTTAATTTCCTTTATTTCTGATTTCCATACGGCGCTTCGGCTAAGACCTATAAAGCTCTTATACTTTTTGTGATTTCCTATCCCTTGGTGAGAAAATTTCAGGACACAAGAACCCTTTTTGCTATTAACAAAATTATAAGAAAACTCGTGCGCTGCTGGATAGCTGATATTGGGATTAAAGCTAGCAAGATTTTGAAAAACAAACAACTCATCCAAAAGATCGTGATTATACTTCTCTTTAACTATGTTTTTCATTTCCCGATAAAACGTGTCTCTCTTCTCTTCTCCAACTAGACTGAGCCACCAATTGGAAATATAAAATTCACTAAACTGTTTTTTTCTTATATGTTCTTTCTGTTTTTCATAAACGCTCTTTACTACCCCGTTAGAATTTTTAACGCCGTCTTCGATGGTTTTATAAAACTCATAATAGCCAATATTGTACTCTTTTACTATAAAATTTGCAACATAATATAAAAAGCCTAAACTATGAAATGTTTTAACTAGCCATGTATATATCCACGCGCTTGAAGCCTCTTCGAAGCTCATTGTTGCTGTGCTGACAACCATTTCTTCATACTCGTCAACGATATCTCCAAAGGGCAATTTTACCGTCGTTGTCTGGAGTCCAAATTTTTTCTTATATTCTGGCTCGTTCATTTCGCTGTTTGCCAAGACGCTCAGTGGATAACTCTCTATATAAAGATTATCGTATTTTAGTAATTCACAATAATTCTTAATCCAGCTATCGTATGTTTCTCCTGGCAAAGTCATTATCAGTTCAATCATGACCGTTATATCGTGTTTCTTCGCCAAAGATACTAGATGCTCAAAATTATTTAGCTTCATGTTGGTTCTTGCAATGTTTTCTAAAGTATCTTTGTTTAAGCTTTGCAAAGCAATCGCAAATTTTCTAAGCAAGCCAGCTTTTTTCAGGCGGGCAGCCATTTCAACAGTTACTTCATTATTATTTTTTGCCCAATTGGTAGTGTATAGTTCTGGATATCCATAATCTTTCTTGGTTTTAATAAGCTTGTCGACAATCAAAGAATCTCTTTTCTTCAAAATACCAAAATTTGCGTCAGCGTTCACAATGCAATCAATTTTATTTTTTCCCATCCACTCAATTTCTTTATATACCCTTTCCTCGTCAAACTTCACCAATTTAGAAAAGGTCGCGCCGCCCCAATCACAAAATGTGCATTTATAAGGACACCCCCTGTTTGTTTCTAGTATTGCGTTTAAAGTAAAATCAGAATATTTTTTTACATATCCGTCAAACAATCCTTCAGTATAAGGACTTGGAAGAACATCTAAATCTCTAATTCTAGTACTTTTCGAAGTTTTTATTCTTCTTTGATTATCGTTATAACTAATTCCAGATATTTTACTCCAGTCTTTTTCCCCAAGATTCTGAATCAATATTTCTTTGAAAGAAAGTTCACCTTCTTGGTGTACGCAAATATCCAACCAAGGCTTCTTAACAAAAAGATGCTCATCTTCATCTGGCACTTGTGGCCCGCCATAAACAATAAGACATTTTGGATACTTTTCTTTGACTTTTTTCGCCAACGCATCTGAATAATTACTATTCCAGGTATATGTACTGAACCCAAACACATCTGGTTCTTTTACGTCTTGCATGATCTCTTCGATTGGCTTTTTTATAAAAAGTATGTCCGAAGCTAGTTTGTAATTTTTCTCTATTTCCTGAAATTGTTTTGCGTATGCCCACAGGGAGGCGGCGCTATATGGCAACAACACAAACTGGTTCTCTACAATGATGGAAAATTGCGAAAGATAAACTTTTTTATGTGATTCCGTGTGAAGCAAATCTAAAGTTTTCCTTTTACCATCGAGTTAATATTTATGTCCTCAAAACCTACAGTATTCCAAAGACTATAGTTAAAATGAGCGTGTTTCCTCAACTGATTTACCCACAAATCGGAAGGAAATGTTAATGATAAATTCAATACGATGCTTGCTTTGGAGCCCAAGGCGGCTTGGCGCACGTGCGTCTGTATACATCTCCCAAAATGGAAGCCACAAAAATAAACTTTATCAAAATTGCTCAAAACCGAAGTGAGGGCAGAGGGCGAGCCCACAACCGTATCCTCTCCGCAAATTTCTATTTCCTTCATTACATCGCGACCCGAGGCGCTATGCACAATTAATGTCCCCCTGCTTCGCTCTTGTTCGCACACTCTGTTTAGGAAAGTCCCGAACGCTTTTGTATCCTGCAAGAAATGTGGATGATTTTGAGCGTCGGCAGCGCAGAAAGGCTTCTCCCAAGCATCAACAACCACTAAAACCTTATTCATCGGCCCCTCCTATACTAATCAATGAGACGCCCTCTTGCTTCTCTATCATCCTCCATGGATCAATAACTACTGAATCTTTAGGGAAATCATATTGCAAGAAAGCGTCGTGGTTGGTTCCAATAAAAAACACAGCAGGTGCGCTGATTGGTGGGAACACATCATCTACCCATGGGTCAAACATAGCCACCTCTTCACCGCGCTCTTCTAAAAGGTTCTTGAGTAGAATTGACGGGCTGCCAACAGTGAGATTGGTTTCCTTCTTAAAACATTTCCCAAGTATAACAATAGGCAAGCCTGTGTTTTGTTTTTGGTCAATAATTAGATCAGCCAGCCATTCAGTTTGTTTTTCCCGACAGATCATTAAGTTTTCGTACCAATCATATGAAAGATTCAGACTTCTGGCTAGCCAACTAAGAGCAATATTGTCTCTTGGGTGACAGCCGCCACCATCACCCATGCCGCCCAACAAATACTTGGTACTAATCAATCGCTCGTCAGCCAAGAACATTCCCTTCATAACGTTGTCACAATTAATGTTTTCAGATTTGTGTGCGACCTCCATAATCGTATTCGCCAAACAAATTTTCATGGTGATATATGTGTTGTAAGAAACTTTAATCATTTCAGCTTCTTCGATGGTACACTTATATATTGGTCTATCATGAATAGTTTGATAAAGCTCGCTAGCTACTTTATAAGCCTCTTCGTCATCCATTCCAAAAAGAACAAACTCTGGGTTTATAAAATCCTTGATTGTGGTGCCCATGGCTATAAAAAAAGGATTATAGCATAATTTTGTATGGGGCCCCACAAGAGGCTTAATTTCTCTTCTAATTGTACCTGGAAGCACTGTTGAAATTATAACAACTATTTTATCTTTTCGTTGCCTTTCTATCTCTGATGATAATGTTTGTATTCCAGACTTAAGCCAATTATAATCGAAGTCGACGCGATCATCTGGGAGCCTTGTTACTCCTTCATATTCATGGCTATGAGGTGTTTGGATTGGTACAAATATAATATCTGACTTTTCAACAATTTGAGAAATGTCTGACCATGCAATATTATGTTTATCTAATAATTCCTGGGCGCCATCTTCTCTGTATGGTAAGCTCTTGCTTTTTAAAATATTTCTAACATTTGGGTCAACATCATACCCATACACAGAGTGGCCATATTTTTCAATTGCCAAAGCGCAAGGTAAGCCTAATTTTCCCAGTCCTACAAAACCAACGTTCATTTATTTGCTCCTATTTTTCTAGTTCTCTTTTTTCTAGTCATACTATCACTAGTTCGATTAGCTGTCTTGATTTCCCCTTTCTTCGCCAGCATTTTTGAATGCTCGGGGTGTAATCTTTTGTCGTTTTCGTCAAACGCTTGACCGACAAACTCTCCTGTTTTTCTTTTAATTGGAAATGGGTTTTTTTCAAAAAATTCATCATGTACCATGCAATTATTTTTGATAATTGGATAAATAATATCTCTCAAAAAATTCTGATCAATTTGCCAATAATTTCCTTTTGTATAATTTTTTATCAAATGCTTCATATCTGCCAAGTAAGGGTTTTTCACGCCCCACATACCACCTAAAATTTGCGTTTGATGATAAGGGTGATCTCTCATGATATGAAATTTCTTATCACTATTAAGCCATTCTCTTACCGCCAATGCCTCTCTCTCGTCTAAACGAGAATCAGCATCTCTGGAAATCATTATGTCAACAGATAAATCCGAGGCATCCAAAAATCTCCAAAACATACCTTCCCAATTTCCTTCTTCTTTCCTTAAAACTATTTCTACATTTTTTCTATTCTTTAAATCTTCGATATAATGTTGGGGGGTTGACCTTCCAATGTGATATCTGCATGTCCAACCAGGATAAATATCCAATGCCAAATCAGCATTTTTAATTGCTCCAACACAATATATCGGACCATTTCCCCACAAACTAAAACTTATTACCTTTTTCATTTTGAAAAATATTCTCTAAATTGATTTACCATATGCGAACCAAAAATATCAGCATATTCCCAAAATACCTTTTTTTCTTCACTATACTTCGGCAATGCCGTATCCTCACACGTAGAAATACCGTCCGGATTTGCAAAATAAAGCCCATGAATACCATTAACTCTTTTAAATTTAGATCCTTTTTTCACTGCGCGAAGCCACATTTCCCAATCTCCGGCATGCCGGTAGGAGTCATCAAAAAAACCCATGGAGTCTTGCATTGATTTTCTCCAAACGGGCATACATCCTGGCAAACACTTTATCATTGCCTCTTTAGAAAAATCTCCGAGGGGATAGGTTCTGCCGTCAGCAGAATTGTCTTCGAATGTTTCGTTTGGAATGTCCGTAATGTATGTTTGATTGTATGCCAAGTCAATATTTTCATTTTTTTCTAAACAATTTACCAAAATCTCGATTTGGTCGGGGGCGCGAATATCATCTAAATTTGCATTTGTCAAATATTTTCCTGTAGCCCTCTTAATGGCCACATTCCATGCGGCATAAATCCCATTATTCTCGGACAATCTTTCATAATAAATGTTGGAATGCTGCTGCATATACTTCTCGATAACTGAATATTCGTTTTCCGGAGAATCGGCATCAACAATCAACAATTCACAGAACTCAAATACTGTTTGATTTGTAATGTTTTTTAAAAAATTTTCAATATATTTTTCACCCTTAAACAAGGAAGTTATTATTGAAATCTTTGGATATGCTTTTGGCTCAATAAGAATATTGTTTTCTTCCCCGTTAATGATTCTTTTAATATTATTCAAATTTCTAGAAATCTCTTTTCTTGCAAAATCGATAAGCTGTTGTCCCTTCATATCACCGAACCAGTTCTCCGACAAGCATCCTAACTTATTATTTGTTTTCAGTGCGCACCCCAACATACGAGCCTCAACCGCCAATCTACAAAAGCTTTCTTGAATCTGTGGGAAGAAAATCAAGCTTTCTACTTGTGCTAGTTTTTTTATAAATTCAGAATATTCATCAGATGAAATTAAATTAAATTTTATCTTATTCTTTTCACAATATGTAACAGCAGATAATGTACCTTTAATGGGGTTGTTTGACTGTACAATGGCATGCTTACAAGTTTTATCTACATGTAATAGTTCTTCGATTAAATCCAAATTTTCTTTTGACCAGAAGCTAAATCCAAAATTAGATACATTATCTAAAATAAGATTATCCCTTAGACAGCAAGCATGCGAGAATGATTGACAAAAAACTGTTTGTGCATTTCTATAAAAATAACCTTCTTTAATTTGATCCGCGGGGGCCATATTTTCCTTAAACCTAGATGGATCACGGGTCTTTAGAAATTTATGATCGTGTTCAATAATACAATACTTAAAATCTTTTAATTCTTGCTTGATTTCCTTTTTGAGTCTCATAAAATTAGAAATTATAAAAAAAGAATCTTGATTTTCTATCAAAGTTTCATGTGTAACATCTTCACTATGAATTTTTTCGAGTTCAAAATGACTACCCAAATATTGAATAATAACATCATCGGCCAACTCTGCACCGCCGAGAATTTCCTCAACAAACAAATCAGAAATATAGAGCACTTTTTTCATAGGATATCAATCACATTTGCTTCTTCTTCTGTGGGGGGCGAGAGCGCTTCTACAAACTTCGCATACATCTTCTCTTCACTAAATCTCTCGTGAAGTTCCTGAGCATATTCGGCAGACGCATTTCCGTCTTCTCTGTTTTCGTAACACTCTCGCATCTTTTCTTTTGCAGACTGCTCACGAGCATACGCCCACATAGAATCCTGCACGATAACGCCATCCCACACGACATTTTCTTGAACCGGCTGAATATCAAAGGAAACGTTATAAAAATGCTCTTGGTTCTTCTCATCCACTAGGAAATCCAATTGTCCAGACCACCCTGTTGCAACTACCGGGAGTCCGCTATATGCCGCCTCAAAAATAGGCAAACCGAATCCTTCGCCATGAGGAAGGGCCACCAAAGCGTCAATCTTCGGGTGTCTATAAAGGGAATGCATTTCTTCGTCTGTCATATCTCCGTGAAGCAAATAGACTTTACACTTATGTTCGCCAAGCTGCGACATAAAGCCCCTCATGTCGGCAAAAAGCTGCTCGCGATCCATCAAACAATTCTTCGCTATATTTGATTTAACAACAAGTCCAACTTCTTCGTCCTTGAACTCCTCTACGAACCATTTTATAGTATTGGGAATGTTCTTTCGGGGCCCGAACTGAGCAACTGCCAAAAAGTTAAAATCATAGTCTAATTCTAAATCTAATGCCGGCAACTCATCATATAGCTTAACTGGATAATTAACAACATCGATTGTTTTATTAAGAGTGAACTCAACTTTTTGCTCAGTTTGTTCATTAACTGCCTCGTAAGAAGTGTTTTCATAAACTTGCTTTGAATGAGTTGAAACAACAATTATTTTATCAACTAAATTTCCTTTTTCAATCCACTGCGGGGCAACTTTCGTCGTCTCAATCCCCGCTGTATATCCAACATTAATGGGCGCTAGTGCTTCCCACTCATTTGGAATCGTAACTTGTAGCGCTATGTCAAACTGGCCGCCCTGTTGTATATATCCTATTGTTTTTTCGATTGTGTTGTCGATCCAACTACGCTCATCACTTTCAATATTTAACCACGAGGTGTGTCCCCACTGTAGGGGCTGGATATATATATCAAAAAGGTCTTCTCTGGATCGAAGAGATCTTAATGCGAACCTAGATTGTTCCCCATAGCCAGAACGAGTGAGAAGCGGGCCTTTTAAAAGAATCTTTTTGCGCATTATGCCACCTCTAGCAAGTGCCAGCGGTCATAACCGCGTCTGGTTTCCCACGAGCCGTGTTTCTCAACAATTTCATCCATTAATTTAACCCATTGCTTCTCAAGCTTATCAAAATTATAATTTTTCTTCACATGTTCTCTCCCTTGAAGAGACATTTTTTTATAAGTCTTAGGTCTAAGCTTCATAGCTTCTTTAAGTGTCCTACTAAAATCTTTTTGTGAAATCCTATCTTCATAAATATAAGGCACCTCAAGTGACCCAATAACTGTCTTCGAAGCAGGATCAATTCCAAAACCAAACCAATCTTCTCCATTCGTTACTTGTTCTTGAAGCCCACCTGTCATATTGACTATAATTGGTACCCCGCAAGACAACGATTCAAGAGTAGAGAGTCCAAAACCTTCCGCATCCGATATATTAATGGTAAAATCGGCCGCATTATACATGGCTGCCAATTCTGATGCCTCTACTTTGTTTGAGGATATCAATACCTGTCCATCATCAACGCCCAAATGTTCAATAAGGTGTGGTAAATCTTGACCGTGCTGATCCTTCGCATCCGTGTGCATCAACAGAGTTGCTTTATC
>Ga0098061_1000582_pt1 | contig 17647 bp, 13 predicted proteins | sample 22_taG_FD_92579 | JGI IMG/M metagenome (GOLD analysis project Ga0098061, IMG submission 92579) | Marine viral communities from the Subarctic Pacific Ocean - 22_ETSP_OMZ_AT15343 metaG | ecosystem: Environmental > Aquatic > Marine > Oceanic | place: Subarctic Pacific Ocean | collected 2015-01-20
GTGTGGTAAATGACATTAAAAAATTATATTACGTATAAACCTAATGGTCTATATTGTAGTGATTTATTAATTGCTTCCGCTTGAGTTGCTCTTTGTTCCGTTTGAGATTGGTTACTCATACTAGTTAATCTTTCTCCTAACTCCTCTATTAACTTTGATTGTTCATCTTTACCCTCACTAAGTAACGACTCATAGTCCATTGATACGTCAGCCCCCGGAACATTTAATGATCCAGAAAATTTTCCTCTAACCCTACCTAAAGTTTCTTTAGCTAAACCTAAAAGATATCTACGAACCCATATTTTTGATGGTAAATTTAACGAAGCATAGTCGATCGAATCTAATGGAACGTCAGAAGGGAGTTTAATCACATCTGAATTTGCCTCTAAACACGCTTCTCTATCATCCTCTTCTTCCGGGGTTATTTGGTAATAACGATACCAAACCTTACCTTTATATAATGTAGTATTCCCCAAATCATATCGTCCTCCAGGAACCGGCATTATCCATATGTACCTTTGTCCGTTAGGGGCGGCAGTAACCTTATAAGTTAAATCCCCTCGTATTAAACGGTTTTTTAAGTTTCTATCAGACTGTCTTAACAAAACATCAAAAGCGGGCATCACATAATATGAACCCATCCCAAATTGTGCTAAACCACCTTCACCACCAAAACCAGCGCCGAAAGCCCCTCCAATACCAATAAAAGGGTCAATTACTGATTGATCTAATGATGGAGGGGTAAACCATAAAACCTCGTTTATTTCTCTATTTGCTGGGACAATGTATTGTTGTTGACCACCTACCAAATCTATATAATCAGTTTTTAATTCCCAAGGACCCCTGGACTGTAAACCAACCGCTTTAGAATATGCGTAGGTAAACTGTGTTTCGTAATCGAAATCTCTAGTAGTTAGAGCAGTTACTGCTTCAGTTTCACTAACATCCAAACCAATTAATGATGGCCACTGGTTATCTACTAACCACTCATATTGGTATTGAACATAGTCTTCGACAGCAATACTGAGTAATGTGTCGAGTTGTTCATCAGTCAATTCTACCTTTCTTACAGGAGCACCTAAACGATGTCTTGTTTTAGTAAATAATGATGATCGTTCACTTGTTGTTATATTTGTTGACATAATATCCTTTTTATATAAATATTAAGACAATAATAAAACTAATACTTTTATCTATTAAGTTATATGATTATTTTTCTGATGCTGTACTCCCACTATCACTAGTAGTCAGACACCCACCTTTCTTACCTTTACAAGAGTTTTCCATAGTTAAGATTCTTTGTTTATCGATTTAGATTTTGTTATTCTTCCGGTGAAGATAGTGTCCCCCACCCTAATTTGTATTTGTTCATCAACCTTTCTTTCTATTACCACTTCTTCCACTACCTCTCTAATTAGGTTTTTTAAGTCACTAGAATTGGTGGAAGGGATAGAATCTTCGGTTTTTATATTATCAGAAGACTTCTTAGATTTCTTATAATTTGGGTTTATTAACTTAACTAATTCCGGGTCTATATCATCATTTTGTCTTTGAGAAGGAGGAATTAGTGGATTATTAATCATAGCCTCTACTATCTCCTTTGGCATTTTAGTTGTTTTAGCGTTCTTAAGTGTATGTTGCATTGCTCTAGTTGGATCACTTGTAGTTTGTGCCACTTGTCCCTGTGGGAGACTGGTTAATAACTGTGACGAGTCTACCATATTCTCTACCATAGGAGGATTGCCCTCACTAATATTTGAAGTCGAACCGAATTGACTATCTACTTTATCTAGTACTGCTTTTGATTTATTTAGTACTGCCGCTAATTTATTTATATCTACTGGTGATTCTGCCATAATTAAAATTTTGCTTGTGAAAATATCCTAACCATATCTTTATCTCCACTTGGGTTATATAAAGGTTTTGGTTCATTAAATATATCACCACTATTAATAAAGTCAACCATTCTATCTACTCTAAACAACCTCCATCCTGGTAAGTTCTCAGGAGTATCACTTTTACCTTCTAGTTGGTATGCCCTAACAACAGGGTTATCCCTTTTTGATAATCCATATACATAAGGTTCTATTTCCCGATACCCTGGATTAGAAATTGTGTCGCCTTCATAATAGATAGTACACACATTATGATTATCTATTGCGGTAATAATTTGGTTTCTATTAACCGCCTCGAGGATTATATCCTTAAATAACGACTGTAATTTCATCTTTATTAAGCTTCTGATTGATAAGGATAAGTCGACACAATTGGTCCAGTATAAGGTGTCTCAGGGGCCATTCCGGTCATTCCTTGGTTTAGTGCAGTGTTACTTTCTCTAGTTTCTACATCTAAACTATTCCCCACATCTGCGTCGTTAGGTGCTGCGTATCCAGACATAAACCCACCAGCATGTGCAGGGTTACCTTTACCTTTCATATCACCATCGCTAAGAGCGTTTGGGTGTGAGGCACTATAAGCCTCAGTTTCATTATACCCAAACTTACTTTGGTTTATTGCGAAATATTCTTCTCTTTTGTTATTTGCTACTTCATCTAGTGTTGCCATAATAGTTTTTATTTAATTAGTCTATTTATTATTCTTATCATTTCTGTATATACCGCCTTGTTAGTTTTTAACTGCCTACTTCCACTCAACGGTTTTGCCAGATTTACTTTAGTCACATTCTTATTATCTCTATCCTTAGTATGGGTCTTCTTAAACTGATTTTTCATACCAGAGTCCGATTTCAGAGTCTTTTGTCGTTTTATATCTCCTCTAGACTTATCTAAAGTACTATTAACCCACGTCTTCATCTTATCTCCTCCATTAATTAAATATTCAGGATCGGTTTTACTTCCACTAAAAGAAACAAAGAAATTTTTCAAACGCTTTAACATTGAATAACTAATATTCCTAGTATCTGCTAAGTTCTTCGCTCTTTTATACCCCTTTAACGACTTATTACCCTTATTTTTATGTAATTCTCTATTAATAGATGATATGATATCATTAGGAATATTCCAATTATTACCATATAAGTCGCTATTCGCCATTTATTTTATTAATTAAAATATTCTTAATTTCTGGATTAATTTGATTAAAGTTGATTCCATTTAATAAATCGTTTATTATGATAATTCTTTCTTCATTATCTCTATCCATCCATAATTCCTTAACTAACATAACCCATTTAACTAAAATAGGGTCTTTGTCAGAATAATCCTCTAAGTTCATAATTTCTGATGAAACATCAGATGGTATAATATCAGCAGACATTTTATTTTTTACAATATCTTCTAACATCTCCTTCATCAAATCCTCTGAATTAAGATTTTCATCTTTAGTAAAATAATCATCAAAACGATCTTCCTTATTATTCCTTTTTAGAATTTCGTAGAATTTTTTAGGATTGTTTTGTAGTCTATCCGCTAATTCACTATGAGGTTTTTTATCGTCATCCTCACCCCACCATCGTCTATAACCATAGAAATTTGAAGCTCCTTGCCTACTCAACTTTTCATATTCGTCAGATGTCTTATCGCTACCAAAATCATGACTAATAGTTTTATCCCCAGAAATTATACTTCCAGTACTATCAATTAGTTCTTTTAAGGTTTTTATCTTCATAGTATTACCATTTATATTATAAATATCAAACTAAGATAAAACGTTAGGGTTTGTGATTAATTATTATTTAAGTCTAGAACAGACATTAAACTTTCTTTTGGGCTACTATTAATTTCTTTCCAGAATATATCCTCTCTCTCGTCCATTTTCATTAAGTCATCCATAGTGTCTTGGTCTTTTTCTGCAAAAGGTACACCAGAGATTAACCCCATTTGTGTTTTTGTATAATATTCTCTAGACTCAAGAAGTCCTTTCTTATCCACTCCTTTTAATACATTATCTCTTATCGCCGGTTCAAATGAAACTAATAAAGGTTTAACTCGTTTATTGAAGTTTGAAACGTACCTAGCTTTGTTATACTCACCTACTAAATTTGGATCTCTCTCCATTCGGTCCTTATCTAACAAATAACAATTAAAGGTTAAAACTCCCTTCTTCTTTTGTATATCCCCATGTGACGCTCTAGTACCATTGTTAACATAGAAAATAGTATCCCCGAGACTAACTCTAAGGTCGTTTTTTATAATTAACTCCATATGTGCTTGTGATGGAAGAGGATTACCAGCTTTATTATTACCTCTATTAACATATGATTTTACAGTTCTTTTAACTCTAGATTTAGACGCTATTTTATTAAGTGGTATTTTACAATCATAAATATTTTGTAAATGTTCATAGTAATACTCTATAAACTCAGGTCCTTTACCATTTAATAACATATCCAAACCATTATCGATAAACTCTTTAATATAATCAGGAAGGGCTTTTGATTTAATTGTATTTCCCACAATATCTACCTTTCCGTCTTCTGTTAAATCAGCGTAGTTTTTACGAGATATGTTTATTGATGATTTCCAAAAACCGTCTATGTCTAGTCCCATAACCCCTCTCATGTATAAGTCATTAAACTCAGCAACTACCGCAGGGGTTCCACTATAACTTTTACCCTCCTCAACAAAATGGTGTATACCTTTACCAACGTAAGAATATTCCTTTGTTGATTCGGGTACACTAAAATTACAACCATCAGTGTCTAATACAAGAGGTATGAATCCTCTATTCTCAAAAAATCTAACTAATAATCTAAGATACATTCTTGCGGTACAAGTAACTTCTTCTCCTTTCATAACATCTCCCCAGTTAAAAACTTGTGGGGCGGTTAACGAACCATACATAGAGTTATTAATAATCTTAATTGGTAATTGTTTAGCCTTAAAGAATGATGCCATTTTTTTATCTCCCTCACTAGCACATTCATTTGCTTTGTACTTATATTTGTTTCGAGTGTCATATAAATATTGTAACATTGCGTGCATCGCTCCTGACACATCACATTCTGGATAAACTCCGTGTGTTATCATTATTGAAGGATATAGTGAAGCGTAATCTAATTTAACAATGTCCGTAGAGTATCCCACCTTAAGTATTCTAGAAAGTCCTCCGGTAAAACTTCTTTTCTCTCCTTTTTCTGGGACCGCTAAATTATTTTCGTAAGACCAAGACAACATTAATAATTTCCATATTGATGCCGTACCCATTGTGGAAACTCTTTCATAGATGGTTGGCAAAATTTTAGCCATTAAAAAAGAAGATTGGTTAAAACTATTATCAACCTCTAATGTTTCCCAAATATCGTCCAATAAGTACTTCTCTACTATCTCTCTTCCACTTATTTCCTCAAAATCATCCTGTTTAGTTTCTGACCACTCGCCAGTTTTTACGTTTATCCAATAAGGGTTTTCATCAAATCTTAATTTGGCAATCTTATCGTGGTCTACATAGATCCTATTATCTTTTGCTATTCTTTGTTGTTTACAGATATATTTTAACCCAGCAGATTTTATATTTGAGTTTATTGCCATTGCTCTTCTAACCGAATGTATTACATCTATAATATTATAACCCCACATACTTGTTTGTTCAAATCTTTCAACCTCATTGGCCAATTTTAATATGTTTTCTCGTCTTCTAAATTTAGATTTCTTATTTGGGTCCAAAGTTTTTGCAATCTCCTTTATGTTTAGTCCTAATGTTTCACATCGTGACACAATCCAATACCAATCAAAATTCTCTGAATTATACCCTCCAATAATAGAAGGGCGAATATAATCAACTACCTTAAAGAAATTAATTAACATTTCCTTTTCATCCTCTTCAGTATCAGCGTCTAATACAACCTCAAATCCCCTATTATCTTTTACCCCTATTGAAAATATCCTCCCATCTGATGGTTCTAATGAAGTTGTTTCAATATCAAAAACCATTCGATGAACATCATCATAATTGTCAAATCCCTTAAATAATCTTTTACCTGAGGATATCATGTATTGTTCTACAGGAGAGATTAATTCAAAATAGTCTCTGTTTTTATAGGGTTGTATCCCACCATCACCAAAAAACTTAAGTAATGTATAAAAACCTTGTGTCGTATAAACCAAATACTTGAATCCATTTTCTAATCTGTCATCCCCAGAAGTGTTTAGTTTTTTTATTTTTACACCAAACTGTTTCATTGCGTTCTTTATCCTTCTCTTGTCTCTTCCGTAGAAATTAATTTGTTCTGAAGTGAATACGTCATGTTTACACCAAAGAAATGGCTTAAGTTTTTTTCTTGTTGTATATTTACCTTTTTCTGGGTCATCTATAACTAAGTAGATATAGTTACTAGCAGCATCGTATTCTAATGCTGTGATATATTGTTGTGGGTCCCTTCCCTCCAAAAAGGCAGAAATTGTTTCCTGATCAATATGGGGGATTTTATCGTGTTTTATTGGCATATATTTACTTATTAAAGTGTGCTACAAATATAATAAAAAAATTCCGAAAGAAAAACTAAATTTAGTTTTAATTACTCACAGGTTGTAATTTCAGCTGGTTTACAATCAGCGGCACCATCCATATTAATAATTTGGTATCCGTCATACCCTTCACCAAATTCACCAAAGAAGATATACCAACCTGTATCTAGTTTAGTCTCAGGGGAGCATAGGGTGTCCCCTTTGGTTAGGAGAGCGTCGGTTTTAACGTTACCAGGAGCCCCATCAGTAGAAAATTTGACATCTCCTGTTGGTTCTCTATCAAGGGGTTCTGTACAGATTATATCTTTAGTCAATACAGGTCCATCAGAAACTATTGGTTCACGAGTACAACTTACCCCTTTTGTTTGTCCTAAAAACTTATTGGTACCATCACGACTAACACTATTAATGGATACCACATTACAAAGTTCTATTGTGTTGATTTTAGAATATCCCATATTATGTTATTACTACATAAGTTGACTCAGGGTTAAAGTACATTACATTAGTTGTTGTGGTCATATACCCGACCACTCTCACATAATCCCCACTACCCATACTACCAGTACTTTCTGTTATTTTACCATCTGTTACCGAAACATATAGTTGTCCTCCATTAGTCCAGGTTGTTACATCGTCTGCTGTATTAATTTTATAAAATCCTTTTAATAATATACCATTACTTGGTGCCGCTCCCAGGGCAATACCTAGAAGACTACCTTGTTGTGTTGTATCATCAGCGTCTGCTTTCACCCAGTTATCAGATCCTCTTAATTGTACTAAGAAACCAGCCGCGTAGTCTGCACCGGCCGAACCAAATGTTACCACTTCACCACCACCAGTATTATTACTTATCCCAGTTGGGTCATGGTGTACATCTAATTTTGTTACTGGTGAGGTTGTTCCTATACCAACACTAGTTGCTGACATTACAATATTATAGTTTGACCCTAGAGTTAAGTCGGGAGTCCCTGCTCCCCAATTCTCATCCCCACTAATCCAGTTTTGTTTAGTTGCTGGAATACCTCCTTGATAACAAAGGTAGAGTCTTCTAGTAGATGCAATAACTCCAGCTACCTCATTACCAGAATAATTCTCAATAAAAGCTTGTCCAGGTACATCATTCAAATCAAAAGCTATTGATGGTTCCGCAGCCCCAAATTGAGTCATTTCTACTCTTCCAGTTGGTTCAAGGGTAATGTCGTCAGCACACTTTAGTTCAATATCATTAGCAGAATGTATTTCTACATCATTACCACCTCCACCTCCATTCCCTATCATGTAGTTGGTGGCCACATTACTCATTATAAATTTGTCACCGGCTGTTATATCACCTGATGCTATTATATCGCCACTTGTTACAGATAGGTCGGAGTTGCTTATATAAACAGTGGTAGCTTGTATAGATAGTTTTTGTGAATTACTTCTGAAAATATCTATTTGACTGCCGTTAAATGTCATATAGTCATTTCCAGCTGCACCGTCAAACAGTATTTTTCCGTCTTGCAATACAGAAATATCATCTGTTGAGTGTATGTGCTCGCCTTCAATTGTTCCACTTGAAGTTACATTAGCAACTGATAATATATTATCTGTTGTGTTATATGTGAAAAGAGAATCTTCATAAAGTGATCTATAGTCCGCTCCACCCAAAGTTGAAAAAGGTATAAAACATTCAGTGTCACCAGTTTCAAGATTATCAATGTATATTTTAGAAGCTTGTGAAGCAGTACCTGTTAGATCACCTGTTACATCACCTGTTACATCACCTGTTACATCACCTATAAATGAAGTCGCTGTTACTGTATTAATGCCACTTATACTAGTGGCTCCATCACCAATAATATTTCCATTTGGAAAAAGATCACCAGTTAGTTGTATCTCACCAATAACATCTACTGTCTTAAGTGGTGTGTCGTTTTTAATACCAATAAAATTATCTTTACCATAAATTATATTTCCAATATTTATTTGGTTGTCAAGGGTTCCATCTTTAACGTCTACTTGACAACCAATTGCAATATTATTTGAACCGGTTGTTATTTTTCCACCTATTACTGTAATACCGGCACCAGCATTATTACCAACTGTAACATTACAACCTCCAGTTGTTATTCCTGATAATGAACCCGCTCCCGCAGCTGTGTTGTAACTATGGGGAGTTCCTTCTCCGATCATTGCACCATGACCAAGGGCTACATTATCTCTTCCATTGGCATTAGTAAAAAGAGTTCTATAACCAAGTCCCGTGTTTTGAATCCCATCCATCTCCCCATTCAATGATGATGAACCTACCGCTGTTGATCTATCTCCATGGGACTCATCCATTGCCCCATCACCTATTGCCACATTATCACTACCTGTTACCATTTGTAGTAAAGCACCAGACCCTACTGATGTGTTTCTAGAACCGGTTGTTAATTCTGTCTGTGATTCCGATCCCACTGCTGTATTGCTTATACCAGTACCTATAGAGTTAAGTGTTCCATAACCAATTGCTGTGTTATCGGCTGCCCCATCTACTAAACCTGCTCCTCCACCAAAAGCCCCATATCCTAGTGATGTATTTTGTGTGTTTGTTGTATTCCCAGAATCAGAATCGAAACCTATGTACACACTTCTTGTTGGGTTAGGAAATTTAATATAATCAGTCGAGTGAATAGATCCTGTTGCACTCATCGCTCCTATAACCGTTAATTCTTTTGTTGGCCTAGTTGTAAAGATACCAATTCCATGAGAAGGATTCTGGTTTCCTCCAATACCACCACTACCACCTGAGCCATCTCCAGATCTAATAACAAGTGCCCCATCTAAACCTTTAGTTGGATCACTCATATAATCACCAGCTACGGTTATTGGGTTTGTTACGGTTTGGACTCCATTCCCTTGTGTACGATGTTGTAACGTAAAACCAGTACCTACTTGCTGATTTGCACCAACCTTCCAATCACGAATATTAAAAGGGGTATTGGAAGCATGCATTCTCCAAGTGGTTGATCCACTCTTAACTCCATTTCCTGCGGCAACCCCAATATATGCATTAGCATTAGGCGTTAGTGACTCTATATAAGAACCTCCTACCGTACTCTGAACTTTCATATATCCAAACGGGACTTTAATATGTAAAGGAACCTCTGGGAATTGAGTTCCAATACCCACTCTAGTTCCTGCCCAGTCACTATCTGTTGCAGTATGATTTGTACCTCCAGAGATAGAAACACTTCTATATCCATTTGCTCCAGTTCCTTCATAATATCCACAATCACAACCAGGTTGCGAACAATCACATCCATTTGATGTTGAGCAGTCTTGTGTATTCGCCGTCCATACTCCAGTATTATCCAGACCATAATTGGAAGCTGTTAGGTATCCACCATTTACTGTTCCTTTTCCTATAGTAACAAAGGAATCGTGTGCAGCCGTTGGTAAATTTGTTATTCGTGCACTACCCCATAAAGTTGTAGCTGAAGTTGCGAAGTCCCCTTGTATTAAAGGTCTTTTACTACCTCCTGCAGTTTGTGTTTCATTACCAATTCGTAATTCATTACTCTTTGTGGTCTCAAGAACTCCTTGTCCATATCCTAGATAAACATTACTACTCCCTATTGTTAACGCATTTCCGGCATTAGTACCGACTATTACATTATTTCTAGCGCTTGTGGCATTCTGCATTGTTACAGCACCTATAGTAACATTATTAAATGAAGTATCTAATACTCCAGTAGAACCTAATGAACTGGTACCAACAACTGTATTAAACGAACTATTATAATTTGTTGTTCTTGTATATCCAGCTTTATATCCTAGATAAAGGTCACCAACAGTACCAGTTTTATTATTACCTGTATTTCCTGTTAATGTGCCATCACCAAAATGAATATATTCTTCAACATCAATATTACCTTGGTTTCCAATTGAGAACCTATGTAGTGGATTTGGATTATCGATACTAAAATTATTTGTGCCATATGCTTCGTCAGGATATCCATTGTCATTTATTCCAAGGTTAAATAAGATATTAGCCCCAGGATTACCAAAATGTACATCTAAGGCTGAACCCGTACATCCACTTATTTTATTAACCCACAGAGTATAACTACAGGCACTTAATGGTGATGTTATCGCCCCTCCTCCAGTTGCGTTTGATGTTGTTTGTGTACATTTACAAGCCATTCTTTTCTTTTTTTATGAATTTTCTACACAATTTGCGCAATTACTTCTTGCGAAACTGTCACTTATGTTTATAAATAAATTATCTCTAATTGGGACTATTAATTCTGCACAGTCATCATTCAAATAAATACTGAATTCAGCCTGATACCTACCTGGTTTAGCGGTGTCCCCATCTTTCCATCTATAATATATGTAATATTCTATTGGTGCGTTTTCATCAAGATTAGTGACAGAAACAATACTCCCCGATTTATTTAATATCTTATATATCCCTGTTGAAACATCTCTCATAGAGAATTTAATAGACGAATTTGCTAATTGATCGTGTAAATTTTGGTAATCGTTTCTACCATCTTGTATCACTTTCATTTTAACAATTGGTTCTGTTGAGTTTTTTCTAATGTAAAAGTCCATGTATATAAATACTTTATAATTTGTTACCTTACTCGCTTACCGGTAAATGTTATTGTTGACACTAAAGCGGGGTTGGTTCTCGTTATAGTTATTGATAAAGGTTTATTTGGTACACTAGTAAATGGGAATTTAACAATTGCTGGTGTTAAATTACCACTATCGTACCAAGTCGCATTACATTTACCCCATGCTGAGCCAATACAATCAGCCTCTGTTTGACAATTAATATAATTATCTTCATTACATGACACGTCTGTTGATGCACAACAATATGGGTCTACACTACTATATCTCATTGGTAGTGGGTGGGAGTTGGAGGTGCCGTTCCAAGTTGCAACATTCTTACTTGTGAATGTATCCCACCTAACCATTTTATCACCAAAGTCTAAAGAAACCGTATCAATGTTTCCTGTTGGAGGTACTGTCCCAATAGGAAAAGTATACGTAGCATATTCGGTGTCACAACCCTCAATAAAAATATCATCATTACCACACTCACAATCTATTAATCCATATCTATTAACATTAGTATAATAATTGTGTTTAAGTTCACTAGCATCTAAAGGTCTATTATAATATCTCATTTGTGAAACACCCCCCATATATGTACCTGCGAAATTTTTCTCTATTAACATATTCTCATCTGCTGGGTCTCTCTTATAAGCCCTTTTAATAACTGACATATTTGTAACTTGTATCTTACCACTAGAGTTTGGAGATACAGCAATAAATAAATCACCTGTAATCGTGGATGGTTTATATTCCCTATGTAGGGTCATTGCTGTTGTTGTTAATATTTGATTTTGAATAAGATAGGTAACTTCTGGAGTTGGTGCGGTTGCTGTGGCCCCTGAAAAACCTAAATCTAACTTTGGTGGATTCCCACCACTATCATTACTAATAATCCTAGCATCAACCATAACATCATAGGTTGTCGCAGAAATTATCGGGTGATTATAATTAAGATCATCTGTTGCAAAATTATTATACGCCTTATAAAATATTACTGCATCTTGTCTTTGTGTCCCATCATAAATTTCAGATTCTAAATAAGCATCTCCATCCGAATTATAAGTAACAACTCCTGTTGACGTTTTGATTAAAGTTAGGATTAGATCTGGCGCCCCTCCTCCACCTAAAACGGCGTCGGCTATCGTAATGGTGTCATCAACAACAAACCCAAAACCTCTATCATTAGGTGGTACTGGTATTGTTATATTACTTACTCCACCTGTGGCGTCTATTGTTATATCTAAAGTTGCGCCTTGTCCTACCCCACTTGTTGTATAATCTACGGGAGTAATATTATATATTCCTGCTACTCGTAAAGCATCTGCCTCCCCTGGTGATATCCCTGCCGAAAATAACTTACCATATATAACAGGATCATAATAAGTGTCGTTAATAGAGTTACTCTTTAACACCGACGCGTCTAGATTACTACTACCACTATAGGTTAAAGATTCATAAAGTCCTTGTGAACCACCCCCAAAACTCATACTATAGGGAACTCCTAATTGTTTTTCCGCCACCTCATTTAATCTTCTTGGAATTATCTCTTCAAACTCATTAATTGTAAGAACCGGTCTAGAGTTGGAATATAGGGTTAGTGTACCGTACCTATTCTTTATATCTTGTATCCATGCGATATTTTGTAAATATATCTTTTCTCCCTCGGTAATTGTTATTGTGGTTGCAGTTGAACCACTATCTACTACATTCTCTTCTTCACAAGTTAAAGTTGTTATTAAATTGGTCCCACCACGCCATAACTTTTCATATCTCGTTTTATATGTATGATTTCTCTTCCAAACAGCATCTATCTTCATCCACGAATCTTCTGTGGTTCCAGTACAGATAGGATATGTTGTACATTTTTCCTCTAAGGTAAATCCGGTTGCAAAGGTACCACCAGAACAAGCAAAATTATCACTAGTTCCAGTAACAGCAGTATTACCAGTATACCTTAATGTTCTATAACATAGTTTATAACCTTGGGCAGACCCACCACTTAACCTCAAAGCTAAGTTATTACTAAGTATCTGATACTCTGTAGAGGCACTTGTGTAATAATTACCACCAAAAATAGTCTGACTATATGTCCACCCAGTGTTTGTCCCATTAGCGTACCATATTGATCCAGCCCCTGTACAACTAGTTTCATCTGTATATGTTGGATCGTCACATACATAATTTGATGCCCCAACACATGTATCTCCGGTAAACCCAGTGTGTATACACGTACCAGTACAATTATATAAGGGATTACCTACTGAAGTTGTAAAACCAGTTTCTCCATGAAAACAGTTCCAAAATTTATTTTCTGATCTAGCTCCCATATACCAAAAAATACCTTCGTTTTCAGGATATTTGGAATTAAGGGTATGGGTTTTCAAGTTATCCCAACTACTACCAGAAGAACGTACCTTTAATAAACACTCTACAGTCCATCCATTATCTGGTCTATTAGGTAATATAGAATAACCATAACTAAATAGATTATAAAATCCTTGAAAGAATCCACCATATAAATCATAGTAGAACCCACTTCTATCATAGTTGGACCTCATTCCATAAGTTATTGTATCATCAAATATTCCTGTAACAACAGTTTGTACTTGTAATTGTAAATCGGGGTCGGGTAAGACAGGAACAACAACAGTTGTTATTACTAATTGTAGGTTTGTTGCACTAACCGTGTCCCCCAACATTGCGGGTGGGATTGTGATCGTGTCGCCAGGTGCATAATTTTCTCCAGTGTCTAATATAGCCACATCACTTACAGTTGTTGTACCTAGGGCATCTACCGTAATACTAAAATCCGCATTTACTCCTATCCCAGAAGTTGTATAGGCCCCATAATTAACTGTATAAGTTCCAGCTGGTCTGTTTACTTCAGTTCCTCCACCACCGATAAGTAAAGTTAATATTCCCCCAGGTTTATCACCAAGCATCGGTCCTGGTATGGTAATTACGTCATTAATTACATAAAATTCTCCAGGGTCTTGTATAATTACATCACTTACAGTTGTTGTCCCATTGGTATCTACCGTAATACTAAAATCTGCGTTTATCCCTAGAGCGGAAGTCGTAGTATAGTTACCATAATTAACGGTATAATTACCAGGTGGTCTATTTAGGTTTGTTTCTGTTCCTGGAACGACAATAAAAGTTACTATCCCTCCATTAGTTCTAGGATCATGAGTACTTGTGTACCCTGTTACTGCATGCATTTTTAATCTATAATCGTACCATTCGGGATTAAATGTTTCTGATGTTGGTATACTGGTAGCAATTGTGAACACACTTCCAGTTAATGAGTCTGTTAGTCCGTTATCAATACCAGTTAAACCAAAATCTTTTATTTTTTGGTTATCCGTTACCTCAGCTTTACTCCAAGCCATTTTACTTAATAGAGTGTTTCCTGAATAAAAAGTCCCTGAATTTTTTGGTGTTTCAATAGTTGCTGTTTGGACAGTCATTACTAGATTTGGAGCACCACCACCACCTAAATTAGCGTCTGTTATTGTTATTGTGTCACCATTAACAAACCCCCATCCACCATACCATCCATTATAATAAGCGGTAGAAGCAACCAAAGAGGTCACACCTCCTACTGCCACTAAGATATCAAAGGTTGCCCCATATCCCACACCACTAGTAGTATAATCTGAAACGCCAATAGTATAAGTTCCTGGAGTTCTTGCCACGGCCGTTGTTAGGGGATTAGTAATTAGTGATATTGCTCCAGACTCCGGATTTGCAAGTGAAGGCATGTCTTTTTGTTCACTACATTTAGGGTCATTTATATCTAGATAGGCTGGAAATTTATAAGAATAAAAGGTGGTTCCGAATAATGTAGTCCCCCCACTATAATACATAACATCTGAGTTATATATCACTTCTTTTGTATAATTTCTCTCATCATCTGTGAGATTAAAATCCCAAAAACATGAATCTGTTAATTTTGCGTCTAAGTTATTAAAGTAATAATTTTGTATTGCCATTTGATTCTTTTATAGTAATAAATATATTTAGTCTACTAAGTGTGTTAATATCTACTACCTTATTTGATTTAATTATTTATTTTGTTTATTATTATTATCTAAAAAGAAAATTATGTCCAAACCAATTAAAGTTTTAGTACACCCTTCAGATAGAACTGGAGTGGGGTCTTACCGGTCAATCGATCCACATATTGCCTTAGAAAAATACTACCCTGGAGAGTTCCAAGTAGAAATAAATTATAGTCCTTGGGAGAATCGTGATACCTATTGGCAAGATTTTGATATCCTTCATTTTCATAGAGGTATGGGGGATTGGGGTAATTGTTTACGCCTTATCGAAGATTGTAAAAAATGGGGAATTACTACGATTATGGATTTGGATGATTATTGGATGCCTGGTCAAGAACACCCCGCGTATCCAATGATAATAGAACATAAGATAGGAGAAAAGATTATAGAAAATCTAAAAGCCGCAGACTATGTTACAACTACAACTCCGGACTTTCGACAACTAATGTTACAATATAATAAAAATATAGAGATATTTCCTAATGCGATAGACCCCAATAAAAGACAACACCAACCCAAACCTGAAGAAACAGATAGACTTAGGGTTGGGTGGTTAGGTGGTTCTTCTCATCTACATGATTTAATGTTATTAAAAGATGGTTTACAAAAATTAGGAGCAGACAGTACAATAAAAAATAAATATCAAATGGTTTTATGTGGTTATGACCTAAGAGGGGCCATAACTGAAATACATCCTGACGGAACCAAAAGTACAAGAGATATAACACCAAAGGAATCAGTGTGGTATCAATATGAACAAATTATGACTTCAGATTATAATTTAATTTCAGATAAAGACCACGTAAAAAAATTATTCGAATTTAAGAAAGCTAAAGAAAATAGAACTAAAGAGTATAATAGAGTTTGGACAAAACCAATTACCACTTATGCAACTAATTATAATCTCATGGACGTTTCTTTAGCACCACTAAAAGAACATACCTTTAATAGAGTTAAATCCCAATTAAAAGTTATTGAAGCAGGTTTTCATAAGAAAGCACTAATCGCACAAGACTTTGGTCCTTATAATATCGATTGTGTTCATGGAAAAAATTCTTTATTAGTGCCGACATCTAAAAATCATAAATGGTGGTATAAACATATTAAAACTTTTATTAATAACCCTAATATGGTTACAGATTTTGGTGAACAACTTTATGAAGATGTACAAAAATATCACATTAAAGAAGTGACAAAAAATAGAGCCGAGTGGTACAAAAGTATTATTAATAAGTAAATTAAACTAATATGTTAGAGAACACAAATAAAAATAAACTACTTTTTTTAGATATCGAGACTGTTGGTTCCCATCAAGATTCTCATGAACTAAAAAAAATGGACAGGTCACTTTGGGATTTATGGAATTCTATAGGATGTTCTTATTTTAGACGCCATTATCCGGAAGACTCAGATAAAGATTGTGAGTTTTTATATGAGAAATATTCTGGATTATTGCCTGAGTTTGGTAAAATTGTGTGTGTAAGCGTAGGATTTATAAATGGAGAAGAAGAAAAGTTACAATCTTTCTGTAGTGGTAATGAGAAAGATGACCTAACCCAAGTATCCCAACTACTAAATAAAATAGAGAAGGTTGGTTTTACTTTATGTGGTCATAATATTAAGAATTTCGATTTACCTTATTTAGGTAAAAGAATGTTAATTAACGGTATTAATCCGCCGTCTTTATTACCATCTCATGATACAAAACCTTGGGAGGTTAAAGCTCTTGACACAAAAGAACTTTGGAATTTTGGTTCCTATAAGGGTTTATCTTCTTTACATCTAGTAACTTCTGTTATGGGAATACCTTCACCTAAGGACGGTGAGATTACGGGAGAAAATATTCACCAGTCTTGGTACGATGGTAAAAAAAGTGAAATTATATCTTATTGTGAAAAAGACGTAAGTTCCTTGATTAAAATAATTAAAAAAGTTAAAAATTTATAAAATGGCAAATAATAGTATTGATGATTATGAAAAAGTATTTGGTAAGTTAGTTGAAAAGTATGAGAGTCTTTCTGAGGACGCCTCCATAGAAGAACTTACTTCCCTAACAAATCAAATAACCCAAACTACTGAAGAGTTTAATAAACACACTATGGACAGCACCCCAGAATCAATTTTAATTAAACTAGAATATAAAAATACCTCTAACACAGAAGATTTATCATATGCTTATAAAACAGATAGTGGGTTTGATTTAAGATCTTCAGAGGACATTGTGATAAAACCAAAAGAAGTTGGGTTGGTGTCTACAGGAGTTAGTCTAAATATCCCGAAAGGGTTTGAGGTCCAAATTAGAAGTCGTTCAGGTTTATCCTTAAAAGAAGGACTTTTTGTACTCAATTCTCCCGGAACTATCGATCAAGGATATATCGGAGAAATAAAAATAATATTGGCTAATTTTAGTAACGAAGAAAGAACAATTAAAAAAGGCGATAGAATTGCTCAAGCATGTTTATGTCCAGTTGTTACTGGTGAATACATAGACTTAATAAAAATAAATAATAACATAAAAGAAACCGAAAGAGGTAGTGATGGTTTTGGTTCAACTGGTAA
>Ga0098061_1000586_pt1 | contig 17590 bp, 18 predicted proteins | sample 22_taG_FD_92579 | JGI IMG/M metagenome (GOLD analysis project Ga0098061, IMG submission 92579) | Marine viral communities from the Subarctic Pacific Ocean - 22_ETSP_OMZ_AT15343 metaG | ecosystem: Environmental > Aquatic > Marine > Oceanic | place: Subarctic Pacific Ocean | collected 2015-01-20
CAACATTGCTCCAACATATATTATTTTGGGTAATCATGACGGCAATCTTAAAAATAAGAATCGTCAAGATGCTCTTACTCCGATCATTCAGGCGTTAAACATTCCCGACTTACATCTTTTGAAAGACAGTCAGGAGGTCCAAATTAATGATAAGTTTGCGCTGAACGTGTTGAGTGTTTTTGATGAAGAGAATTGGATTCCGCCAACTGATTTAAGTAAAATTAACATAGCCTTGTATCACGGCTGTATCTCTGGTGTTAAAACGGATATCGGATATCGCATGACTCATGGTGATCATGATGTCTCAATCTTTGATGGTTTTGATTTTGCTTTTCTTGGAGACATTCATAAGACAGATCAGGCTGTTGATATGAAAGGTCGAATTCGATATCCTGGTTCGACGATTCAGCAAAACCATGGTGAGACGAATGACAAAGGTATTCTCATTTGGGACATTGAAGATCGCTGGCACTGGAAAGTCGACCACTTCTCTTTCCGGAACCCAAGACCATTCGTCACAATTGACATCGACAAAGAGGCGATAATTCCAGATCTAGATCTTCCAGAGGGCGCTCGAATTCGCTTGGCGTTCAACGATAAATTTCCGCTCGATGTTGTAACAAAACTCAAAGATGTTGTACGTCATCGTTTTAAACCTGAATCAATCACTCACATTGACCGTTCACTTGTAGGCCCTGCAGGGGGTCAAAATGGCCTCGCAATTAAGAAAGAGAACTTAAGGTCGGCCGATGTACAAGAACGTCTTATAGCTACCTATTTGGAGCCATATGAGCTATCTGATGAAGAGGTAGTTAAGGTATACGAACTCAACAACTATTATAATCGGATTATTGAAGAAGGAGAAGGGGTAATTCGCAATATTGAATGGAGCTTAAAATCTTTTGAATGGGATAATTTATTTAACTATGGTACTGAAAACTCAATTGATTTTACAAAACTTAATGGGATAGTTGGTATATTTGGAAAAAACTTTTCCGGGAAATCTAGTATCATCGATGGAATTCTTTATACTATGTTCAATAAATCTTCGAAAGGAGAAAGAAAAAATTTAAACATTATTAATCAAAAGCAGAGCAGTTGTCATGGTCGAATTATGATTTCTGTTGGAGATGAGGAATATTCAATTACGCGAGACTCTGAAAAATATGTTAAAAAGCTTAAAGGTCAAGAAACCGTTGAAGCAAAAACAACGCTCGACTTCCATATGCTTTATGGTGGAGAAGCTCAAGAGCTTAACGGACTAACCAGAAATGAAACAGATCGTATAATACAAAAGACCTTTGGGACATTTGAGGATTTCCTCCTCACTTCTATGACGTCCCAGTTTGGATCTTTACAGTTTATCAATGAAGGCCCGACGAAGAGAAAGGAAATATTTGGTAAGTTTTTGGATCTTGGAATTTTTGATCAGAAGTTTAAATTAGCCAAGGAGCACATTGCCGATACCAGAGGTGCTCTTAAACGACTCGAAGGTAGAAATTATGATGAGGAAATTGAAATTGCAGAATTGAAAGTGGAAGAGAATATGGCAAAGCTGGAAGAACACGCTTCACGCTGTTTTGAATTAATATCAAAGATTTCAGAGGATGAAATTGAAGTGACAAGATTGCAAACAATTATTGAGCAAACTCCAACACAGCTAGTTGATATTACAAATGTTAAGAGGGAATTGTCAAATAAATCTCTGTCACTTTTGACAACAGCGGCCACAAATCAACGGCTCAAGGATAAGTTAACGTTGACAGAAAGGCAATATGAGCAGGTGTGTATAGAGTTGGAGGGTTTCGATGCGGATGATCTTAATCAAAAGAAAGAGAGAATCCTTGAGTTGCGAGGTTTAATAAAAGAAAACCAAAGCGTGATCGATTCAAAGAGAAAAGAGTACACTCGCATTGTGCAAAAGAAGAAATTGTTAGACTCTGTTCCGTGTGGAAATTCCTTCCCTGGCTGTCGTTTTATTGCAGATGCTCATACTGCTGTTGCAGGAATTCCTGAATTAACATCAGAGGCTGAGGAGATTAAATCCCTTGTTGCCGCTCTCAATCAAGAACTGGAGGATTGTAATCCGGAAATGGTTAAGGCTTATCTCAAAAATTATGAATCAAAATTGCATGAGAAATATAGTTTGTCTTCCAATATCTCTGATACAAATTTGACAATTGAAAGAAACAGCGCAACTATTACTCGTTTAAGGCGAGAGCTTGAAGATTTAAATCTCAAGAGAGGAGAGTGGGAAAGTAATAAAGAAAATATTGAAAATCTGGAACGGACCATGAATAATCGCGATTCTGTTAAAAAACAAATCGCTGCTTATAAAATAGAGCTTAAAGTTTGCGAAGAGAAGAAGTTAGAATTTTATAAGAGTAATGGATCTTTAGAGCAAAAGCTTGAGACAATTAAAGAAACAAAGGAAGAATATTTAAAATTAAGAAAAGATTATTCCGCTCATGATTTATTTCTCAGATGCATGCATTCAAGTGGAATTTCTTATGAAATAATTAAAAAGCAAATTCCAATCATCAATCAAGAAGTTTCCAGGATTTTGTCAAATATTGTTGATTTTAAAATTTATTTTGAAGACGATGGAAAAAAGATGAATATTTTTATTCAACACCCTGGAGAGACAACTTTCGAATCGCGCCCTTTAGAAATGGGTTCAGGCGCAGAAAAAACAATTGCAGCCATGGCGATCAGGTTGGCACTTTTGTCAGTTTCTAATCTTCCGAAAGGAGATATTTTTATCCTTGATGAACCAGGAGTTGCTTTAGATGAAGAGAACATGGAGGGATTTATTCGTTTATTAGAACTAATTAAGACATACTTTAAGACTGTTTTGTTGATTTCTCACCTTGATAGCTTAAAGGATTGCGTTGACATGCAGTTGACAATTGAGAACGACAATGGGTATGCGCATGTCAAACATTAAAAAAGGAGGTTTTATTATGTCTAAAGCACAAACTGATAAACTATTGGAAAAAGTTATTTCCCGTAAACTTCTTGTTTGGGTGTCCGCATGCGGTCTTATGGGTTTTGGAATGTTAGATTCTGCTGATTGGGTTATGATCAGCGCCCTTTATATCGGCGGACAAAGTGTCATCGATGCAGTAGCAAAGATGAAAGGAGTTGCATAGCGGAGGAACAATGTGAAGGATTTTTTCAAATATTTAAAGTCAAGAAAATTATTAGATGACCTTGCAATCTTTGTAACTCTGTTAATTTATACGGTTGGAATGATATATATATCTGCCACCGACACGCACGATAAGTTTGCAGAGATCAATAAAGATTTGCAAGATTATAAAGTTTTGGAGCAACAACAGCTTCAAGATTTGAAGGATCTAAACTACAGAAAGATGTTACGTTTAGAACGATTAATTTCTGAACATGAAATTAAGCTTCAAGATCTAGAGCAAGCTCATACAGAACGCTTGGCCGAAATAGAAGAAGAAAGAAAGCGCAGAGTCGAAGAATACAAAAAACAACATCAAGAGAATCCAGGAGAGATTGCAGATGAAATTGAAGAAACTTTTGGTTTTACTTTTATCGAGTAATCTTGTTTGTTTTCCTGTCGCCGCTGAAGGAGGCACATTCACCCTCTTAGATGAAGGTGATCCAGCCCCTTTTAGCGGCGCTCTTTTTGATATTCAAGCAACAGCAGAAATCATTTCCTTTAAAAAATATATGGATGATAGAGCGTCTGAGGATATGAGATTCTATTTAGAAGAAATGGGTGAACAATATAGGCTTGAAATGGAAACCAGCCAATTGGAAATTCAATCTCTTACTGATGAGAACGTATTGCTTCTAGAACAAAATGAAGAACTCAGAAGAGCATATGAAATAAAGTCCAGAACATCAACTCTTGTGTTTGCTGGAGGGTTAGCTCTCGGTATGGCTGTGACAATTGGGTTTACCAAGTTAGTTTTGACAGCAGTTAGTAACGATTGAGGTATTAATGTCGAACAAGAAAGCGAAAAAAGAAATGATGGTTGCGCGTTTAGAAAGAGCCATCGAAAGTAAGTACGGAAATGATGCTGTTAAAAATCCACAATCTGGCTGGGATGAAGAAAAAGAAGAAAGATTTAAACAGCAATTGAAAAAATTTAATAAAAAAATTGAAGACAATTCTTCTTTTGAAGATAAAGTAGAAGTCAATGGTGTTTTGGTTTCTAAAAAACTACTTATAAGAGAATCAAATAGGACATGTCCTGTTTGTGAAACTTATTCTTTCAATTCCAAAGATGACATATATGTGACAAAATACTCTTGTTGTTTTAAATGTTATATTAAATATGTTGAAGGCAGAGAAGAAAGATGGGATTCTGGGTGGAGGCCAAGCAGTGAAGATCAAAGAGAGCAATCTTAAAAAATTCATTAAAAAAGAAGTTATGAAGTATTTAAAAGAGATGTCCTCAATGGCTGCGGGTTCAGTTGCGGGAGCAGTCGGCCCAGCCAAAAGTCCTCCAGACCCTCTCAGAGGAGGTGATGATGACGAGGAGCCGGAGGACGCCACCCAACCTATTATTAGAAGAGGACAAAAATAATGGCCGAAAGTAATATGATTGATATTATCCAAGGAATAGCTCAAGCAGTAGCCAACGCCAAAGCGTATCCTGGATCAACTTACAAGGGTCGAACGCTTGAGCCAAAGATCGGACTGAAGAAGGATGAAGATCCTTTTGATATGACCAAAAATTTGTACATTCGTGATCGAAGATTGCATGATGGCTTCAGCGTAAAGTTTGGAGATGATCATCTTTGTATTGTTTATCAAAGCGATATTGAACTTAAGGAGCTTTATGACTCTGGAAAATATGAAGATGAAATGGAAAGAGTCATGAAAGATATTGCTTCTTTTCTCAAGAAAGAATATAAAGCAGTCACAGGCAATACCCTAACCTTAACTCCAACAGATGACATTGATGTCTTGGTGCAATCTACGTCCAATGTTAGATCTTTTGTAAATGTCGTTAAGTACTTTAAGATTGGAGGGGTTGATTCCACCGCCGAAGAAGAGAGAACAATTGATGCAAAATTCCAGAAGTTTCTAGATCAAGGCGGTTGGAAGAAGGCTTCAAGCACCGGCAAGGACTAATGGCCGGCTTTAGGCTTACAAAAACTCAGATCAAAGCTGAGTTAAGAAAGTGTGCCAAGGATCCAAATTATTTCCTCTGTAACTGGGCCAGGATTGCTCACCCAGACAGGGGAATTATTCCGTTTAAGACATATGATTTCCAAGAGCAATTGCTTAAAGATTTTGAAGATTATCGATATAATATCATTTTGAAATCTAGACAGTTGGGAATTTCAACTTTATCTGCCGGATATATCGCATGGTTCGTACTTTTCCGTGAAAGTAAATTCGTGGCAATTGTTGCAAATAAAAGAGATGTTGCAGCAAACGTTTTAAAGAAGATTAAAACAATCATCAAAAAACTTCCGGATTGGATGATTAAAGCTACAGCATCTGTTGAAACTGACAATGCGTATGCTATTTCTCTTACAAATGAATCTTGGGTTAAGGCATGCTCAACAACTGGAGACGCCGCTCGTTCTGAGGGTTTGTCTCTTTTGGTTGTTGACGAGGCAGGAATTATTCAAGGAATGGACGAGCTATGGGAAGCGGCTTATCCAACTCTTCGTGGTAAAGGTAGGTGCATTGCCCTTTCGACTCCAAAAGGCGTTGGCAATTGGTTTCACAGAGAATATGCAAAAGCTTCAGCCAACGAGAATGATTTTCATCCGATTATTTTACCATGGGATGTACATCCGGAAAGAGATCAAGAATGGTTTAATAAAGAAACCAGAAACATGAGCAGAACTTCCGTTGCTCAAGAATATGAGTGCAACTTTTTATCTTCAGGTGAAACAGTTATTGATCCAAAAGATATTAAGAGAATTACAGAAGTTATATCTCCACCCGAATACAGAACAGGGTTTGACAGAAATGTTTGGATCTGGGAAAATTATATCCCGGAAGAAAACTATTTACTTACTGCTGACGTTGCGCGTGGTGATGGTAGGGACTCGTCCGCCTTCCACATTATCAAATTGTCGACAATGGAAATAGTTTCAGAATACAAAGGTGTTATTTCTTTAGATTTATTTTCAAAGCTTTTAAACCAAACCGGTAAAGAATATGGATCGTGTATGATGGTTGTAGAAAATGTTGGTGTTGGGATTGCGGTATTGGAAAAGTTGAAAGATCTAGAATACCCAAATATTTATTATTCAATTAAAGGAAGTCAAGATTATATTGACCCACTCCAGGCTCAATACCACTCAAACGCTGTTCCTGGTTTTACAACATCGGTAAAAACAAGACCATTAGTTGTCGCAAAATTGGAAGAATATGTGCGACATGGTATAATTAAGATTAAATCCGAACGTTTACTACATGAATTGGAGACATTTATTTGGCATAATGGTAAACCACAAGCCTTGAAAGGATATCATGACGATTTGGTTATGTCCTTGGCAATTGGATGTTTTGTTGCAGATACAGCGTTTGAGGTTAATAAAAGAGAATTAGAGTATAGTAAAGCAATGTTAAATTCGATATCAGTAGTAAGCAAAAAAGTTGATATGAGTGTTCCAGGACAAAGAAGTTATAAGAGAGGAAAAAGTCTTTTAGACTCGCCAGAGAAGAAAAATAGTATTTATACTGGTATACCAACTTGGTTAATTAGTGGATAAGGGGTAATATAATGCCGAAGAAACAACCTACTAGGGTAACTTTATTTAGGAGATTGACAAGGCTCTTTTCAGGTCCGATTGTCAATTACCGTAGTCAAAGTGGACGCCCGCTGCGCCAGCAATATTTCGACAAGTACTCGAATGTTTATCGATCAGTGTCAGGGCAAAAATTTAAAAGATCAACATATAATCCGTTTGGAAATTATTCTGCAGAAGCTATGGCCAATCAGAGAAGATTGGAAAGATATATTGAATATAGAGAAATGGAAGTTGAGCCAATTCTGGCATCTGCTTTAGATATTTATGCCGACGAGATGACAAACTTCTCAGAATTAAGGCCGGTATTAGGTATTAAAAGTGCGAATGAAGAAATCAAAACTGTGCTTCACAATTTGTTTTATAATATTCTTTCTGTAGAAAATAATTTAAGAGAGTGGTGTCGTAACGCTTGCAAGTATGGAGATTATTTTCTCTATCTAGATATTGATGAACACCTGGGGGTCACAGGCATTTTCTATCTTCCTGAAACTGAGATTGAAAGACTTGAAGGTCAGGATATGACAAACCCTAATTATGTTCAGTTTCAATGGAATTCCAGGGGTATAACTTTTGAATCTTGGCAAGTTGCGCACTTTAGACTTTCCGGCAACGATCAATATAAACCATATGGCACTTCAGTTTTAGATCCCGCCAGAAGATCTTGGCGTCAATATGATTTAATGAAGAATCACATGATTGCTTATCGTGTTGTTAGATCTGCAGAGAAAAGAGTTTTTTATATTGATGTCGGGCAAGTCAGACCACAAGATGTTGAGCCTTTCTTAGAAAGGGTTAAGACGTCAATGAAAAGAAATCAGATTGTGGATGATGATAACGGTAGAGTAGATCTGCGATATAATCCGCTTGGTATTGAAGAGGACATTTTTGTTGCCGTAAGAGGAAACACTAATGCGACAAAGATTGAGACCTTACCTGCTGGAAATTTAACAACTGCAGTCGATGATGTAGAATTAATCAAGGATGATTTGTTTACAGCAATCAAAATCCCACCTGCTTATATTTCTAGAAATAAAGACGCATCAGAAGACAAAACCACGCTAGCGCAAAAAGATGTTAGATTCGCCAGGACAATCAAGACAAAGCAAGCAGACGTGATTCAAGCCTTAACAAAAATTGCAAGAGTGCATTTATATGTTTTAGGTTTTAGAAATGATGATCTTACAAATTTTAAAATTTGTTTAAACAATCCATCTACAATTTCGGAGTTGCAAGAATTGGAATTATTGAAAGCCAAATCTGATGCCGCTAGTGGATTATATGAAAATTTCTTTAGTCGCCGTTGGATCGCAGAACATATTTTTGACATGTCAGAAGAGGAATTCCTTCGTTGCAGAAGAGAGATTTATTCTGACAGAAAGTATGATGCAATGCTTGAAGCTGCCGCTACCGAAGGTATCGCTGCAGAAGGAGACCTAGGCGGTGAGTTAGGTGGCGAATTGGGTGGTGAGTTAGGCGGTGAGTTAGGTGGAGAAGAATTGGGTGATGAGTTAGGTGGAGAAGAATTGGGTGGTGAAGAATTAGGTGAAGAAGAGGAGACCCTACTGGCCTCCCCTCCTGGATATAGGCCATCACCCAGGACTCACATCAACAAGCCCGGTCAACGCGCTAGAAAAAATAAACCAACAAAGAAAAGCATGCAATCTCAAGCAAAGGGAAAGATTTATAACGCTGTGGCTAATTCCAAAAACCCTGCTCAGGCAAGAAAAAGAAACTTTTTACGATCTGCATCTCCGGAAATTTCACCCAGAACAATTGTTCCAGGCATGCCGGACATGAGACAACTTGCTAGAGGTAGTGCTTTCGAAAACTTGGGACCTAATTATAAGGGAGATGAGTTTCGTATGTTTGATATTGGTAAGTCAACAAAGAAGTTATTAGAAAGTTTAAACATTGATTCAGAACCGGAGTTGTCAAAAGATGAAGAAATTGAGACACAATAAAAAAAGAAACACACTGTTCCTTTTTGAGATTCTAGTGCAAGAAATGACTAGATGCATCACCATGAAAGATGATCAAAGAAAAGAAAAAGCCTTTTCTCTTTTAAAAGAATATTTTTCGCGTGATTCTATGCTTAAAAGAGAAAAGGACTTATTGCATAATATTGTTAATGCTGAAGGGATGTCTTCCAATAACATCGGGAGATTAATTTTTCACACGAAAGAAGAATATACAAAACTAAACTTAGAGTTTATATTTGAGCAGCAAACTAAACTAATTAAAAGAATTAATAAAGATTTTGGTTCAGACATTTTTAAGACCTTCGTGAAAAATTATAAAAAAATTGCTTCGGTGCATCAGTATTTTAACTCTGATTTAAGTCCGAGGCAAAAAGTTTTAGTGGAGCAAAGAATCATGCATCGCCCTGCTGCAAATAAAGACTTGGGAAAAGAAATGGTTCATATTGACAAATTGGTCTTTTCTAAGTTTGTGGATAACTTTAATGAAAAATATTCCCAAACGCTCTTTGAAGAACAATCTAAATTACTTTCACATTATATTTCTTCTTTTTCTGACAATGGATTAACATTAAAGGTTTTTATTAACGAAGAGATTTCTAGAATTATTGGAGTGTTAGAGAAATCTTTAGATGGTTATGAAATTAGAGAAAATTCAGATCTTGAGTTGGGCATTAATACTGTCATTCAAAAGGTGAAAAATTTTGCGAACACTCCAGTTAATGAAGATATGCTGAAGGATATTATTAATTTACAACAGTTGGTAAGGGAATTGAACTTAGATGGCAATTAAAATAAAAGTTGGACCCAAAGCTAATGAAAAGTTGATTTCATTGGAATTAAATATTAGGGAGACCTTAGACGGTAATTATATGATTTTTGATCATATTGATATCGATATTGTTATTGTATCCGATCAAGGCAAGATATTGACTCTTCCAAAAGAATTAATCACAGATCAAGTTTATGGCGCTCAAAATAGACTTTTTTCATATTTGAAGAAAAAGGGTGTTATTGACATGTCTTCCATCCAGGGTGGTAATATATATGGATCAATGGAAGCAAAATTGCTGGATACTGAAGGCGCAATCGAATATGCTTTATTAAACATATCAAAATTTATTGACGAAGAGCGTCCTTATTTTAATTATTTAGATGCGCATCTGGAAGATCATGAAGAGCATGTAACAAATCCAGATAAAGAAAACTCCACAGAGCTTGGTGATGTAGAGCATTCTTCACAAAAAGGATCTTTGAGACCTGACTATATGAGAGACATGTATGGCCTTCATGGCTATATATCAGGATATTAGATCGATGAAAATTATACTTGAAAGTTGGGATCAATATCTAAAAGAGTCTGAGTATATAACACTTGACCCATCATTAATACAGCCTAAATTTTTAAACGAATCATTAAACGAGGCCTTCTTTAAACAAGATCAGGAGAAAGATCCGCAAGCTTTATCGATACAAGACATAGAGTCCACACCGCCCGAAGAGATTCAAAAAATATACTTTGAAATGCTTGGAAGAGAAACTCGTCAAAAGAAGTCCGCAAGAGGAAAAGAGTTTGGTGGACGTGCTGGAAAAGTAATGGATCTTAAGAAAAAAATTAAATCCAAAAAGTCAGGATTTTTAAATTTTTTCAAAGATAAATTACTAACTGTAGCCAAAAATATGTTTAAAACAAAATACATATCGGCTTCTGACTTGGAGCAGGAAAGAGAAGAAATAAAAAATCAAATGTTACAAGTTATGTTGGACGAATTCACTCCGTTGGAACGAGAGATAGTTAGAGCAATCTTTGTTTTCACCGGCTTGAATGTTCCGACTGTTAGAGATCCGGAACGCTTTAAAGACGAGAAGATCAAAAAGACGGTGCAATATGTTAATGATGGACTGTATGATCTTTTTAAGCCAACTAAGGAAACTTATCAAAAGGCAAAAGTTATCCTGCAAAAGCTTCAAGAAGCTCCCATGGAGAACAACCCTCCAGTATTTAGAGGTTACGCGGCAACTATCGAGTCAGGCAATTTTCGTGGTTTAAATGAATATAGTGTTGGTCAAATAATTGATGTTGGTAATATAATATCTTTTACTACAGATGAAATGACTGCTGCTGGATTCGCACTAGACAATGTGAGAGTTAAACCTTTATTAATGCCTGTTTTGATACGTGTACCGGCAGGAAAACTAAAGAGAGGTGTTGATGTTGATGAATTTTCTCAATTTGAAGGTCGAGAGGAAGAAGTTATATCTGCTGGGAAATTTAAAATTACAGACATGGGTTATGAGGATCCATGGCATCAAGACGAGTATTTTTTAAAAATGGGCATGCGATCTTTTCCAAATATAGCAAAGCAATTAAATTTCGAAGAGTTGCCGGCCGAAGAAAAAATAAAATATACAATCGTAGTTGAGTTAGAACAAATGGATAAAGAGTGATATATGAATCTAATTTGGTTCGCACTAGCGTGTTATGGTTTAACGCAGATTTTATGTTTCGGAAAGATATTTGATTCAATCAAACCTCAACATTATTTCTTTAGATGCCCAATGTGTATGGGTTTCTGGGTTGGCTGTTTTCTTTTCGGGATAAATGGTTTAACTGAACTATTTAGTTTTGATTATAGCGTAGCTAATTTTTTTATTTGCGGATGGTGTGGTTCTGCTATAGCATACGCATTTTGTATAATTTTTAATGATAATGGAATTCAAATTTCCTTAAATTCTTCAGGAGTAATATATAATGGCCAAAATGACTAAGAAGAAATTGATCGAGTTAATTAGAGAGTCTGTAGAAGAGTGCATGAACGTTAATGAAGATTGTCCCGGACCAATGCCCGGTGATGAGATGGGAATGGATATGCATGCAGCACCTGAATCTATGCCAATGGAGCCTATGGATGGCGCAGAACAGTCTAAAATGGATCAATTGCTTGACATGATGCAACAAGTGTTAATGAAATTGGACGGAGGCGCTTCCATGGATGATCCGCCACCAATTGAAATGAAAGAGTCCAAGCGAAAGCGAAAAAGTTCAAAAACAACTAAAAAATGAGAGGTGTAGCATGCTAGAGTTTAAACGTTGGATGGTACAACCAGTGCGCCGATGTAAAAATGGTTGCATATTGACGCGGGTGGCCCCCGCTTTTAAGTTTAAGAGGTTTTTAAATGTCTAAATATCTATTGAGAGAATATTATGAGCTTTGTCCTGGAGGAATTTGTCAAGATCTTTTGACAGAGGCCGAGAAGCGCTTTGTTGCCAACGGCGGATTGATTCTTAGTGGTGTTATGCAACGTGCAGATGCTCAAAATGGAAATGGCAGAATTTACCCTAGACCTATTTTAGAAAGAGAGATGCATAGATATAAAGAGTTGATCAAAGAGAACAGAGCCTTGGGAGAATTAGATCATCCAGAAGATTCTGTAGTGAATCTTAAGAACGCTTCACATATGGTTACAGATGTTTGGTGGAGTGGTAATGACGTCATGGGCAAAGTAAAGGTGTTAAATACTCCTTCTGGGCAAATCCTTAGAGCCTTAACTGAGTCAGGCGTCAAATTAGGAATTTCCTCCAGAGGTCTCGGTTCTGTTAGAGAATCACTGGGCCAAACCATTGTTGAAGATGATTTTAACTTAATTTGTTTTGATTTTGTAAGTGATCCAAGTACAACGGGAGCTTTTATGATGAGAGAATCTAAAGGCGACAAATTGTCTGGGGGTAATGTTCTTACTCAATTAACAGAGAAATTAGACAAATTGATTTCTGTTATCGAAAAGGAAGAAGATCCGTCTCGAATTCAAAAAATCAACAATATTATTACGCGATTGGTAAAAGGTGAATAATGGCATTAAGTAATAAAGAAAATTTAAAAAAACTGTTAGCACCCATTATAAAAGAGTGTGTTAAAGAAATTTTAATGGATAAGGACTTAATACAAGAAGTTGTGTTGTCAAGTGGAGTATTGTCCACAGTTGTAAAAGAGGTCGCGGTTGGTTTAAATGAATCACGGCAACCAATGTTTGCAAACCATATGACTAATACTGCCCCACCAGCGGCGGTTGTAGAGTCCAGAAGACGAAGGAAAGAGCACAGAGAAGAAGCCTCTAAGTTACCAACTTATGAAAAGAAAGTCAGAAAACCAAAGTCTTCAACTGAATTTGAAAAAATTCAAGAGAATGTTGATCGAGATTATAGTACTGGTAAGAGAAATAAATACGGCGCTTTAGCTGGATCAAACCCTCAAGACGAAGGTGTGGACTTATCTTCTTTGGGTATGGGCTTCACACCTCAGACAAAAACACATTCACCTCAATCACTTGGGGGTGTAGATTTGTCTGAATTAAATATTGGGAGAAGATTGAAATGAGCAAGAGAAAGTCAGCGCATGTTACAGTACGTGCCAAAGACAAAAATGCACCTGCAGAAAAATTAATTAGAAAATTTATTCGAAAGGTAAAGAAGGCTGGAATTATAGAAGAGGTCAGAGAAAGATCTTATTATACAAAGCCTTCGGTTGTGAAAAGGTTAAAAAGAAAAAGAGCCAAGGCTCAAAACAAAAAAACAAACAAAAAGGCTGGAAAATAAACTTTCAGACTGATACTTATTAAAGATTTTTAGGAGTTATTACTCATGGCGAATTGGAAACATTATACTGCCGGATTACACAATGTAGGATCCTATCAGATATCTGGAAAGCCCTGGATTTCCGGATCAACAACCCATGCGGCAAACACGGAAGTGAGATATAGATTTCCGTATGTCGCCAGGGCTGTAACTGTAATTAATTTTTCAGATAATGCTATTCGTGTGCATTTTCATTCTTCATCCGCAGATTTGGTGTCCGGCCGTCACTATATAGAGTTGGATAGCGACGAAGATTCTTTTACATTCAATGTTAAATGTAAAGAAATATTTATTTCAACTGATGCAAACGCGGGCAATAGAGATTATAGAGTTTATGCAGAATTGACACATATTACTTCATCAATGATGTACCATTACACCGGCTCTGGAGTAACTAGCTTAAGCGAATATAAGGAGAAAACATGGGTTTTAAGTCAGGTAAAGGTACTGTATCAAACGAATTAAAGGTACAAGGTGCTTCACCAAAAATTACGGTTGGAGATGGTGGCGCTGAAGATACAATGATCGTATTTGACGGGAACGCTGCAGATTTTCGGATCGGTCTCGCCGATGGAACAGATTCACTTGAGATTGGCGCGGGTGATGCTCATGGCACCACCGCTGGTCTTGTGATCAACTCTTCTGGTCAGGTCACAACAATTGGCGATGACACCCCTTCAAACAATCAAGTGTTGACGTGGACAACATCAGGCACAGCCCGCGCCGTTTGGGCGGCGGCTTCAGGGGGCGAGGCGGATTCTATCGCAGCAGACAATATCAATGCCGGTGATGCCGCTGTGTCGGTAGCTACTTCAAGCGGCAATATTACTGTTGATTCTAATGCCGGAACTGTCACCGTTGATGGACACACTGGCGTGACCGTCACTTCAACAAGTTCCGGAGAAGTCGATATAACATCGGCAGCGAACGTTGATATTAATGCAACAACCACACTTACAATTGACTCTGGCGGTGCTGGATCAATTGACTTTGCAGCCGATGCATCTAATATTACATTGACGACTGATGGTGCAGCAGAGGATTTTACAATTTCCTTGGCGGGTGCCACAGACTCCAGTTTGATTCTATCCTCTACAGGTACCGCCGCAGACGCTCTGCAGATCAGTACTTCTGCTGGCGGTATGGATATTAGTGTTGCCGGGGCCGCTGCTGGAGAAGATCTAGATATTTCATGTAACCAAGAAATTAGAGTTACATCCACAAGCGATGCTGCTGAAGCAATTTATCTTCGGGCCAACGCTGGTACATCCGAAACAATCAAGATTCATGCTGATCAAGGTACAGCCGCTGCCTCTATTGGTTTGACATCTGATGCTGGCGGTATTACCCTTTCTGCTGGAAATACAAGTCACGGTGTTATCGTTGGAGATGTTAGTGGTGCTCCAGTTACAATTGGCCACACAACATCTGAGACCACGGTCAGCGACAATCTTAATGTTACAGGTCGACTACTTGTTGATGACACAACTGAGGCGACAAGTACTACTGATGGCTCACTCCAGACAGATGGTGGATTAAGTGTCGCCAAGGATATCGTTGGTGGTGATGACCTGATTTTGAAGTCAAACGCCGCCGCTATTCAGTTTGGTGCATCTTCAGACATTCTGCTGACTCACCATGCAGATGCCGGCTCTGGTAATACACAAACAATTACTGGCTTGGAACTATCAAACTCTGCCACCAGTGATAACGAATATCCATCATTTATACTCAAGTCCAATGAGGCAGTTGTTGCTGCTGGTGAATTTCTTGGACAAATTCTTTTTAGAAGTACTGACACCAACGTTGGAACCGGTGACGCTTCATGGCAAGCTGGTATTTCCTGTAAGGCTCAGGCTGCTCATACCGGTACTGGCGCTAACAAGACAGAGTTGAGATTCAAAACTTCAGACGATGGAATCTTTGAAGACAGGATGTTGTTAGATGGCGATGGCCACCTTGAGTTAATGAAGGACGATGCTGAATTGCGCTTTGGTGCAGGTAAAGATGTTGTGTTTGCTCATGATAACGGCACTGGCATGGATGTGACTTCTGCTGGGAATTTTGATCTTGAATCAACGAACGGATCAATCACCATCGGCGCTTCATTAACTGACGGACAAACTTTGAAGTTAGGTAAAAACGGAGCGGTTGAGACAATCATCGCACCACACGGTACCGCAGGAAGTGAAATTTATTCTGTTACCAATACTGCGGGTACAACAGATGGGACATACGGTCAGGGAGCTATGTTGTTTGAGGCAACTGCTGGCGGGATCGCACTTAAGTGGGCGGATGGCAAGGATCTTTGGGCTGAAGGTGGTCGATTTGTTGTTACAGCAAACGAAGATGCAACTGACGCCATTAAACTTCATGCTGACGGTGGCACAAGTGAAACAATTGTAATTAAGGCCGATCAAGGTAACGGTGCAGCGTCTATTGGATTGGTGTCTGATGTTGGCGGTATTACGCTAGATGCAGGACTGGATATCACTTTGAGTGCAGACGGCGGAAACGTCACGATGGATGATGGTACGAGCACAATATTTGATTTTGATGTTGATGGTACCACCATGACAATTCATGACGATCAAGATACTGGGGATAAATTTTCAATCGCGGTGGCTCAACATGGTGCTACCACAATCACAACGGTTGATGATGATGCTGCAGCCGCTGACCTGACTTTTACCATTGATGGTGACACGGTGTTCCAAGCAGAGGGAACAGAAGTTGCGAGGGCTGTTGGAACCGCAACATCTAGCACGACAAACTGCGCCAATGCATTTACTTTTAAAACACCGCAGATTAGTTTTACTAGTAACGGTACGCTTTATCCTTCTGATTCTGGCGCTATTGTGTTACTGTCCGCTCAAGATGTGACAGTTACCCTTCCTGATTCTGCTACTGCTGCTAATTTAGGGACTCGCTATACGTTTATCGTTAACAATGGTGATCCAGGAACCAAAAAAATTCAATGCGCTGACGCCACTAATGAACAGATTCTTGGAAGGGCCGTTTGCTATGATTTAGACACTGACAGTGGCGATCCAGTTGCTAGCACGCACGTATTTACTTCAGCCCCAGGGGGTAATAATGATTATGTGAATTTTAACGGTACTACGACAGGTGGCATATTCTCAAAAATGGAAATATATGCCGCAGGATCAGATCAGTGGTTTGTTATAAGTAGTGAACTTTTCACAACAGGTACAACAGCAACCCCATTTGGAAATAGTTAATATTTTGGAAACTAGGAGGATTAAATAGATGGGTGTATTTGGTTGGGCGCACGTATATGGCACAGCAGTCACGGGGTCGGAGGGTCCAACTGGATCAATAATGATCAAGACTGGTCCGGAAACTATTAGTGGATCTGCAAACTTAACATATGCCACAGCCTCTAGCACTTTAGAGGTCACCGGATCCGCTTTATTCGCTGGATCCAGAATGTACTTCACAGCGACAGAAGATGCAGCAAACGCAATCTATCTTCGGGCCAACGCTGGTACATCTGAGACAATCAAGATCCATGCAGATCAGGGTTCGGGCGCAGGTTCAATTGAGTTAACTTCTGATGCTGGTGGTATTGATGTTAATGCAGCAGGAGCGATCAGCCTTGATTCATCTGCCGGATCAATTGACATGAATGTGGTCGACGGCTACACTGTTAGTATCGGTTTAAACGGCGCAGCAGAACTGGTTCTTGCTCCTCACGGAACAGCCGGCAGTGAGTTGATCACTATGACTAACACCTCTGGAGACGATGCAGCGGCGATTAAACTTGCCGCCGATGCTGGCGGTATTACTTTTGATGCAGCAGGAACTATCAGCCTCGATTCTGCTGCTGGTGACATCTCATTTTTAGATGGCGGCACAGCCAAATTAGCTATCGATATGGATACAACAGCAGGTGACGTTGTTATTAAATTAATGGTTGATGGAGATGATTTGGTCATTCGACAATATGACGGCATAGACATGATGCGCTTTAAAGATAACAAGGAGATCGTGATTAACGAAGGCAGTACTAATTCGGTCGATTTTCGTGTCGAGTCGGATTCTGAGGCCAACTTTTTCTATATCGATGCATCCTTAAGCCGCCTCAGTATTGGCGATTCCACCGATGACCCCGCCGCAATGGTGGAAATGACAAATGCAGATTCCGGCTTAACTGGGGCGATGGACCTGCTCTTACTTAACAGCAATGATGTTGATAAAATAG